>Ga0137404_10002487_pt1 | contig 12203 bp, 9 predicted proteins | sample CZOMad2_1_16fung_FD_108285 | JGI IMG/M metagenome (GOLD analysis project Ga0137404, IMG submission 108285) | Vadose zone soil fungal communities from Angelo Coast Range Reserve, California, USA - CZOMad2_1_16fungal (Illumina Assembly) | ecosystem: Environmental > Terrestrial > Soil > Vadose zone...
TCATCAGGTGTGCCATCAATTCCATCCGATCCACGCCGCAATTGCAAGAATTGATCCACCCTGTCGTCTCCGCCTATGCCTAAAGATTGCACCAAGGCACGCAACGTATCCCTCGACGCCCACGCAAGATCGAGCACTCCGCCACAGTTACTGAGGGTAAGATCTTCGTCCCAACCTGGCTTGGAAGTAAATTCAGCCCACCCACAAACCTTCTTCAGGTCTTCCACCGAAGTCAGGGCCGCATGCAGCGGTTTATAATCGTCGCTTTCTGGGCACGCGTTCAGGCGGTGAAGTCCCGGAGGCGACATCCAGTCGAGCAAAGAATCGACCATTGTATCAGCATTATTCAGCTCTACCCCTTTGAGGCTGAGATATTGACGCAGGATTTCCTTAAGCTGCGTGTTCTCTACTCCTCCAGGCGCGAGCAAGTTCAAATTCAATCGACCACATTCACCAATTATCTGGACGTCGTAACCCTCCCGATTGCCTATTTGTCTGTGCAAGTTCGCGGAATCAGGTTTCACCAGCGGATGCAATGCAAGATCAGCGCCCGATGACGCCATGGCTTCGGCGTCCAAGACGCGACTCGCATTGCCGGAAACTGTTAGGCGCGAATTGATGTCCAGCGCCCATGAAATGACCATTGCGCTGAGCAAGAACAAGGCCCAAAGCGCGAGCATTAGCGCCGCGCCACTGCGCAATTTCGAATTTGGAGCCTTCATTTTCAATACGGCGTCCGCTTCAATGGAATAATTGCTTCCCAAGGCACTGGTGAATCACTGCGCCCGATGCTCACCTTCACCAGCCACGGCATCTGGGACGTGTTTGACCATCGATCGATCCACGTGTTCAAGTTTGGATTAAAGTAACTGATCTGGAGACTGCTCACATTCTTGATTAATGGCACCCATGTCTCGTGCCCCTCTCCAACATCGGGATCGTCCTTCGGTTTTCGCAAGAAGCCAAGGTCAAGCCGGTCGCTCTTGTCGCTTTCCGGTTGTAACCGCAGCGTGACTGCGAAGTCGCCCGGCGCGTAGCGCGTCAGGAGTCCAGGCCCAGCACTGGAATTCCAACGTATCCAATCACGCTCCCGCTCATTGAGCTTGAACGGTTCCCCGTACATTTTCGATCTGACGGAAGTGAGGTTTTGCCACTCCGAAGTCAGAAGATCGCGCAGTCCGTCATACTGCGAATCCCTGAAGGCTATTTCCGACGACAGGCGCAGCGCCGTCGTGTTCGCCTGCACAAAACGAAAAATTGCCAGCGACATCAGCCCAAGGATTCCCACCGCAAGCATGATTTCGAGCAACGTGAACCCACCGCTCCGAAGAGACCCCCTCTTACCCTGGACGGTAAACATAAAATTTAACTTGTTTTGACTGGGGAACACCGCCCTGCCGCCACTGAGCAGTTAAGGTGACAAGGTAGATGTCGTTGAGAAGCGTATTGTCCGGTTCTGTCAGTTCCGCTGCCGTGGTTTTTTGGACAACCTTTATGCCTCCGTAATTGGTGTCGATCTTGAATTCCTTCGTATCTTCAGGAACACCTTTAGTGGCTTGAACTTCTGCCATGCGATTCGACAAAATCTGGCGTACGACGCCTTCTTCGGCGTTGATCGTGCTCGCATTAAGACAATTCTCGACCGCGTGTCCAAGCGCGATGACGCCGAGCGCGAAAATCGTGATGCCAAGGAGAACTTCGTAGAGCGCGAACCCATTGAACCGCGTCGCGCTCGAAAGCTTTCGGGGTTGAAGCGTTGAGGCGTCGCCCCGACCTGGCTTCGCCCGCTTTAACGGTGTACCGCTTAAACGTTTTAACGAAACATCATCGAACCGCATAACTCGTAATCTCTGGCCGTCCCGTTAGCGGCGAATAATTGGCCGTCCATGAACCGGCGGGACCTTGAAAGCGGACAACGGCCGGTTCGCAAGTACCCGATGGCCAGAAAATCCATTCAGCCGGATATTTTTCCGCCAACGCCACTGGAAGCGAGAGTTTCAGCGTGCTCCCCCTGCTGGGGCGAAACTCTGCCTTTGCTTTGGCTTCCTCGTCTTCTGCGAACGCTTCCGGCCGCACCATCACATTGTTCTTACTCCAAACGATCAAGTAAGGACGACGCTCGGTGACGCTTAGCGTCTGCGCCTGACGCACAAGGTCGTTGAAATCATCCAGCGATTGCTTCAGTCGCCTGTTTGCTATCACGCCGCTAAAGCTGGGCACTGCCAATACCAGTATTAGCAGCAGGATGAAGATCGAGAGAGCAATCTCGATTAACGTAAAACCCCGGGCTCGTTGCACCGCCGGAAATTACTCGTTTCACCGCAAATCACAACACCGCCCGACTAGGCGTTTCGGTCTTTTCGACGCAAATACGTCAACGCCGCGGCAGACGGAACAAATCAATAGTGATCAGGGGCGTAACCGTGAACTGCAGTAAAGGCGATAGTTTGCGTCCGCCAAGCGGGATCAGCGCAACAACCGAGAAACGTGTCTACCAGCGCGTTGGTAACTTCGCGAGAGCTGATCAAATCCTCGCGAAGTTCTTTGACTGTCTGTGTCCAGTATTCTGCCCACAAACTGGTTCCGTTGTAAATCGCGGTTTCGGCAGTGCCACCGACGCGCTGGAGACCGAGGGCCGCCAATCTCGGCGCCAGAGTACGACCGATATAATAATCAATTCCTTGGTTACGCGACCATGCAAGCCAACCACTCCAGAACGCACGGACCTCCGGTGGTTCGGCGATTGCGACCGGAAGGAAATCCGGCTCAATCAAGAGGATGGCTCCTCCGGGCCGCAGGCTCGCGGCAAGATTCGCGATCGCCTTTTCAGCGTCGGCAACATGATGAAGCACTGCACGAGCCGTTACGAGATCGAAGCTGCCAGGATCCACTGGCCCGGCCATGATATCAGCCTTGCGCAACTCCAAATTTGGCAAGTGCACGTCGACCAGCGAAAGATCAAGGTCGACAGCTATGACACGACCATCTGGAGCGACTCGCCGTGCCAGCCACGCGGAAATTGAGCCGTTGCCACAGCCAACTTCCAGTGTTCTCGCACCTGATTTGACGACACCGAGCGATTCAAGATATCGGCGATGCATGGGATCGAGTAGTTCCGACATCAGCGCGAGTCGCTTCCCCTCGCCCTTAAGATGATGACCCAAAACGTATCCCGGCATGCTGCGGAAATCGTAAGTCGCCGGGGTATTAACGGCAAATGATCGGTCAAACTCAATTGCGGGGCGCAATTAGCCGCTAAAAAAACGCAATCAAACGGCAGCAGCACCGCTGGCATGTGATAAACTTTAAGCGGAAATGAAGCCTGCTTTGCGCATCGGCATCGTTGTAGCTGCACTTTGCGTACTGGCGATGCTTGTGTGGCAGGGAGTCACCGCACACGGGGCGCCCGATCCGACGCGACCCAACACCAGCCCGACTGTGGCCTTTCTGGACATTGGAATTCTTGTCTTTCGCGAGGGATTGGAATGTATTTTGGTTCTGGCAGCGATCACCGCTAGCATGACAGGCGCTAAACGCGCGCATCGCCGGCCAGTCGCGCTCGGTGCGGGACTTGCGTTTATCGCTAGTTTGATCACGTGGTTCATCGCAGTGCGCATCGTCGGCTCACTCAGCGACAACATGTCGGCACTCGATTTGCAGGCCGCCACCGGGTTGCTCGCTGTCATCGTGTTGCTCGTTATCATGAACTGGTTCTTTCACAAGATCTATTGGGGCGGCTGGATTCGCGCTCACAATCGTCGCCGCAAGGCATTGCTTGAAAATGCCCGCGCCGCCGAGATCTCCCAGTCGCGCCTCTGGTTCGGATTGGTCCTGCTTGGATTCACGTCATTGTATCGCGAAGGATTTGAAGTGGTGCTTTTTTTGCAAAGCTATCATTTGAGACTGGGTGGCGCCGTGGTGCTAAAAGGCGCGCTGCTGGGACTTGTCCTGACCGCGATGGTAGCAGTATTGACCTTTGTCCTTCAGCAACGTCTACCCTATCGAAAAATGCTGATTACTACTGGCATTCTGCTCGGAGTCGTGTTGCTGGTGATGGTTGGCGAGCAAGCGCAGGAAATGCAGCTGGCACAGTGGATTCCCACAACTCCGGTCGAATCGCTGCAACCATACCTTCCGCCGTGGATGGGACTTTGGTTTGCCGTGTTCCCGACAGTTGAAACGCTGGTGGCTCAGTTCATTGCGGGCGTTTTGGTAATTGGCTCATACTTCGCAGCGCGGCGCTTTGGCGGCGGCGAACCCGGTGGAACTGCCGTAGAGGCCTCCGCCCCCAGGATGGCTGCGATCAACGCTTAACAAGATTCCGCGGCGTTCGCGAAATCTTCGCAGCAGCGTCGTTCTGTTCCCGAGCGCGATTCCTGTTGAACGAAGTCGCAGGCTTTTCACCTTAGGCGGATGATTACGCCTGGTTGCCGTTCTCTTTGGCTAGTTCAAATCATTTTTGGCATTTCCGTATTTTTCTTCTCACCTTCTCTTCGATCAGCTCCGTCCCCTACTCCAACCCCGGCTGGAGCGATTGATGAAAAATTGTTTAGAGGAGTGCAGTGGCGACAGATTGGACCGTTCCGCGGCGGACGCGCCCTGGCAATAGAAGGCGTGCCGGGAGAGCCGGACTCTTATTATTTTGGTGCCGTTGCCGGTGGAGTCTGGAAAACCATTGATGGCGGAGCAAACTGGACTCCTCTCTTCGACAAACAACCTATTTCGTCCATCGGCGCTATTGCTGTCGCGCCATCGGATCACAATGTGATCTATGCAGGCACGGGCGAAGCGGCCATCCGCGGCAATACCACCTACGGTACCGGAGTTTTCAAATCTATCGATGGCGGCAAGACATGGGAAAATGTTGGACTAAAAGACAGCCGCCAAATCGGTGCGGTGATTGTTGATCCAAGAAATGAAAACGTCGTCTTGGTTGCGGCGTTGGGTCACGCATTTGGCCCAAACCCGGAGCGCGGAATATTTCGGACCGCCGACGGCGGGAAGACCTGGACGAAAGTTTTGTCTAAAGACGAAAACACCGGCGGAATCGATGTTGTTTTTGATCCGCACAATCCGAACATTGTTTTTGCTTCGCTGTGGCAAGCGCGACGGCAGCCGTGGTTTTTCTCAAGCGGCGGTCCAGGAAGTGGGCTCTATCGATCCGAAGACAATGGCGTGACCTGGAAACGTCTCGAGGGCAATGGCCTCCCCGAAGGAATCCTAGGAAGGATCGGTATCGCCGTGTCCGGTGCCGATTCCAACCGCGTTTATGCGATCATCGAGGCCAAGGAAGGCGGTCTTTACCGCTCTGATGATGCCGGGCAACATTGGACCCGAATAAATGATGACGGCCGGTTTCGCCAGCGCGCCTGGTATTTCAGCAAGGTCTATGCCGATCCGAAGTCCGCTGACACAGTTTATCTTCTAAACACTGGGCTGTTTCGTTCGGTTGATGGCGGTAAAACTTTTAACTTGTTGCCGGCACGTCACGGCGATCACCACGGACTCTGGATCGATCCGCAAAATCCCAATCGAGTCGCGAACGGCAATGACGGAGGCGCGAGCATCTCCATCGACGGCGGGAAAACATGGACGACCCAAAACAACCAGCCGACCGCGCAGTTCTATCACGTTTCCGTGGACAACGCTTTTCCATATCACGTTTATGGCGCGCAACAGGACAGTGCCAGCGTTGGCGTTGCAAGCCGCACAGATTGGGGCGCGATTGGGCCGGCAGATTGGTTCGAAGTCAGCGGCGGCGAGTGCGGCTATGTTCTGGCCGATCCGCGCGATTGGCACATCGTTTATTCAAATAACGAAAGCTCAATCTATCGTTACAACAAAACCAAGGGAGACACGCAGGATGTCAGCGTCTTGCCTGTGGACAATTCCGGTTACGGTGCGGCCGATGTTGCTCATCGTTTTCAGTGGGTCACGCCACTCACCCTTTCTCCGCATAATCCTGACGTTCTGTACACGGGAGCAGAGTGCGTTTTCAAATCGACCGATCACGGACATAGTTGGACGCAGATCAGCGGCGATCTGACGCGTAACGACAAATCCAAACAGCAACCAAGCGGCGGTCCGCTGACTAACGACATCACTTCAGTTGAATATTACGACACCGTCTTCGCGCTGGCAGAGTCGTCGGTGAAAAAAGCCACGCTCTGGGCCGGCACAGATGATGGGCTTATTCACGTAACAACCGACGACGGCCAGCATTGGTCGAATGTCACGCCAAAGATGCCCGAGTGGAGCACAGTCAGCCTCATCGATCCTTCGCCACACGACGCCAACACAGCGTATGTCGCCGTGGACCGGCATAAACTCGACGATTTCAAGCCATACATTTTCAAAACAACAGACCTCGGCAAGAGTTGGAGCGCGATCACCACCGGAATCCCCGAGGGCGCGTACGTCCACGCTGTGCGCGAAGATCCCAAGAAACCCGGATTGCTCTACGCGGGCACAGAGCTCGGAGTTTTCGTATCGTTTGATAACGGCGCGCATTGGCAGCCGCTTCAGTTGAATCTGCCGGTGACACCGATTCACGATCTGGTTGTAAAGGATGACGATCTGGTCGTGGCAACTCATGGCCGTTCGTTCTGGGTCCTGGACGACGTAACGCCGCTGCGCCAGCTGAGCGCGCAACCTGCCCAAAGCGATATGATTCTTTATCAACCCCAAACCGCGGTGCGTTTGCATTATCCTGAGGAATTCGACAAGCGGCAGCCAGTCGGCGATAACCCGCCGCCGGGCGCGATCATTAATTACTATTTCAAGACTGCACCGAAAGACGAGGTCTCACTCGATATTCTGGATGCTTCGAGCAAAGTCGTCAGGCATCTTTCCAGTAAAGAGAAAAAAGAAGGCGAACAGCCGCCTGAATGGCCGGATCGCGTCGAGCGGCCTAAAACAATTCCGGCAAATGAAGGGATGAACCGCTTCGCGTGGGATCTGCGTTACGATGATCCTATTCAGATACCCGGTGCGTTTTACTCCGGCGTCGGACCAAGAGGAGCACTCGCCGCACCTGGTGATTATCAGGTGAAACTGACCGTTGGCGGCAAGTCGCAGACTGCGCCGCTGCATCTTGCAATTGATCCACGAAACAAGGGCGCCGAGGCCGCTGTGCAAAAGCAATTTGCTTTAGCGACTCAGGTAAATGATTCCATTTCGCGATTGCACCAGGCCGTCAACGAAATCCGCGATCTCAGATCGCAGATTCAAAACTTGCACAAACGTTTCAGTGACGATCCCAAATTAAAAGCGGCATTCTCGGCGGCAGACGATCTCGACCACGAAATGTCGGAGATCGAACAGAAACTTATGCAGGTAAACATGAAAGGCTCAGAAGGAAATCTCGCCTTCCCCGATATGCTGAACGAACGCTTTGAAACGTTCAGCCACACAATCGAATCCGGTGACACAGAACCAACCCAGGGACAACTCAACGTTTTTCAAATGCTGAGCAGTCAGCTAGAAGAGCAGTTAAAGAAATGGGCGCAACTAAAAGCCGAAGACGTGCCGAAGGTAAGCGAATTAATCAAGCAAGCTAATCTGCCCGCGCTAATCATCGCGCCGCCGAAGAAAAGTGAGCAGTGATTGGAGAACAGAGCCGCTCCGACGCCGGACTCAGAGGGGCTCGCCCGTCCATTTGACTACGTAATGAGCCGCTCACCAATATGACCAAGATCGACAAAGCGGTCGTGCTGGCAGCCGGACGCGGTACGCGCATGCGCGAACTCACTGTCGACTTTCCGAAACCGATGATCGAAGTGCGCGGCAAACCGGTTTTGCAGCGCATAGTAGAAGGACTTCGCGATTCGGGCGTAGGCAGATTTGTAATTATCGTTGGCTATCACCCCGAAGCAGTGCGGAATTTTTTCGGCGACGGTAAACGTCATCGTGTCGAGATCGAATATGTCACGCAAACCGAACAGGACGGCACGGGACGTGTTGTGAATCTTGCCCGTGGTTTTGTAGGCGATTCGCCATTCATTTTGAGTTATGGCGATATTTTGATCAGTCCGATGAATTACAAACGCGTCGTCGATCTTCCCGATGATTCTGAAGCGATTATCACGGTTACGCGCGGCGAAGACGTCAGTAAAGGCGGCGCGGTTTTTGTAAACAAGCAAATGGAGCTGATCGATCTTCGCGAAAAACCAAAGCCCGGCGAACCAACAAGCCCCTGGTATAACGCCGGGCTTTACGCGTTTCGGCCAAGTATTTTCGATTTCACCGCACGGTTGAAGCCATCGCCGCGCGGCGAGTACGAACTCACAGATGCAATCCGCGATCTCGCGCATTCGGGCAAGAAAGTGCAAGCGCTCGAACTGAACGGTGAATGGGCGGACGTACGCGACCCAGAAGTTCTGGCGAAACTGAATCAGACATCATAGGGGAGGCGGCCCCTCTGCCACACGCACGACTGGCAACCGAAGCGGTCGTCCCACCGTCGAATTGCCGACTTACCGCGCCTGTTCGGGTGCTTCTTCGGAAGGCTCTTCTCCTATTTCTTCTTCAATTTCGCGGCGCCAGTCGCGTGAGAGCCAGGGACGCAGCACACCATAGAGCAGGTATGCGAGAAAAAGCACCGCTGGCATCCACTCATAGTTCAGCCCTGTGAAGATGACAACGAGAATGATCACAAGAAAACGCGGAATTGATTTCTTCGTTTTCCAATTAACCGCTTTGAAGCTCGGATATTGAAACCGGCTAAACATCATGAATGAAAGAAAGAGCAGCAATGGCGGCAGAACGAAGCGCCAGTTACCGAGGCGATGCTCACCTTCCGCAAGCCAAAGGAGAAACAGCGTGATCGACGCAATTAGACCGGCCGCGGCGGGAATGGGAAACCCAGTGAATGTGTTTGGGTGATTGGCTCCGTTATGCTTCGCCGCTGCGGAATTGAAACGCGCCAGCCGCAGTGCTCCGCAGGTCAGGTAGATGAACGCAATGATCCAGCACGCGCGGGGGAACTCCTGCAACACAACGCGGTAAACCATTAGTGCGGGAGCGAGTCCGAACGAAACAATATCCGCGAGCGAATCGAACTCGCGTCCGAACGGACTCTCGTGGCCGCCCAAACGGGCAAGGCGTCCATCCAGAAAATCAAAAACGAACGCACCGAGAACAAACCAGATCGCAGTGTGAAAAAGATCACTGGCTGCGTCGGGATTAGATGCCTGTAGCAGCGCGCCCTCCAGAATCTTCAGCGTGGCCGTGAACCCGCAAAACAGGTTTCCCGCCGTCATCAAATTCGGCAGGAGATAAATTTTAGAGGGTTGTTCGCTCATCAGTCGGGCAGGCGCGCAATGACTGTAGATCCTCCGGAAACGTGGTCGCCTGTTTTCACTAGAACCTCAGCGTCGAGAGGCAAATATAATTCCGTCCGCGAGCCGAAGCGAATCATGCCGAAGCGTTCTCCCTTTTTCAATTCATCTCCAACATTTGCCCAGGCCACGATGCGCCTGGCAATTGCGCCAGTCAGCTGCCTAACGACAATCCGGCCACGCGGATTCTCGAACGCCCATGTCATCGCTTCATTTTTCTCGGAGCAATTCGGATCGCGAGCATCGAGGCAGAGACCTGCGTGATGCTGACGATAAACGATGCGCCCATCAATTGGCGCTCGATTAGTGTGGACATCAAAGATCGACAGAAAAATCCCGACGCGCCGCGTTTTTGTCTTAAGAATCTCCTTCTCGTCTAATTCAACAATATCTCTGACCCTGCCATCAGCCGGAGCAACAATCAGATTGGGACCTGCCGGTACCGGACGATTCGGATCTCTGAAAAAAGCGATCGTGAAAAGAAAAAGCGCCAGGAAAATGAGCGATAACCACATCGAAACAAACGAAACCGCCACGCCGACGGATGCCAGAATTAGAAGAATCCAACGTGCTTCCATTAGGGTTTGCGAGCGCATCAGGGATCGCATCTTCCGGGTTCAAAATCGACTGGTCAAGTAGCGAGAAAAAAGCCTTTACAAACAGTAAACTCGGCTCCCGTAAGCGGACACAATATCTTGAGTGTGGACCAGTTGTTCTACCCAATCCCTAGCGCAAACGATCCAGGATTACCCACGAGATATTAGTTGTTTGTCGGGACATTTTAGATATTCTCCTAAGAGGCTCTTTCCGGCCTTAATCTATGCTAAAAACTCAAGAAGAGATTCCGGTCGAAAATTCATCGGGCCGGGGATCGACTGGAATCGGTGCAGCACAAAAATACGACGCCGCACAAATCGATAAATTGGAAGGCCTCGAGGCGGTTCGAAAGCGGCCTGGAATGTTTATTGGTGATCCTGATGAACGGGGTCTGCACCATTTGGTTTTCGAGGTCTTGGATAATTCGATCGATGAACATCTCGCGGGCTTTTGCACAAAAATAGAAGTCACCGTCCACGTCGATGGATCGATTTCGGTCCGCGATAACGGGCGTGGAATTCCCGTAGATGTTCATCCGAAATGGAAAATGCCGGCGATCGAGCTGGTGCTCACAAATTTGCACGCCGGCGGCAAATTCGGACAGGGTGCCTACAAATATTCCGGTGGCTTACACGGTGTAGGTGCGAAATGCACAAACGCCCTTTCAGAATGGTTCAAGGCGGAAGTGTCGCGCGACGGCAAGGTCTATCATATGGCGTTCGCCAAGGGCAAAACGACGGACAAACTTACTGTCATCGGTGAAGTCAAAAACAAAAAAACAACCGGGACGCTCATCACGTTCCTTCCCGATCCGACAATCTTCACAATTACGACCGAGTTTAAGTTCGAGCGTCTCGCAACACGTTTGCGCGAACTGGCATTTCTCAATCCCGGTTTAGAGATCACGCTTACGGACGAGCGTATCGACCCGGCGAGGAAAGAAAAGTTTTTCTACAAACACGGCATCGAGGAATTCGTAAAGCAGCTCGGCGAGAACAAACAGGTGCTGCATCCGAAGCCGGTCGTGATCTCCCGTCAGCGGGATGAAGTCTTTGTCGACGTCGTGTTGCAATACAACGATAGCTACAACGACCAGATTTTGCCCTTTGCCAATTCAATTCCCAATCCGGATGGTGGCACGCATCTGACTGGGTTCCGAACCGCGCTCACGAAAGCCGTCAACCAATACGCGAAATCGAACAACCTTCTCAAAGAAAAGGACCCCTCGATTTCCGGAGACGATGTGCGCGAAGGTTTGATTTGTGTGCTCAGCGTCAAGTTGCCCAACCCGCGCTTCGAATCGCAGACCAAGGTGAAGCTCGTCAACACTGAGATCGACGGAATCATAAACTCTGTCGTGTATGACGGGCTAATGACCCACTTCGATAAGAATCCGCCGATCGCAAAACGGATTTTCGACAAAGTTCTCACTGCAGCGCGGGCCAGGGAAGCCGCTCGAAAAGCCAGGGAAACAATACGCAAGGGCGCGCTGACCGGTGGCGGTTTGCCTGGGAAATTGGCCGATTGCTCCGAACGCGATCCGGAATTGACCGAGCTTTACATCGTCGAGGGTGATTCGGCAGGCGGCTCCGCCAAGCAGGGCCGCGATCGACGCTATCAAGCCATTCTTCCTATCCGAGGGAAATTGATAAACGTCGAAAAAGCTCGCGAAGATCAATTCCTCAAAAACAACGAGATCCAGTCCATGATCACGGCCATCGGCACTGGAATCGGCAAATCAAAAGAGGATGGCAACGGCAAGGACGAAGGCCGTTTCGATATCACCAAGCTGCGCTATGGCCGGATTATCATTATGACAGATGCTGATGTCGACGGATCGCACATTCGCACTCTGTTGCTCACTTTCTTTTTCCGGCAAATGACTGACCTGGTGCGCGCGGGCAGAATTTATATCGCGCAGCCGCCGCTTTACCAGATCAAACGGAAGAAACGCGAAGAGTACGTCGATGACGATGCCCGATTAAACAAGATACTCATTTCGCTGGGCGCAGAAGACGTGCGATTAAAAAATCTGGCCGACGACAAGGAAATCCCGGCGGCACAATTAAAGGATATTCTCGAATCACTCGAGAAACTCGCGAAACTAAGCGAAGCAGTGCGCCGGCATGGCGGCGATTTCGAAACTTATCTTGCTCAACGAAACTCCAAGTCGGGCAAGCTTCCAACGTATTTGGTAAAGGTGCGCGAGGGAAACGAGGAAACCGTGCATTATTTTGACGACGAAAAAGCAGTCCGCAAATTTCATCA
>Ga0137404_10002490_pt1 | contig 12200 bp, 12 predicted proteins | sample CZOMad2_1_16fung_FD_108285 | JGI IMG/M metagenome (GOLD analysis project Ga0137404, IMG submission 108285) | Vadose zone soil fungal communities from Angelo Coast Range Reserve, California, USA - CZOMad2_1_16fungal (Illumina Assembly) | ecosystem: Environmental > Terrestrial > Soil > Vadose...
GTAGTGCTTGCGATTTCTTTTCCGCCAATGGGTAAAGGGCGCTGATCACTTCGGCAAACGCTGAGGCGACCGTCACATCCTCGCGGGCGAGTTCCATTCTGCCCGCTTCGATTTTAGAAAGATCAAGAATATCGCTGATTAGTTTGAGAAGGTGTTTCCCGCCGGTATGTATGTGGGCGACGTAACGTTGCTGCCGATCGTTCAGCGGACCGTAACGCTCATCGGCGAGCAGGTCAGAAAAACCCAGAACGGCGTTCAACGGCGTGCGCAGCTCGTGGCTCATGGTAGACAGAAACTGATCCTTGAACCTGCTGCCGCGCTCAACTTCTTCTTTAGCAAGAAGGACGGAACGAGAAAACTCTTCAACCTCTCTTTTGGCAGTTTCAAGCTCCGCGGTGCGCTCTCGGACGCGTTGCTCCAGCTCATCACGAGCCATTCGCAAAGCTCCCTCGCTCTCCTGGATCTGCGCCAACATCTCGTTGAAGGCATCGATAAGGATAGCCAACTCGGCAGGGCTGCGGACAGGCGTTGCGCGGACTGAATAGTTTTTATCTTGAGAAACAACTTTTGCAATCTTGCTCAAATCCACGATGGGTTCAGCAACGGCTCTGCGAAAGACCGATGAAATCAATAGGGCCGCCAACAGACATGCCGAGAGCACGATGGCAGCGATTGCCGCGTATCGCTGGAAACGGCTTTGCAACTCCTGCAAATCAGATCGGATGTAGACGGCCCCAATCGGCTTCCCATCCAACACGATCGAGCGTACTAATGCGATCTGACCATTTTCGATCCGGTGAGTCTCTGTTTGCCCCGGGGGGATTGGGGGAAGCACAGGGTTGTGAGGACCACGATCACGCGAATAGGAGGCAAAGGGCCGGCCATCTGGCAAGTAGACCTGGGCGGACAAGATATTGGGCGCAGCCTTGAGCGCCAACAAAGTATTTTCCGCGGACTGCGGATCGTTGAAGAGCAATGCGGAAACGGAATTGGCCCCGATGATCTGGGCTTGCGTGGAAAGATTCCGCAACATGGCCTGCCGGAAAGTGATCATGTCAAAGGCAATAAACGCGGCACAAGCCAACAGCAGTGCCGCGCCGCTCACCAGCATGTTCATCCATGTGAGTTTCCGGGAGATGGAGTGTTTTTGAGCGAACATATAGATCAATCTCCGGACCGAGCATTTCTTCTTACGGCTGCCGCTACTTTGAGCAACTCGGAACTCAAGACTAGCTTGGCACTTTCGGCGGTCGCCAAGTTGATCTCGAAGCGAACCCTGTCGCCTTCCATGACGAATTGGATCATGCCGCCTCGCCGCGAGAACCCTGGCATATCGCTAACCGTCAGGACGCCCGCTTGCTCAGTCGCCGCCAGGATCTCTTTCAAATGGTGTTCTTCTGTCGAACTAACGAACAGGATTCGGCAATCTGCCGCATCTTGCTCCTTTGCGATCCGACGAATCACCACAGGCTTTCCCTCTAGCGCTTCACCTGCAAGGGTTGAATCGAGAATCGGACCGAAAGGATCCCGGCCGAGCACGCAAACGGGGAAGGAGTCGCCCTTGCTTGCAGCGATTCCGGCAGGCCATTTGATGAACCTGCCAAAGTTATAGAGATAAGCCGCCTTGACCTGGTATTCACTCGGTTTTGCCTGCTGGGCCAAGAGACCGGTTGCCGTAAAGAAGACCAACGCAATGATGAATGTCAGGAATTGGAGAAAGCCGCGCCGAGCGCGCGCACACAAGTGACGCTGGACGTTTGGTTGGCGGCCGAAGGTCTCGTTGGGGCGATGCATCGTGGTCGCTTCCCGTCACCTTCTCCAAACGATTTTTGCATATGCGCTTCTCTTGATCCCAACAATGGTGTCTACATCGCTCCCGAATTCTGGGTGATGCGGCTGCAGCAAATTTTGTCCGACGATGGACAATTCCCAACTCGGTACGGGGTGCCAGCCGAGTCGAACGTCCACGGTCCCGTAGGCGCTCACCAATTGGGCAGGAAGCGCGCTGACGTAACGATAAGTCGCGTCGGACTCGAACTTCTTGGTAAAGCTAAATAGTGATTGGATGACGACCTGGTGGTGTGGGCTAGAACCGTTGTCGGAAACCGTATTTAGGTTGTCTGTGAAGCCCGCCTTGTCATGCACGTAAAGATGCAGGAAGGAATAGGATCCTTTTAGCTCCCACCATTCCACAGGCTTCCAATTCGGGGCAATTTCAAACCCTGTTGTGTCGCCCTTCAAGGCATTAGCCAATGGTAGCTGAAAAACCACGTGCGGCGGCGGAGGCGAATTCTCTACAAATATCGTCCCCTGGCCATATCCGTAGAGGTCATCGTACGCATTTTGGAAGACCGCGAGGTCCACGTACAATTTCTTGGCTATCAGAGTGCGATAACCGAATTCAGTGCCAAGCAATTGTTCCGAAGAAAAATTCTTGCTTCCAACAACGCGCAGATAAATTGTCGGGTTCGCCGGCTGCAATAGAAGTGTAAGTTGTAAGTCTTGATCCAGACGCGAAGGCGTTCGTACAGCTCTCGTAACCGCTGCCCAGAAGGTTTGATGCGACGTTGGCGTCCAGAGCAGCCGTGCGTTGGGTTGGATTTCGAAACCAGAATAATTATTGTGTTCGAACTTCGAACCCAGGGTCAGAGCTACCTTGTCTGGTATTAGGGTAATCTGGTCCTGAAGGAATCCGCTATAAATGCTGTCTGTCTCATTATGCGGCTGGAAGTCGAGCGTTGCGAATTTCTGAACGATCGCATCGGGACTCCATCGGCCTCCGACTCCGACCAGGACACTCTGACCGCCCTTCACAGTTAGGTGGTAGAGGAGATCGATGTCAAAGGTGTTGCGAATTTCGTCGAGTTGAGGACTGTACCGTGTGGTCCGATCAAAGTATCCCTGGATCTGGATGTCAGAATCCTTGCTGAATTGCCGCTGCCAGCGTCCCAGGAGATTGCCCCCGCCGACGTCATGCGGCCCGTTAAATACCTGCCTGGAGGGTGGCGTATACAGGGAGATGGCCACCCTTTCTCCATCAAGCCCCGCATACATGTCACCCTGCAATGTGAGCGTATCGCGAGTATTGACGTTCCAATCTGTCCGGAAGCCAAGTTGGCCCGTTTTCCAATGGTCAAAATTTGATCCATCCGGATGGAACTCCGGCCCCCTAATGAAGCCCTTACCATAGACTCGGTAGTCGAAGCCCTTGCCGTTTGTGCCACCTACGCGGACTTCGCCGATACCCTGATCGACATTCCCTCCGCCCATGGACACGAGCGTTCCGTGAGTATCTCTGGTGCTTTTGGTGATGATATTTATGACGCCATTGACGGCGTTCGCGCCCCAGATCGTTCCGCCGGGACCTCGAATCACTTCGATTCGCTCGATGTCTTCAAGCAAGGTGTCCTGGATCTGCCAATACACACCGGCAAAGAGAGGCGAATAAACGCTTCGGCCGTCAACCAGCACCAGGAGCGATTTCGAGAACTGGCCTCCAAAACCACGTACCCCCACGGCCCAGTGGTCAGAATCGGTTCGTGCCACTTCCAATCCGGGCGCGAGCCGCAAGACTTCAGGGATGGTTGTGGCACCGGAGCGCCGTATGTCCTCCTGGGTAATCACATAGATCGCTGCCGGCGTCCGCCATACCTGCTCTGGCTCCTTAGAGGCAGTCGTCACCTCTACGTTGCCGAGTTGTTCCAGGCTCAGTTGTTTTAAATTCCCAGTAGGATTTTGATTGCTTTGCGTGGCCTGGGCCCGAGTCATCTGACCTGTCGCCGTGAGCCAAAGCAGAAGTGCGAGAGTGCTTGCGATCCCACGAATAGATGAACGGCATGGGCGATGAAAATTGATCTCTTTGCTTGGCCGATTCCCAAAGCAACTAGCTCTCATTCTTTGCCCCTACATCTGCCAACTGAAGAGCCGATTCGCGCACAAGCAGTTCAAGTTGATCGATCAAGGAACCATCCCACCAGCCGCGTTTTACTTCCTCGCGCATGATCGAAAATGCTTTATCCAGTGGAAGCGCCTTGCGATAGGGCCGGTCCGTAGTAAGGGCGTCGTAGATGTCGGTGACTTGAAGGATGCGCGCGGTGAGTGGAATTTGTTCGCCTTTCAACCCATCGGGGTACCCGGAGCCATCCTGCTTTTCGTGGTGGTGACGAATGATGGGCAGCACGTTGCGGAAGGACCGGAGCGGGGCACAAATTCTTTCACCTATCACGGTGTGCTGCTCCATGATTTTTCGTTCTTCCGGAGTCAACGGTCCGGGTTTCAGCAGGATGCTCTCTGGCACGGACAGCTTACCGATATCGTGAACGAGACCGCCCCGGCGCAGCGCAAGGCGCAGATCCGGGGGCAACCCGAGTCTCTCACCCAGGGCGACAGAATATTTCGAAAGACGGTCGCAGTGGCCTTCGGTATAGGGATCTTTCGCTTCGATACTGAGGGCGAGGCTGAATAGTACGGTCTCGGCATTATCCAGTTCATCGGTGAATTGCTTCAAGCGCAACAGGGAATTCGCGCGAGCCAGTAGCTCTTGCCTATTTACTGGTTTGTTGAGGAAATCATCTGCGCCGCACATGATGCCGTGGATCCGGTCGGCGTCACTGTTTAAACTGGTGAGCAATATGACGGGAATCAAGCGGGTTTCCGGCTTGGACTTCATCGCTTGACAAACTTCGAATCCGGTTGGGCGGGGCATCACCACATCCAGCAACGCGAGATCAATCGAGCCGCTATTCACACGAGCGAGCGCTTGCTGGCCGTCCGCTACACAGACGACTTGGTAATCCTCCGCGCTCAGCAAAGCAGAGAGTAGTTCGCGGTTGGCTTCGTTGTCATCGGCTACAAGGATGATTCCCTTGTGGGATTGCTGAGCAGACACATCGCCTCCTTAAGGATCCTCTCGACCGCACAAGACGGCTTACGAGTGTCAGTTCCTGTCGAGAGATAGAACGGAGATTGTCCGGCCCAGGCAACGAACAGACATCGCATTAGGCCTATTCGGAAGTATCTCAAATTTGCACGTACCCCTTATTCTCTTTCCGCAGTGTGCAACTAAGTAGTTAACAAACGAATGTCGAATCGGCGAAGGCACGACTAAAATCGTTTGCAGTGGCCACGTTGATCTTCCTCCGTCTTCATTTCGGCGTGGTGTGCGCGTGTTGGGAGCGTACTCAGCGGAGATCGGGATTGAATTCCACGCCAGCCTTTAGTTTCCCCAAGCCAGACTTGATAAGCATCTCCGCATAATCACGCGCCCCTGTTTCGACTTGGCCCCTAGTGTGTTTGCGAAGATCGCTGAACCCGGCTAGGTTGAGTTTGCCAGCATTGAGGACCTGCTAAAAATAAAAGCTGGTTAGTAGGGCAAAGCGCCGTCTTTCGATAATTCTGTAGGGGATAGCGCTATTCCTTGCAGCGCCTTAGTGAACGAGGCATAGGACACAAGTGTTGTCGTCGCGCTGCCAAGAAAATCCTCTCTCATCTTGTCGGCTCGCTTGTTTAGCTTCCCGAATAGGTGTTCCGCTCTCCAGATGCCCACAACTCCAACCACGATGGCAACCGTCGCTAGGATGCGGTCAAACGTGAAGAAAGACTCTGCGCTTCCAACCATTGCCCCCAAGGAAACTATTTCATTATGGCAATTTACTACATTGATCCTAGAAAGGGATTGTTGATAACACGGCGTGACATCTAGCAGATACTCTCTGGTTGGTCACAGATTCACCGGGGGTTGTCCGCCCGCTCACACCCGCGATGTTTTTCATTTTCCATTCGTTTTCCAACTAAAGACCCTTCTCAACCTGTTAAGTGGCGCCAGTTGAGCGTTTTACAGAGATTTAATTCCAGCTTCCCAAGCTTCGGATATGGGTTGAGTTCCTCGCCGGCTCTGAATCGAGAGTGTCGAGATCCATGCAAGAGGGCGCAGCCGACAACGCCTGAACAAGCCTCACTTCCGACTTGCTCGGACATAATCCTCCATATCTCTCTGCCATTGGCGTAAAGACGGATAAGGAAGCGCAGTGTTTCCTAGCCGAGATTTGCACCAGAGTGCAGCGTAATCCACCAAGCGTACATGGCCCGGGTGAATCCCTGCTTGGTGGAAAACGCAGTCAAGCCAGCCTTCCTTTTTCGCATGCGATAGAACATGACTCTTGCCCCAGTTGATCAGCCGCTGCCAGCTCCTCGATTTGTCTTCGTAAGCGCCCGAAGCCTCTCTCTGCACAAATTCGAGCAGGCTGGGAGATTCTTGACGCAATTCAAGGGCGACATGCGGCGGCAATTGGACCTTCGGCCCTCTAAAGAGTGGCCGCAACCAGTATAGGACTGCCTCGAAGTCGAGGTACTTCTCAACCGCCTTCGTCACTGCGGCGCATCTGACATCACCATGGAGTTTCCATCTCAAGGCTGAACGCCTCCACTGCACAAAGGTGGGAAATGACGCTGGCCGTTGTTTCTTCCATTCGCTTTCGCAATGCTCCCAATACGTCCAGTATCCCTGGGAGCGGATGTCTCGGAATCCATAGAACACGAGCGCATCAAGCCATCCCTCGTCTTTTGCAAAACCAAAAGTTTGATTCTGAATCCACGTAAGCAGCTGGAGACCCAGCAGTTCCGGCTTCCTTGAGCGAACTGTTTCTTCCAAAAAGCCCGGACAATGCTTTCGAAGAATTGCTTTGAGCCAGGAAGGAGCACAGCCTTCCGATTCAACAACGGCGCGGGCCCAGAGTGCAAAGGCCTGCCGGCGGATGTATTCCTCGTACGCCTTGTGGAAGCGATCCCAGGGAACATGCATCAGTTGTCGGCGGGCTCGGCGACTGGCAGTGTGCCCGACCCTTCTTTCGAGCTTGGAAAATTTCGCTGTCTTCATTTTACGGCTTGCACGTTAAACCAGCGATTTGGAAATCGGGCAAACGAACGGCGTGAGCTTCCCGAGGCTACAGAGAATCGACTACAGGTTCAAGTGGGCCAAAATGAGCGCGCTCAGGCGAAACTCGTGCCTTGACGACTGATCTGGTCCGCTGCACGTCCGCCTCTTTTGTCTAGAAAGGTTGGCACATGAACAGAGTCGCATTGTAGATCGCGTGCATCAGAGCCGATGCCGCGGTAGATCCCGATTTGACTCGGATCCATCCAAACGCAGTCCCCGTGGTCACGAAGCAAAACCATTGCGCGAATGTGCTGACCGGGTGGAGCGTGGCGAAGAGCACAGCCGTGACCGAGATGCCGATAGTCGGTCCAGTCGCGCGGGCAACGACGGGAAGCAAGCATCCACGAAAAAGGGACTCTTCGATGATTGGTCCAAGCAACCCGTCGAGGAGAATCAAGTTCCACATGTGGATCACGTGAGTGGTTGGAGTCGTGGCATGAGCAATGATGTCGACCCCAACTCCAAGCCCGATCCCGCCCAACAGGGCGGCAACAAGATGAATTCGACCAGGCCAGACCCATCCAAGAAGGGTCCAGACATTGCGTCCAGCCGGAGCCGTATGATCGCGTACAGCGAGCCAATTAGTGACAAAGAAATTGCGACCTGGAAAGGAAGAGTTGGATTGTCGAGTCTGGTCTGATTGAGTACATGCAGGCGGACTCCAATGCGAAATATCATGGCTAGGAAAAAGACAGAAACGAAAAAGAAGCCTATGTCTGCATAACTCAAAGCGGCGCTTCCTTCGAGCGTAGACGGAAGCCTCCGGCGAGAGCGCTTTTTGAAGGCAATCCTCGCTCGGTCAGAGCGGGCCGCCCCGCCAGTTTCTGTACCAAGCGTCGCCGCTCGCGAAGGAAAGTCCACGCCTTTCTTTGTGTTGCCTTTCATCTCAGGAATCTCGCTGGGCCGAACCTGTCACACGAAGATGCTCAAATTCAGGGACTACTTCGAATGGGTTGGCGGGCGCGCAGACTGCCTCCGCGACTTGGTCGATTCGCTCATTACACACGTTGCCGAGAAACTGCGCTCCGATTCGGATGTGCGTGATTCGGGTCGGGTCAAGTCCCATCAGCCTCGCGCAGGTGGCATCCGCCGCCACGGGGTCGTCGGCCAGGACAATTCGGTTGAGCGGCCGCGGATGTCCATTCAGTGGTCCGTCTCCTTCCGTTGCCACAATCGCATCGGCAATAACGAAGTGAACCGGCACCGTAGCGCAGACGTCGAGGATGCTTTCCTGAATGCCTTTCCAATGAAGAATGTTCTTTGGCCAGCCGTACTTCGCTCCGGGCACAACTCCGAACATGTTTTTCATGCTGAGGGTGACGCCCGACCAGTGATGCGTCTTCACTTTCGGCATGGAAACAACGAAATCGGCCCCCAGCGCCGTCCGTGGTAACCACAAATGCTTCATGCCCGTGTAACTTGCGAGCAGGGACGTCATAACCAACTCGTCGCGGTTTAGGTCAACAAAAGGAACTCTCTGTTGGCGCAGTTCTTCGGCAAATCCGCTCTCGAGTAGAACTAACTCCGTGTCTCTCTGGTGGCCAGGTCCTTCGCCAATGAGCACGCTCTTCGCACCGAGTCGTCGAAAGCACTCGGCAGCAGCCGAAACGAGGAGAGGATGCGTGTTGATGTGGTTTCCGGAGATGAAATCGACGAGGTTGGGTTTCAGGAGGACGGTCTTCCCACGGACGTCTAGCTGGAACAGATCCAAACCAGAGCGAAGAATTTGCTCCAAGTCATGCGAGTAAGATTCGGCGCGGAGGATAGCCACTCGAGAACGCAGTTGTTTACGGATGACGTGGTACTTGCGTTTCTCTAACAGCGCCGTTGTTGCTGCTCCAACTGTGAGTCCGAGCGAACCTGCGAGAAAGGCCCGTCGGTCGACGTTCATGAGTTCACTCCGAATATGCTTGGCCCGTGGGAACGGCCGAGCGCCAGTGAAGCGACGGCGAGCGTCGCACAATCGTTTGCCTTAGCGGGATCAACAACAGAGCAAAGGCGGTCGGTCAACAGTTCCGTGGGTCGCACAAAGGCATCGAGGGCGAGGATAGTCCAGGCAAGGCTCCACGGGGCGAAGCATGTCTCGGCGCGTCGCTCGAGCCAGTCAAGGCTAGAAGTTATGAAATGGTTCGGAGGTTCATTCAGTAGAGACAGCAGAGCCAGGGCTGTCGCATCGGGATGGGGAGCGAGCGGAAATCCGTAGACGACGCCGTTGCCCGCGTTCCATCCTCCCGCAGGGCAAACTCGGTCGTACAACATTTCCACGCCGCCCCGGATGCGAAGATGTACGAGGTCCTGTTGTGAAATGCCACGGGCATACTTCAGAGCGAGGATTGAATAGGCAGTTGGCACCACCCAACTGGCTGTCTCTGGCATCCAGGGCCAGCCAAACTTGTCGGGATCAAAGCGGACGTGACGGTCGCTCGTTCGGAACTTCCATTTCCACAGCCAATGTGACTCCCGCCCACGGGACTCTAACAGCCAGCGGACCGCTCGGTTGGTCATCATCCCTTGGGCACGACAGCAGTTCAGAGCAAAGAGAGCCAGCCCCGTAAGTCCAGACCCTCCCGCGTCGTCACCGCTGAAGGCCGGCCAACTGCCATTTGCATTCTGAGTGCGAAGTAGAAACCGGACAGCTGTGTCCCGTTCGCGGACCGAACTGGACGGCAATGCCAGAAGGGCCAATGCCGTGGGTTCGATGGCCGACTGAGTCGTATGTGAGCTGAAGGGCCAGCCTCCCTCAGGCAGTTGGCGGTCGATGAGGCCCTGAACGCAAACGTGATTCAGCTGCTGAGTGTGGCGCACGCGTTGGGTTCTAGGGGAGAACCACCAGATTGTCAAATCTCCTGAAAAGGTGCGGAAAGGAACGGTCGAGATGGTTAGTCATGAGGTATGAGATTGCCAAGAAATTCCTCGCGGTGCACAGGGGGTACCATCAGAGCCGAACCTTACAGTCAAACTGCAGGCAGAGGGACGACAGTTGAGTGTGAATCGCGAGCCCGCGACGGAGTTCGCCATGAAATATGCGATTGGTGAAATTCTTTTCCTCGAAGCGCCGTTGGGATGACTTTTCGCGCGCGCACGTCCATGCCTCATACCACAGCAGAAAGTTCCCCGCGAAGTTAGCCATGAAGTATGCGATTGGCAAAAATTGTTTTCTCGTCCTTCGCTCAGGAGGGACCATGATCGAAGTTAGCCATGAAAGATTCAATTGGCTAAAAAATTTCGTAAGTAGCGAGAGGGCCTCGCCCGAGGATCTCTGAGAAACTTTCCTTAAGGCGCCTATCACTTTTGTTCCAATGGAGTTGAGCTTCCAGGCAAGGGTAATAGGCCCTCCGGTTCTGGGCTCAGCACAAAATCGAAGGAACCTGGTATGTCCTTCCAGCCAGCGCAGGTGGGGCATGTCGGCCGGATGCATGTCCGAAGGTTCTGCGGTATGTTCCGCCCCCGCAGCGGAGGTGAGAACCGTGTTTCGATCGGCCGGGGAACTCGCGGAAGGGCTTCGTGACGCACGCTACGTGATCGATCCCGTCACGCTTCAGGTGGTTTACCTGGCCGCGAAGATGCAAAAGCCACTGCTTGTGGAAGGCCCTCCTGGGTGTGGAAAAACAGAGCTTGCCTATGCGGTTGCAGCTGCCGCCGATACCACCGTGGAGCGCCTGCAATGCTACGAAGGAATCACGGAAGAGAAGGCCATCGGCAAGTTTGATGAGTCCTTACAGCGGCTCTTTCTGGAGACACAAAAGGACTTCTTGGGTCAGGACTGGGATGGAATCCGAAACCGGCTGCACTCTCTCGATTTCTTCGCAGAAGGTCCGCTGTTGCGGGCGCTCCGGCACGAGTTTAAGCCTTGCGTGTTGCTGATCGACGAACTCGACAAAGTGGACCACGCTTTTGAGGCACTACTTCTGGAGATCCTGAGCGCATGGCAGGTCACCGTTCCTAAACTTGGGACAATCAAAGGAGAGAATCTTCCGTTTGTTGTATTGAGCTCGAACGAAGAGCGGCGCCTGGGTGACCCATTGCGCCGGAGATGTCTGTATTTGCGTTTCGACTATCCCACGGTCGAGCGGGAAGTCGAGATCCTGGCGGTACGCAGTGCAAACCAAGACGCGACGCTACTCGGTCAGATGGCCGGTTTGGCACACGCGCTGCGCGGCTGGAACATGGAAAAACCTCCCTCGATCGCCGAAATGCTGGACCTAGCGCAGGCACTTCAAATCCTCGGCCTCAAAGAAATCATGCCGGAACAGAGGGACGTTCTCTTGCCACTGTTAGCAAAAACGGAAGGAGACCGAGGCAGACTTCTGCTCCGCGAGGGCTTCGAGGGCCTCATTGTGGATTCGAAGATGTACAGGGACAAGCTCAATGGAACAGGTGCTGTAGCTTGTGCCGTGATTTGAGAATCATACCGATGAACACGATCGCGAAAGCTTTCATTCTCCTAATCTGGTTCAGCACACCAGCAGTTTGGGCTGCGGAGCCAACAAGCGTCCGCGAATTCTCCGAACGATGTGCGGCATCCTACGCCTCGGCCTTCGAGGTCCCTGTAGAGCTCGTGGACGCAGTCATCCAGGTGGAATCAGGTTGGAACCCTTATGCGGTTTCCAGGGAGGGCGCTGCGGGTCTCATGCAGCTTATGCCTGCGACGGCAAGCCGGTTCGGAGTGCCTGATCGATTCAACATCGAAGAGAACATTCGAGGCGGAGTTGCTTATCTCGCTTGGTTAATCCGGCTGTTCAATGGCGATTTACGACTGGCCGTTGCCGCCTATCAAGTGGGTGAGTCTCAGATCCTTTCGCGGGGCCTAGCATACTCTTCTCGGGGAGTTTTTCTCTATGTGAGTCGTGTAGCACAGTTGTACCGCGCCATGCGGCGCGAGACGGCCCGGAGACTCGCAGCACAGAACTCCCCGGCAGGGCCTGGAGGTGGACGATGAAGATGCTTCGCGGACTTTGGCCTTTGTGTTTCTTTCTTGGGACTGGTGCGGCCTCTGCGCAAGTTCCCAAAGTCGACCCACGGATCGTTACCGAGATGGACCTCGAAGGGAAAGTCACGGTGGTCGAGGTGGCCGCCCGGTATGTTACCGCTATCCGTTTGCCAGAGGTTGTGAACTCGGTCGTCGTGGGAGATTCTTCCGCATTTCAAGTCGAGCATTCAGAGCACGAGCCGAGACTCGTCTTCGTAAAGGCTCTCTCAACCAAGCCATCGGAGACGAACCTTCTGATTTCGACATCGGGCGGACACGAAGTCAGCTTGCTGTTGA
>Ga0137404_10002492_pt1 | contig 12198 bp, 9 predicted proteins | sample CZOMad2_1_16fung_FD_108285 | JGI IMG/M metagenome (GOLD analysis project Ga0137404, IMG submission 108285) | Vadose zone soil fungal communities from Angelo Coast Range Reserve, California, USA - CZOMad2_1_16fungal (Illumina Assembly) | ecosystem: Environmental > Terrestrial > Soil > Vadose zone...
GAGGCCCAGGCTTATTTCACCTTCAAAGCCGGCAGTGAGTTTTGTTAATTCTGCTAAGGTTTTTCGCGGGATCAGGGTGTCAATGGTATCACTACCATCCTTTGAAACTCCTTTCCGCTCCACATAAGCCAGCCGGTGGCCGTCGGTCGTAACCATTTTGGCGCCTGTGTCGTCCACGATGAACTTCGCTCCGGAGAGCGTGTAGCGCGACTCTTCCTGAGTGATCGCGAAGATCGTCTTGTCGATAAAAGACTTGATGATCTCAGCCGACAACTTCGTCGGCGCAGATTTGAACAAAGGCACTTCCGGGAACGCATCTCGCGCAACACCGACCATCTTGAATCGTGTTTTATCGCAAGTAACAGTGACCCAGTCGTTGCTTTCCTTTCTAAAAGTTACCGGCGCGTCAGGTAGTAAGCGTGCGATCTCAAAAAGTTTTCTCGCCTGCACACAGATTGAGCCAGCCGTTGAAACTTCCGCGTCCATGTCACACCGAATGGTGACGTCCAGATCCGTTCCCGTAAGTCGAATATTGTTTTCACCAACAGACTCAATGAGAATGTTTGACAGCACAGGGATAGTGTTCTTTTTTTCCACCACACCCTGCACGTAAGCCAGTTCTCGTTGCAGATTCTGTTTGCTAACCACGAATTGCATATTCGACTCCTTAAGCTTTGCACCTTCACTCACAGCCATAAATTTCTCCTCGACATTTTCTGTCTCTACCTAACACAAACAATCTATATATTTCCAGTAGTAGCAGTAGGGCCTGTTGATTTGTGGAAACTAGTTCCTAAACCAGATAACAACTGATGGAGACGTGTTGATAAAATGGTGAAAAGCTTCTTCAGAAATTCACCAATACGGTCAAAAAGTCTTTGTGCTACAAACTTATTCTAGTCTTTCACAACCGCGTTCTCAAACAAACTGAGGAATGCAAGACTTTATGTAAAATTGCTGCTCTTTAATAACGAAAACTAAGAAACCTGCTTGTGGAAAACTACTTCTGCAAACTTTCAGCCAGGTCGAGTAGTAATCTTTGAAAGCTTGAATCACTTATGGCCATTGACTGAATCTTTTCGAAAGAATGAATCACTGTCGTATGGTGTTTTCCACCAAAAGCTCGGCCGATCTCTGGATAGCTGCGGTTCGTCAGGCGCTTGCAAAGGTACATGGCAATTTGACGCGGAAAAGCGAACTGGCGCGCATTATTTTTAGAAACCAACTGCTCGACCGAAAGCTTGTAAGCTGCTGCAACAGCCTTTTGAATTTGGGTAATTGTTACCAGGCCGGGTTCTTCATCGCTGGCGATGTTTCGAATCGCATCACGGGCCAAATCTTCGGATATCGCGGTGCCTCGTAGCGAAGAGATAGCCAACAGCCTGATCAGCGAACCCTCTAATTCGCGGACGTTGTTTTTCACTCGCGTGGCGATGAAGAAGGCTACTTGATCGGGAATGGCGACGCCCATTGTTTCAGCTTTGCGTTTGAGAATCGCTACCTTAGTCTCCAAGTCTGGTGGCTCCAGGTCAGCAATTAGTCCCCACTCGAATCGCGAATGCAGTCGTTCCTCGAGCGTTGGTATTTCCCGCGGGGGACAATCCGAGCTGATAACGATTTGTTTCTGCTGTTCATAGAGAGTATTGAAAGTATGAAAAAACTCTTCCTGCGTACGTTCCTTCCCTGCCATGAACTGAATGTCGTCAATTAGTAGGACATCAACTGAGCGATACTTCTCCCTGAAGTTGGGGGTTCTGTCGTATCGGATAGCGTTGATCAACTCGTTCATGAAGCGCTCAGAGGAGAGATAACAAAGCGTCAGGTGAGGGTCTCGCTGCTTGATTGCATGACCGCAGGCATGCATCAAGTGTGTCTTACCCAAACCCACGCCACCGTACAGGTAAAGCGGGTTGTAGGTTTTGCCTGGGGCCTGCGCCACCGCCAGTGAAGCAGCGTGCGCAAACTGATTACAGGAACCAACCACAAAACTCTCAAACGTGTATTTCGGGTTTAAAGCTGGGTCGAGTGGAGCGCGTGTCAGCTCGGCAGAAGTTTCTTGAAAGGTCAGTGGCGACGGTAATGTTTGAACAGCTCGAGCCGTAGCGGCGCCCGACCCGAACGAATCTCTCTCGGACGTTTGGGCAGTTGCTGTTGTAAGTTCTTCCGGCAAGATCCAGTCAACCGAATAGCCGGTCAAATTCATTTCGCCGAAGGATTGATCAATCAGGTTTGCATAGTGGATCGTAACCCAATCGCGGACTGCCAGGTTTGGCGCACGCAGACGGATGACGTGACGACTATTGTCGACGCCTTCAAAGCGTATGGGATTGAACCACGTTTCAAAACTCTCATCTTGTAGTTTTGTTTTAATTGAGCAGAGGATGTGGTCCCAGAGTTCGGTTTGCTGAAGGTCAAGCATTGGTGCACTTAAGGAATCGGTAAACTCCAAACATTGAGATGGACCGATTTTCAAACCTTGCGATTAACTCTATAAGGGTCAACTTCCAGGATCCGCATTCGCCCCGCGGCCGGTTATCCACAGGGTTTTCCTCACTTTGTGGAAAACCAACGCTCGTTAAAGTAAAGCTTTAAGCTCATATGTATCAATGACTTACGAGATAAGTCGGGACCTGCGCGGAGACTAGCATAGAGAGTCACTGAGAGGCAAGAAAGGCTCAATTATAAAACAGCAGGCCGACAGAATTGAGACGCTTTGCCCTTGAAGGCAAAGCCGGCACTTTTCCACTATCCCATTGGATAACAAAAGCATTTGGAAAAATGGAAGATGCCCAGGTCGTCATCAACTCCGTAAGTTCAGGGCTGCTTTCTTGACAGAGTGTCTTTCCGAAAGCTAGTCTTACCCTTTTCTTTAGGCGGGAGAATTTTCAACTATGTCGAAGCGAACGTTTCAACCGAATAACCGGCGCCGCGCAAAAAACCACGGGTTCAGAGCGAGAATGGCGACCAAAGCCGGCAGGCTAGTCTTGAAACGACGGCGCTTCAAAGGGCGTCGTCGTCTGACTCCTTCACACTACTAAGACCGTTCATGACTGAGTACCTGCGGGGAAGTCGCGATTTTCAGAAGGTTTATCGCACTGGTAAGCGTTACGACGGGACATTGATGACAGCTTTTGTTTTGCCAAACAAGCTGTCTCAAAACAGATTCGGAATTACCGCCTCGCGTAAGGCAGTCGGCAATGCGGTGTTGAGAAATCGGGCGCGCAGATTACTCAAGGAGACTTTCCGTTTAAAGAAGTCGTCGTTATCGAATCTACAGGAAAGATACGATTGGGTGGTCAACGCCAAACGCAGACTACCTTCGTTTAAGTTGAGCGCAGCGGTTGAAGAATTCGAGAAGTTAATATCAAAAATCGCGCAGCAGGAAAGCGATAAGTTGTAATACGGAACGCTTACGTGAAGTCGCTATTAATTGCATTACTTAGGACTTATAAAAACTTCGTTTCTCCATTTCTTCCGCCCGCTTGCAGATTCTTTCCAACTTGTTCCGAATATGCCGCTGAAGCGATTGGCCGGTATGGCGCGCTGCGTGGAACCGCGCTCGCCTTGCGCAGATTGTTGCGGTGTCACCCTTTTAGCGCCGGCGGTTATGATCCAGTGAAATGATTGAGCCGGGCGAGGTACGCGGCCGAGCAACTGTTGACCTGTCAATTCAATGCAACAAAAACGACTAGTAATAGCGCTGCTGATTTCCACTGCAATACTCTTTCTGTGGACCTATCTCGTTCCTGTAAAGCCGCCGCAAACGCCTCCCCAGTCTCAGCCGTCACAGCCGAGTTCACAATCGACGCCGGCGCCTTCTGTTGTCGCAACACCCGCCCAGAGCTTAGTTTCCCTCAATACGCCAGTAAACACGGCGCCGCATCGAACAGTTTCGGTGAAGACGCCTCTCTATGAAGCAAAGTTCGATAGCGTTGGGGCCGCAGCTGTCAGTTGGATAATCAAAAAGAACAAAGATAGCGGGCGAGACATCTATTCAGTGGCTGGGGACCAAAAAGCTCGCATTCCTCTGGAACTTGTCTCTCCTAAGGGTCTAGAACGGCAACCGCGGGAAGCACCGCTGCAATTGATTACAGGCGACTCGGCAATCGACGCTGTTTTGACTTCCTCAAACTATTCGATAACGAGCGACAATTCTGCTGGTCCTGATGCTGACCTTGTTTTGCAGGCCGGTGAAAAGAAACGCCTTGAGTTCGCCCTGTTGGATGTACCCACCGGATTAAATGTTTCGAAGGTAATGATCTTCGATGGTGACGATTACAGCGTCGACATACAGCTAACTGTTAAGCGTGGCGATCAAGTTGTGCCGGTCAAACTGAGAATGGGACCCAGCATTGGTGATCAGGGAGTCAATAAGTATTCGTTTTATTCCGTAGCTCCGGAGGCGATCGTAGCCCAAGCGGACAAGGTTGAACGTCACCAGGCCCGGGCGATTAACGAAAACAAGAACAGCCCTGACCGCATGTCGATTGCGGGTCCGATCGATTGGGCGGGCGTTGGAGATACATACTTTGCTATGGTCGCGGTCCCTTCGAAGCGGCTTGAAGGGCTGGAGCTTCACACCTCGCAATATGACCTCACAGCCAATGGTAAGCCGGAAAAGCGCTACCTGACGACGGCCTGGGTGCCCGTGCCAACAGATGGCTCTCACACGATTGTCTATACAGGCCCGAAAGATCATTACTTACTAACTCAAGCCGGCACAAATCTGAGTCAAGTGGTCGGACGGAATATCGATCTTGAAGGACTCATCGATTATGGCTGGTTTAGTTGGTTATCCAGACCTCTCGCTGTTCCCATTCTCAGATCAATAAAATGGTTAAGTCAGTTAACAAACAGCTACGGCATCGCAATCATTCTCTTTACGATTGTCATTTACTCGCTCTTTTTTCCGCTTAAGTGGCGCTCGTCAAAGTCGATGAAGAAGGCGCAAAAGCTGGCGCCGCGGATGAAAGAGCTTCAGGAAAAGATCAAGGGCATGAAACAAAGCGACCCGCGCTTGAAAGAGTTGCAGGTCGAGCAGCTGAGGTTGATGAAAGAAGGCAACCCCCTCGGAGGATGTCTGCCGCTTCTGATTCAAATGCCTTTTCTATTTGCTCTGTATCGCGCGATCACGATCTCGCTCGATTTTCGCCAGGCGACATTCTTATGGTTGCCTGATCTTTCAGCGGGGGATCCCTTCCACGTTCTGGAAGTGATGATGGCCGGAACAATGATCACCCTGCAGTTGATTACGCCCGCTCCTTCCGCAGATCCATTGCAACGAAAAATGATGGCGGTGGGCATGCCGCTGTTTATGCTTTATGTGCTTTGGGGCGCGCCTTCGGGACTGTTACTGTATTGGCTGGTAGGTAACATAGTAGGATTTGCTCAGCAGTTCATTATCAATCGCCTAACGAAATCGGAGGACGACGAGCAACCGCCGGGCGAGCCGCGCACGAATCTGGCGGCGAAGAAACGATCTGCCACACCTAGGCCGTCACAGGCATAGACAGCTGAAGAGGCCACTACTAATTTAATGGACGAAAATTGCACCAAGGCTTCTAACTTCCTGGAGTCGCTATTTGAGACCGCTGGTTTGAATCTGCGTGTGGCGGCCCATGAAAATCCCAGTGAGTGCTTAATGGATTTAAGTGGCCCAGACGCCGAACTACTCCAAGCTGAGAGCGGCGAGCTGCTGTTGGCCCTTCAGCATCTGCTGAACCAGGCATTCGGTCGAACAGCCCCTGATGGACAGCGAATCGTTTGCGACGTTGAAGGCTTTCGCGCGACGCGGGAGGCTGAATTGCGCGCAATGGCAAACCTCGCTGCCGAACGAGTGCGCGAAAGTCGCGTGCCCTTCGTTTTCGGTGAGATGAATGCCAGCGAGCGCCGAGTTATCCATCTCACTCTAGCCGAAAGCGAAGACCTCTACACAGAATCAGTAGGCGAAGGATCCGCTCGCAAGCTGAGAGTTGCGCTAAAATCCTCCAAATAGATTTTTATAAAAATTCGCTTCTCCGCTCCTTGTTGTATATGCAATGGATACGATAGTCGCAGTGTCTACTCCGCCCGGTCGCAGCGCGATAGCGGTGCTCCGTTTAAGTGGTTCACGCTCGCTTGCGATCCTCCGCGCACTTGTTCGCGAGGACAAATTTGCGCCAGCACCGAACCGTGTGACATTGAAGAAATTGTTTGCGGTTTCCGATGATGATTTGATAGATGAGGCTCTAGTCACCTACTTCCAATCACCGCATTCCTTTACCGGCGAAGACATGGTTGAAATCAGTTGCCACGGCTCGCCAGTCATCCTGCGTCGGCTGATGGATCTCGTCCAGGCCTATGAAGCACGGCTTGCGGAGCCAGGTGAGTTCACGTTGCGTGCTTGCCGCAACGGCAAGATGAATCTGAGTGAGGCCGAAGCGATTCGTGATCTGATCAACGCACAGACGCAGGCTGCTGCTCGGCAGGCAGCCCGCCAATTACGAGGCGAGTTGGCGGAGGCACTTGAATCAAGTAAACAGGAACTAATCAGAGTGATCGTCACACTTGAGTCGGCACTGGAATTTGTCGAGGATGATCTACCGACAATCCAGATCAATGAAATCGAAAATACGCTACAAACACTCGGTGCCGCTCTGACACGCTTAAGTGATACCTACAAGGCCGGACATTTACTTCGCGATGGCTTAAGAGTGGCTATCATAGGCAGGCCGAATGTCGGTAAGTCTAGTCTGTTCAATAGGTTAGTGAGACTGGAGCGAGCCATCGTAACCGACATCGCGGGCACTACACGCGATAGCCTGACTGAGACGATTAGCCTGGCAGGAGTTCCCGTTTCGGTAACAGACACGGCTGGCTTCAGAGAAGCATGCGATAAGATTGAAGCGATCGGCATTGAGCGCACGCGACGCGCCATAGCAGATGCGGACATGCTCGTGGTCGTTATCGACGGGTCTTGTTCGCTGCAGGAAGAAGACACTGAAGTCTTAAGGGCGGCTCGTGATCATTCTTTCGTCGTGGCAATCAACAAGGCTGACTTGCCGCAGGTACCGAGCGTTAACAATTCCTTCAATGGCTCCAGCGTGGTCCACGTCTCTGCGTTGACGGAGGAGGGGATATCTGACTTGATGGCTGCTATACTAGAGCCATTCGGTTCAGTCGATTCAGCTGCGGCAGGCTTCCTGATTACAGATAGCCGGCACTACGACCTTCTGACGCGGGCGAAGCGTTCGCTTGATTGTGCCTCGCGCTCGATCGAACAAGGCGCAAGCGAAGAACTTGTGCTTGCTGATCTTCACAATGCGCTAAGATTTTTAGGTGCCATTACCGGTGAGACTACCAGCGAAGACATCCTTAGCGAGATCTTTAGTACCTTCTGCATAGGCAAATGATCATGGTTTTCGACGAAGAGTTTAACGTCTTAGTTATCGGTGGCGGCCACGCTGGTTGTGAGGCAGCGTCTGCTTCGGCGCGGCTGGGTGCACGCACGGCGCTAGTGACCTTGAACCTCGATCTGATTGGACAGATGTCCTGTAACCCGGCAATTGGCGGCATAGCGAAGGGACACCTTGTGCGTGAGATTGACGCGCTGGGGGGAATCATGGGTCGCGTCATTGATCGCACAGGTATTCAGTTTCGCCTTCTAAATCGATCTCGCGGCCCCGCGGTTCAGTCCCCTCGGGCCCAGGCGGACCGCGCGCTTTATCGTTTGGAGATGCGAACGACTTTGGAAAACACGCCCAACCTGTCCTTGCGACAAGGCATGGTCGTGGATCTGTTAACGGCGAACAACCGCGTCTCGGGCGTTCTCATGCAGGATGGACGAAGGATCGCAGCCAAAGCTGTAGTCATAGCAGCTGGCACCTTCCTAAACGGGTTAATACACACCGGCCGCAGGACTTATACCGCAGGCCGAGCGGGCGAACCGGCTTCAATTGAATTGGCTGAGGCCCTTAAGCGACTCGGTTTTCCGGTGGGCAGGCTGAAGACAGGCACTCCGCCGAGGCTTGATGGCAGAACAATCAACTGGGAAGCGTTTCAAAGCCAGCAAGCCGATGAACGGCCCGTAGCATTTTCCTTTGCGACGGATAGGATCGAGCAACCCCAGATCGATTGCTACATCGGATACACGACGGGCAAAGTGCATGAAGCGATCAAAAGGAACCTTCATGAGTCACCACTTTATTCGGGGCAGATCAGAGGTGTTGGTCCGCGCTACTGTCCGTCGATCGAGGATAAAGTTGTCAAATTTGCGGACAAGGATCGGCATCAATTATTCCTGGAACCTGAAGGTCACGACACCAATGAGGTCTACTTAAACGGGTTTTCGACCTCCCTACCACCGGGCTTGCAACAGGATTTGGTTCGGATGATTCCTGGTTTGGAAGGTGCGAGCATAATCCGGCCAGGGTACGCGATAGAGTATGACTATGTGGACCCCAGGGAATTGGGGCCCGACTTACAGGTTCGACGAGTGACTGGCTTGTTCCATGCCGGCCAAATCAATGGAACCACCGGATACGAAGAAGCCGCCTGCCAGGGGTTGTTGGCGGGAATCAACGCCGCGCTAATGGCCCACGGGCGCGCGCGGTTCGCATTGCGGCGGGAGGAGTCATATATCGGCGTGCTGGTCGATGATTTGATCAACCAAGGGGTTGACGAGCCCTACAGAATTTTCACATCCCGCGCGGAATACCGTTTGGCGCTACGACACGATAACGCCGACGAACGACTTTCCAAATACGGCCGCGAAGTGGGCCTTGTCGGAGACAGCGATTGGGAGCGATTCAATCAACGGCGTGACCGGATTGCGAAGATAAAGGCCACGCTGAATGCGAACCGCATCCGCAGTAGCGACGCGGCCTATACCGCATTGGCTGAAAGGACAGCTCTAAGTGGCGTGGAGTCAATCAGTTTGGCGGATTTGGCCAAGCGGCCGGGAATGACTCCCGACGTCATTTGGCGGCTACTTCCCAAAGAAACGCGATCAACTCTGCACCTGGAGGATCTCGAATTTGCGCTCGCTGACAATCTTTATTCGGGTTACATCAAGTCCCAGGAGTCTGTGATCAACAGACTTCACGCGCACGACACGCTACCTATTCCGAACACGCTGAATTTCAGGGCGCTCAATGGTCTCTCGCACGAAATGGCGGAAAGACTTGAGCGGGCCAAACCGCTTACTTTTGGCGCTGCCCGGCGCATTCCTGGTCTAACGCCCGCCGCCTTAGCGACGCTCCTGGTAAGCGTCAGTACCCACTAATTCGATGTTTCACGTGTCCCGCTGAAATATAGGGGACACGTGAAACATGTACCCTCAGAAATAATAAAGAGATTCCCGCACTTTTGTGCTAATTTACGGGGCCTAACCCGGCTAATGGGACGTTTCGCCTTAAATGGCAAGAATCATAGCAATAGCAAATCAAAAGGGTGGCGTGGGTAAAACGACCACGGCTGTTAACTTGGCCGCAGTCCTGGCTACCTCCCAAAACTCGGTTCTGCTGGTAGATGCGGATCCGCAGGGAAACGCAACATCTGGTGTCGGCATTCAACGGGGTAGCTTTCGCAAGAGCATCTATCAATCAATTATCCTCGGGGAATCAGTTGCGGCCGCAATTCTTCAAACCGAAACCTCCGGCTTAAAAATTCTGCCGGCAAACAAGGATCTCGCCGGCGCTGAGGTCGAGTTAGTTGACATGGAAAGCCGGGAGTCTCGTCTTCGTGAGGCCCTGGCCACAGTTACGCAAGATTACGACTTCATCATCATTGATTGCCCTCCCTCGCTCGGTCTCCTGACACTCAATGCCTTGACGGCTGCCAGGGCGCTCCTGGTGCCCATCCAATGCGAATACTACGCCCTCGAGGGCGTCACCGAATTATTCGACACTCTTGCGCGAATAAGACGGCTGCACAACCCCGGCCTAACCATTGAGGGCCTGCTGTTGACGATGTTCGACGAGCGTACCAACTTGTCGGCGGCGGTGGCGTCTGATCTCAGGGACTTCTATGGCCAGCAGGTGTTTGAAACGATGATCCCTCGCAATGTCCGCCTCGCCGAGGCGCCAAGCTACGGAAAACCCATAACGCTTTACGACGTCCATTCTAAGGGCGCAGAAGCTTACTTTCAGCTCGCTAAGGAGATAATTGCCCATGACACGAAAGGCATTGGGACGGGGGTTGGGGGCACTGCTCTCAGCTGAAGGAACCGCGACCGCGACCGAAGACCCAAACACAATCTCGATCGCCTTAATTGATCCCAGCCCGCTCCAACCGCGAGGAATCTTTGACGAAGCGAAGCTCGATGAGTTGGCCCAATCAATTAGCGCCAACGGAGTGGTTCAACCGCTGATTGTGCGGCCAAAGCAGGATCGATTTGAGTTGATTGCCGGGGAGCGCCGCTGGCGTGCGGCGCAACGTGCTGGTCTAACACGCGTTCCGGCCATTGTCCGCCAAGTCGCGGATGACAAAGTGCTTGAGCTGGCGCTGATAGAAAATATTCAACGGGAAGATTTGAATCCAATTGAAGAGGCGCGAGCCTATAAGAATTTGATCGATACCGTCGGCCTTACTCAGGAAGTAGTCGCTGAACGCGTCGGCCGCGATCGATCTTACGTTACTAACTTTCTCAGATTGCTACGCCTGCCAGAAGATTTGCAGGAGTTGGTTCAAGCGGGTCGACTAAGCGCCGGCCACGCAAGGACCCTACTGGGCCTTCCTGATGTAGCCGCGCAACGACGCCTAGCCAGAAGGATAATCGAACGGGAATTATCAGTGCGCGCGACTGAGGAAACGGTGCGACACCTTACCGAGCCCAAGGCGGAACGAGCAGCTAAATCGGGGAAGACAAGGCCAGCTGATCCCAATGTCCGTGCAGCTGAGACCAAGCTGCGCAGGCACTTCGGCACCCAAGTCCGAATCGTGCAAGCAGTTGGATCGGCTGCTGGAAGAATCGAATTCGAGTATTACAACCACGCGGACCTCGACCGAATCTACGGGCTTCTACTAAAGAACTAGCTCGCCCACTGTAATAGAGCGTACGCCGCTAGTACAAGATACAGCGGAGCATGAAGCGGATTGGAATAGACTTGCCGCTGGGCAAAGGGTCTCGAAAGGAAGCCTAGTTGGCTCGCGGCTGCAGGTGATATTGGTTCTCGCTCTGTTGGCGAGCGAGGTGCGCTTTTGGTCGGAGTTCCTTGACCCCTTTTCGAACGCGGTGTAGACTCCGACGCTTTTGCGGCAGCATAGATTCGTAAACTGAGGAAGCTTGTTTGATGGTGTTTGCATTTGCAGAAAACTCGATTCAATTGGTGCCCGATGGCACGCTGCTTTTGCATTTGGTGCTAATTGTATTGATGGTGGCACTTCTGAACGCTACACTGCTCAGGCCAATCAACCGCATCCTGGAAGAACGTGATCGCCGGACCAAGGGTCGGCTTAGCGATGCAGCGCGAACGTTGCAGGCGGTGGACGAGAAAATGCGCAGTTACGAGGCACAATTACGAGAGGCACGGGCATCCGGATACGCGGCAATGGAGCGGGAGCGAACAAGCTTATCCAAAGAACATGAAGACAAGATAGGAGAGGTCAAGAGCGAAATAGGGGGTTTGGTATCTCGGGAAAAGGAAAAGATGAAGGCTGAAGCTGGCGAAGTTCGAAGTGCCTTAAGCATCACCGCCCGGGAACGGGCACGTGAGATCAGTGAGCAAATCCTCCGCGCGTGATTTATAAGCAGGCTCTTGAAGACCGGATTGTTTCTTCATATTTTCAACTTGTTTTTGATGATAGAGGGGCCGGATGGCACGCCCTGGTGGAATTATCCCGGCCTTGAACTGTGGAAGTTTGTCAACCTTCTGCTGTTCATATTGGCTGCGCTTTATTTGCATCGGCGTTTTGGCCGGCCGGTGAAGGAAGGTTTGCGATCAAGAAGTGAGGCCATAAAGAGGGAGTTACTACGAGCCCAGGAGGAACGTGATCAGGCCTTAGCGAAACTTGCAGAGGTCGAAGCTCGTTTTGCAAACCTCGATGTTGAAGTCGCCAAAGTAAGAGAACGTAACGCTGCTGAGATCGAAGCTGAGAGGGAACGAAGTAGATCGACCACTGAAGGCGAGTTGACACGGATGCGAGAGCAGGCAAAACGGGAGATCGAAAGCGCGGGCAAGACATTGCGTCATGAGCTGCGCCAGTTTGCGGCCCAGGAAA
>Ga0137404_10002496_pt1 | contig 12186 bp, 9 predicted proteins | sample CZOMad2_1_16fung_FD_108285 | JGI IMG/M metagenome (GOLD analysis project Ga0137404, IMG submission 108285) | Vadose zone soil fungal communities from Angelo Coast Range Reserve, California, USA - CZOMad2_1_16fungal (Illumina Assembly) | ecosystem: Environmental > Terrestrial > Soil > Vadose zone...
GCGAAGTAGAGCCTGGTATGCGAATGCGGGCTGATAATAAAAGGCGAGTCCCAGTTCCAGCGCAGCGGATCCTCACCGCGTCCAACCTGCGGCTGGATGCCCATGCGCTCGCCTGTCCGTTTGTCAAAACGAGATAAGAAACCATTCTGAAGCTCTGAATAGACAGTATTCGGATCTTCGGGATCTACCTGAGTGCGAAAGCCGTCGCCACCAAGGGTCACAAACCAATCGCCATTGGATATCCCCGAAGCACTCCGAGTCCGCGAAGGACCACCCACATTGAAATTATCCTGTGCGCCGCCATAAACATTGTAGAAAGGCGCGGCATTGTCCGTAGTCACGTCATAGAGTTGCATCACCGGCAGGTTTTCTTTGAAATCCCAGTTTGCTCCCCGGTCGTGACTTTCATAGACGCCGCCGTCGCAACCAACCAGGTAGTGGTCGGTATTATTTGGATTGATCCAGATATCATGATTGTCGACGTGTTTCGATTTTTCTCCCAGGCGCCGCAGGGTTCGTCCGCCATCATCGGAGACCATTAGAAACACGTTCATCACATAAATGCGATCGACATCTTTCGGGTCGGCGACGATGCGCGCGTAGTACATGGCCGCCATATCGAATTCGTTGCGACGTTCCCAACTCCCGCCCCGATCACTCGAGCGAAAGATCCCGCCCTTTCGATCTGCCGCCTCGACCGTTGCGTAAACAACATTCGGATCAGCCGGCGAGATCGCCAATCCGATCCGGCCCATCTCCGTGGTTGGCAAGCCGGTTCGAAGTTTGTTCCAGGTCACTCCGGCGTCGGTTGATTTGTAAAGAGCACTTTCCGGACCTCCGTTGATCAAGGTCCACATATGCCGGCGGCGCTGATACGACGCGGCATACATGGTGTCCGGATTCTGGGGATCGATCACGACATCGGTAACACCTGTGTTCTCGCTGATCGAAAGAACGCTCTTCCAGGTCTTGCCGCCATCGGTCGTTTTGAAAAGGCCCCTGTCACCGCCCTTACCCCACAAAGGTCCCTGGGCGGCGACAAAAACGACATTCGAGTCGCGAGGGTCAATAACAATTCGCCCAATATGCTCTGAGGCTTTGAGACCAACATTCTTCCAACTTCTTCCGCCGTCGTCTGAACGATAGACGCCATTGCCGTACGAAACACTGCGCTGGCTGTTGTTTTCCCCGGTCCCAACCCAAACGGTGAGAGGGTTTCGGGGATCGAGCACGATCGCCCCGATGGAATATGAGCCTTCATTGTCGAACACTGGGGTCCAGGTGGTGCCGCCATTAATGGTCTTCCAGATGCCGCCTGAAGCAGCGGCCACAAAGTAACGCGCCGGATTGTTCGGATCGACAGCGAACCCGATGACCCGGCCCGAGGTAAACGCAGGCCCAATCGAGCGAAGTCGCAAGCCATTGAAGGTCGGCGATGACATCGGGTCTGCCGGTTTCTTTTCGTCTTCCGGCTTCTTTTCATCAGGGGATCTAGCAGCTTCCGGTGAAGGCGATTGCGAGGCTTCATGCCGCGGCCTTTGAGTGGCGGCTTTCTCGGCAGCTTTTTCTTCCTGCGCAACAGTCCGTAAAGATGACAAACCAAAGATTGCGACTAATGTAATCAGGATGAAGCAGGAACCGACGAGATCCTTCAGCAGGAGTACCCGGCAGTTTCCGGCGGCAAACGAGCGGCGCATTCTGGTCTCCTTTTAGCGTTAAGTATGCCGGCAAAAGCAAATGATCGCATGGCAGAGTAATGCCCAGATGAACTGGTGCGAATGACTTGCGTTGTTTCGGGTATCAAGAAGAACTGAACGTCAATGGAGTGTAAAACTAACACTAGTACAGGCCGCGGGTAAAGACGGGAAGATCAAGATGAGGGCGAGTCGTCACCCCGGAGGGGTGACACGTTTATAGCTCGTATCGGAATAACCTCCGGCGCGGTTCGGAGGGGCGGAACTCAAATTGACAAATACTAATCCAGTTTCCTTCCGCCCCTCCGAACCGCGCGTGATCATCCTTTAGGTTCTGGTCGATAAACATCTCACTCCTACGGAGTGAGGAACTACGGAGGCCCTTCAGCACCAGCCTCGAAAGTAAAACAGGTGAAAAATTGACGCGCTTGAAAGCCGCAGTTAAAGTCGCGGAGTCTTAACTCATTCAGCTTGTAGTTGCTGGTGAGGTTGGACCCGGCGGGTGAGGGTGGAGGAAGCATTCTAGATACTTCCTGCCTTTGCCCGCCCATATTTTTACCAGTCGCAAATGTGACGCGGTAAGGGGTGAAGTTACTTTCGGATAACGCCTCTACTTCGCGGGAGTCTGAATATTGACGTCTATTTTCTTGTTGCCGCTGAAAATCCTACCGCCAAAAACAAACAAAGCGGCCACTACGACAATCACGAAAATTACCAGGACCGCCACTACGCCGGCACTTCCGCCGCCACCATCACCATCAGCCATGACAAATTCCTCCCTTTGAATAGTTGTATCTACAAACCCCCCACAAACCCTTCAAGTTAGACCAGGCGAACAACCCGACCCGAACCACCAGTGTTAATTATCGAGTTCATGTCTCAAGTCATTCTTGGCGCCGTCGCAAGCTAACGGCTTGCGTTACAGGAACTCAAGAAGCAAACGTCGGGCCCGTGCTCAAAAAGTTTCGCCGGAAAAGGGACTTTCGAGTACGTCCCGCGACTCTGCCCCACCTAAACTGTGCTGGCATTGTTATTGCGGCCTTGTATTAGCATCGGTCTGTAGGCGGCTGATTGTGCTCTCAAAGTGAACAAAGGTTTATCGCCGTGTACAGGAAGACTACACAGAAGCAAGGAGGAAGAGATGCCGAGAAGCTCAGCAAAAAACGACCGCGAGCTCATTGATACTGGTCGAGACAAGCGGTATGTCCGGCGCGATGCCGAAGGACGATTCGATGAAAGCGATAGGAACAAACGACCTTGAAACCGCGCTGAGTCGCCTCGTTGCCACTTTCGAAATCTTCTTTGCCGCTCTTCATTATCGTCCTTGGTTTAGAAACAGAGTCATTCCGCTCGTTGTGAAAACGAACGATCCTGTCCTTTTCGCCAAGGCATACAATTCCTATTCCGCGTGCAATAACTTTGATGACTAGTATTGAACGTTTGCAGAAAACTGGAATCACGCGTTCGGGATCGCCGGAAAAAGGCTTTCGCTACAAACGCGCTGGCGGCAAGAGAGTTGCAACAGCAGATATCGAACGTATTCGTCAGTTGAAGATTCCTCCGGCCTGGACTCAGGTGGCAATAAACAGCGCTGCAAATGGACGCCTTCAGGCCGTAGGCAAAGATGCAGCCGGCCGCTGGCAATATCTCTATCACCCAAACCATGTCAAGCAGCAGGATTTAAGAAAGTTCAAGCGGGTGATCCGATTTGCCGAGGCGTTGCCGAAGATGCGCAGCGCGGTAAGCCGGCATATCAAAACGCGGGACCTGGGAAGAGAAAGGGTAATGGCTTGCATCCTCAGAATTCTTTCCAGCTGTTTCATGCGTCCAGGCAGTGAGGTCTACGCCAGTGAAAATGGAAGTTATGGAGTGGCCACGTTGCGGCGAAAGCACGTCAAGTTAAAGGGTGACGTGGTTCAATTTGATTTCCCGGGCAAGTCTGGTGTTCGACAATTCAGAGAACTGGAAGACAAGCACGTGGCGAAAATCGTAAGAGCGTTGCTCAAAGTGCGCGGAGCCGAGGTATTCAAGTATCAAAATGGGAATGGTGAGTTCCTAGACGTCAAACGTCGTCATATCAACGAATATATTAAGGAGATCATGGGCGAGGCTTTTAGCGCCAAGGACTTCCGCACCTGGGCCGGCACCCTGGTGTGCGCGTGCGCGCTGGCAAAGGCGGGAACGGAGATTGTCGAAAAGCACACCACTCGCAAGCGCAAGGTTGTCGAGGCAATCAAGGAGACAGCAAAGGTTTTGGGGAACACGCCCGCCGTTTGTCGCAGCTCGTACATCTGCCCGAATGTGATCGACGGTTTTCAGTCGGGAAAGATCATTGATAACTACTTTTCAACGCTCCAGGAACTGATCGCCTACCGCGGCCGCAAGTTACATCCGGCAGAACAGTCCCTGCTCAGGTTTCTGAAGAACAACTCAAAGTAAGACAGACATTTCCTGTTTGTCAGTTTTCGTGTGATTTCGTGGATCGCCTTTAGGCAACCGCGAAAAGAATAGATCCACGAAATCACGCGAACGAAAACGAATATCCTGACATTCTTCTTGAACGGGCAAGCCCACCTTCGCATCCCAACCTGCGCTACTGAGCTTCACTTTCAGAACCTCAGCGGCGCCACTCATCTATCAATGAAGCAATCAACGCCGTCCAACCCGTCTGGTGCGAGGCCCCCAGTCCTGCGCCAGTATCTCCATTGAAGTATTCGTAGAACAGTGGCAGATCTTGCCAGTTTGGATCTTCCTGTAGTTTCTGTGACCCTCCGTAAGCCGGCCGATGACCCGCAGCGTCACGCTTGTATAGACTGATCAATCTTTCGGCAAATCCTCGCGCCATGCGATACAGGGTAATCGGCGGTTCGCTGGCCAACGGGTTGTCTATTCGCAGCAAAGGCCCATACGCCGTGCCCAGCTTTCGCAACGATTCGATCATCAGGAACGTCGTCGGGAACCAGACTGGGCCGCGCCAATTTGAATTCCCTCCTTTAAGCATCTCAGCTGATTCAGCAGGTTCGTAACCTACAGACTGCTCGTCGAAAACAAAGGGATGCGCGAGATGAAATTTTGAAAGACTGCGAAGCCCAAAGTCGGACCGAAATTCTGCCGGATCCCAAACTTTATCCAGCAACCGGCGGATCTGCTGCTCATGTAGAATCGCAAGCACATGAATCTTGTGCCCATCCCGTTCGATGGTAGTCACACAGTTCTGAACGAGGTCCGCACGGTTTTTTAGGAACCACTCAAGCTCGGAAGAAAACTCCGGGTACGGTTCGAGTTTTTTCTCGTCGAGCTGTTCGATCGCATACAGCGGTATTAGCCCCACCAAAGAACGGACGGGGAACGTGTGCCAGTTGCCATTGGGATAACGCAACACGTCGTAAAAAAATCCATCCTCTTCGTCCCATAGATCGAAGTTTTGGTTCCCCATCTGCTTCATCGCCGCCGCAACATAAACATAGTGTTGAAAAAACTTTGTCGCCAATGCCTCGTATGCCGGGTTGTCTTGCGCCAATTCGAGGGCGATGCGCATCAGATTCAGACAAAACATACCCATCCAACCGGTGGCATCCGATTGCTCGAGCCACGCGCCCTCAGGCAGCCCGTGACTCCGGTCAATCACGGTGATGTTGTCGAGCCCGAGAAAACCACCCTCGAAAATGTTATTTCCTTCCGCATCAACCTTGTTCACCCACCAGGCAAAGTTAATCAGAAGTTTATGAAAACATTTTTCCAGGAAGGCTCGATCGGCTTTTCCGGATCTGCGTCGATCCATGTTGTAAACACGCCAAACCGCCCAGGCGTGTACCGGTGGATTCAAATCGGAAAATTCCCATTCATAAGCGGGAATTTGTCCATTCGGATGCTGAAATTGTTCGAAGAGCAGAAGCCAGAGCTGTTCCTTGGCAAATTCGGGGTCGATAAGCGTGAAGGGCACTGTTTGAAAGGCCAAGTCCCAGGCCGCGAACCAGGGATATTCCCATTTGTCGGGAAGCGTCATGACGCGCATCGAGTTTAAGTGCAACCACCGACTGTTACGGGCAAGCTCTCGGTGCGGAGGCCACTCCGGATTGTCGCCGTCAAGCCAAACATGAACGTCGAAGAGATAGATTTGCTTGTTCCAGATCAGACCGGCAAATGCTTGTCTTTGGATTTGCTTCTCTTCCGCTGTCGCCAACGGTGGATGAATCGATTCATAGAATTCATCCGCTTCCAAACGTCGCTGAGTCACTATCTGATCAACATCGGCCAGTGGCTTGTCCAGGACCTTATCAGACAGCCGCAAGCGCACCACAAGTGAACCACCCGCCGGGATGATCAGATCAGCATAGTGAATACAGGCCTTGGTGCCGGAACCAGAAGGACTTAGACACGCTTCCCCGTTAATGATGTGGCGATGAAAAGCGTCCTTTTGATAGGGAGTTCGACTCTGGGCTGAGGAACCATAAACTCGACTGGCATTTGTCTCGTTATTTGTAAATAACAAATCACCGCCCGGCGCGGCGTACAGATAACGTCGACCCAGACTGTACTTTGCCGCCAGGGTTGGCAACTGTTCGGCTGCCTCATCCGAAGCTTCAAGCGTGACAAAGTCGCCTCCTGTCATACCAAATCGGATCTCCGGCTCTGCTTTTGCCTGCGCGCCCCAGCTCCAGGTATTACGAAACCAAAGATGTGGAAGAATGTGAATCGCTGCGGGACCAGCACTGCGATTTACCACTTCGATGCGAATGCAGATGTCTTCCGGGTCACCTTTGGCATATTCGACAAAAACATCGAAGTAGTCGTCATTGTCGAAAACCCCGGTATCCAGCAATTCATACTCCGGCTGATTCTTTCCGCGCCGGCGCCGGTTTTCGTCGATAAGATCGCGGAAGGGAAACTCAGCCTGTGGATACTTGTAGAGATATTTGAGATATGAATGGGTGGGGGTAGCGTCCAGGTAGAAGTAATACTCTTTTACGTCCTCGCCATGATTTGCCTCTCCCGGCACGAGGCCGAAAAGACGTTCCTTCAGAATCGGGTCGCGTCCGTTCCAAAGCGCGATAGCGAAACACAGAACTTGATAACGATCACAGATTCCCGCCAGGCCGTCTTCACCCCACCGATACGCCTTGGAGCGCGCCTGATCGTGCGAGAAGTAATCCCAGGCATTGCCGTTCGCACTGTAGTCCTCGCGGACAGTGGCCCACGCGCGCTCTGAAAGGTAGGGGCCCCACCTTCGCCAACGCTTCAGTGGAGTCTCCGGACGGTCGATTAGACGTTGTCGCTCCGCGTCGGGCATCAGGGGAAAGGATCAGTGGCTTAGATGGAACGGTTTTTCAGTGTCAGACCCGCGGCCGCCGCCTTGTCAACCAGCCATTCGAGAGATCCATCAACGGGCTGGATCAGTTGGGCCGGTAGGCGCGCCGGATCTCCTGGTCCATCAAGCACTGCGGCCAGCGCTGCTGCTTTATTGCTCCCAGTCACCAAAAAGATTATGCGTCTCGAGTAGTTGATTGCCGGCGCCGTCAGTGTAATTCGAAACGACTTGAGTTTTTCAACCCAATTCGCCACCGCCCATGCTCTTTGTTCTTGCAGCGCCGCCGTACCGGGAAATAGCGAGGCCGTGTGCCCATCGTCACCCAGGCCCAGAAAGGTAAGATCGAAACGGGGCCAATCCAGGGCAGAAAAAAAGGTTCTGAGTTCCTGTTCGTAAGCCTGCGCATTTGCTCTCGGGTCGCCATCTCCCTTTATTGGATGAATATTAACCAACGGCAACGGCACTCGAGAAAGCAGGGTTTCATAGGCCATGCGGTAGTTGCTCTCAGGATGATCAGCTGGCACGCAGCGTTCGTCTCCAAAGAAAATGTGGGTCCTGGACCAATCGATTCGAATCCGGTAATCGCTGCCGGCGAGCAGTTCATAGACTCTGCGCGGAGTTGAGCCGCCTGACAGAGCTGTGCTGAATCGGCCTTGAGCGCTAATAGAATCCTCCGCTGCCTGGACAAATCTTTCAGCGGCGGCGCTCGCAACCTGTTCGGGGTCATCGAAGATGGTCATGAGAGGAAATTAGAAATTATAGAATTTAGAATTTAGAATTGCGAATGGCGTTGGTACTTGACCACTGAGTTGGTTCCGATTGTGAATTGACGTTTTTTTCGATTGACTTTTTTTCGATTGAAGCGAACTACACCGGAATTACGCATTCAATTCCGACTACACGAAATTCGCAATTCTAAATTCTAAATTCTAATTTCCTACTCTTCCCACTCTGTGTGCACAAAGCCGAGTTCCGGCTTGTCCAATCTCTCATAAGTGTGCGAGCCGAAAAAGTCGCGCTGGGCCTGCGTCAGGTTGAGAGGAAGGTTCGCCGTTCGATAAAGATCAAAATAGCTGAGACTGGAAGTCATGGCCAGGATCGGAACACCCTGCTGCACCGCTGCTCTGATCACCAGCCGCCAGTTGGACTGTGATTTCTCGAGTCTCTGCCTAAATTCGTCATCGAACATTAGGTTAGGAAGATCCGGGCGCCGCGCGTAGGCCTCCTTAATCCAACGCAGAAAGCGCGCCCTGATAATGCACCCTCCCTGCCAGATACGCGCCACTTCGCTCAGGTTGATATTCCACTTCCATTCATCCGAGCCGGCACGAATCAAGCCCATTCCCTGGGCATAGGAGCAGATTTTCGACGCATACAACGCGTCACGAATTGCCTCGATTAAATCTGCCGGGTTAACACTAACCGGCGCAGCTGGTGGGGCACCGATCAGCTCGCTGGCTCTCACGCGCTCGTCTTTTCGCGCGGAAATATTTCGCGCAGTGAGAGCCGCTTCAATTGTTGGTATGGCAATGCCCAGATCCTGAGCAACCTGGCTGGTCCACTTGCCCGTGCCCTTCTGACCGGCCTTGTCGGCCACCAGGTCAACCAGTGGCCGGCCGCTTTCCTTGTCCTTCACGCGCAAAATCTTTGCGGTGATTTCAATCAAGTAAGATTCCAGTTCTCCCTGATTCCACCGCTCAAAGATTTCGGCCATTTGTGCAGCATCGAGGTGCAGCACTTTGCGCAGAAGGTCATACGCCTCAGCGATGAGCTGCATATCGCCATACTCGATGCCGTTATGGACCATCTTGACGTAATGTCCTGCGCCGCCCGGTCCGATGTAGGTTACACAAGGCCCATCCTCAACCTTCGCTGCGATCGCCTCCCAGATCGGCCTGATCTCTTCGTAAGCATTCCTGTCGCCACCGGGCATCAGGCTGGGTCCCCACAGCGCACCCTTTTCTCCACCAGAGGTGCCGGAGCCAATCATAAAAAGCCCATCGGCTTTCAGCTCTCGCTCACGTCGTTCGGTATCTTTAAAGTAGGAGTTGCCCCCATCGATGATAATGTCGCCTTTTTGCAGAAAAGGCTTAATCAGATTGATGGTCCAGTCGACAGGATCGCCGGCCTTAACGAGCAGGATGATCTTGCGCGGACGTTCGAGAGCGTTTACAAACTCTTCCGGCGAGCGAGTTGCGATGATCCGTTTGCCTTCATGTCTGGAAGCAAAAGCTGCGACGACCGGAGGCTCGCGATCATAGACAGCGATGGAGTAGTGACTACGTTCGATGTTGAGCGCGAGGTTTTGCCCCATGACACCCAACCCTATGAGACCAATGTTTGCTGAATCTGACATAGATTTAGAAATTAGAAATTAGAATTTAGGATTTAGAAATTAGAATTTAGAATTTAGAATTTGGAATTTATGCTAACCCCCAAATCTCTAAATTGTAGTTAAGCCTTTTAACCCGAACATCAACATTGATTAATCACACAATTCTAATTTCTAAATTCTAATTTCTACTAAATTCTAATTTCTAAATTCTTATTCCTTCATCGCCTCAATGATCATTTCGCGCAAACGCTTCAATCCTGCCGGCACATCGCTGCCCAGATGAACACGAATCACCCTCCGCTCATGCGCCGCCAGCGAACGAAAATCCCCAAGCGCCTGCGCCTGTTTCAGGATACTAAAGCTGTAGGGCTCGCCCGGAATCGGTAAATCTGTCGCATCATTTGCTGTGTTCTGGATAAACACTCCCGTGTTTGGACCACCCTTATGCAACTGTCCGGTGGAATGCAAAAAGCGCGGGCCGTAGCCCGTGGTGGTCGCACAACTGGTGACAGCCCGCAGATACAGCCGGATATCCTGAATGCTTGCTTCAATCTCAGGAGTCTCTTCCACGTAATCCAACAAAGCAATATAGTCGCCCGTCCTGGCCCTCAGCAGATGCGCGCGCAAGGCCGCCACCACTGAAGTCCTGGGCAAGCTGATAGCTGTTCGTTCGTCAGCGTAGATAGTCAGCCCGTCACCCTGTGCCACTATCGTTTGCTCGCGTAGTTTTCCTTCTCGCTTAAAACCCTCGAGCAATTCCTTCGTTGCATCCTTTGACTCCTGAACATTCGGTTGGTCGAAAGGGTTTATGCCCAGACGCCAGCCCGCAAACGCAGTTGCCAGTTCCCAAAAAAAGAAATGCCCGCCAAGGTCGTAGAGGTCAGCCAGCGTGAGATATACCACCGGATGGCCGGCCGCTTCGAGGTCCCTCAATGCAGCAGCTGTTTGCTTTTCCGGATTGCCCAGAGCAATCGACACGAACAGTCTATCGTCGCCATACAGAGATGGACGATTAAGCGGTTCACCGCTGATAGGTATGATTCCCTTCCCTTCCTTACCCGTGCTTTCAGCGACCAGTTGCTCAATCCAAAGCCCGAGCGCCGCCAGTTTTTGATCGGCAACCAGCGTTAGCTTATCGCGCCCATGCTTTGCGCACTCAGCCATGATCGCGCCAAGCCTCACAGCCTGGTTCTCGGCACTTGGCACTTCCGGTCCACAAGCTTGAGCCGCCGCGCTCGCTCGTTGCAAAAAGCGGCGTATATCGATGCCCATGAGGGCCGCCGGCACCATTCCAAAGTATGAGAGTGCGGAGTAGCGGCCGCCAATATCCGGTTGATTTGAAAACACTCGTCGAAAGCCATCGTCCTTCGCCATTTTCACCAATGCCGTCCCGGGGTCAGTAATCGCGATGAAGTTCTCGCCCGGATTCTGTTTGTGACGGCGCACCTGATCGTACCAGTACTTATGAAACATCAGTGGTTCGGTGGTAGTGCCCGATTTGGAAGCAATGATGAAGAGACACTTGTCAATCTCTATGTACCGGCCTAATGCCACGATCACGTCCGGGTCAGTCGAATCCAGCACCAACAACTCCGGATGACCCGATTGGTGGGCAAATGTTTGGCGCAAGACCTCAGGGCATAGCGATGATCCGCCCATGCCACAAACCATCACCTGTCGGAACCCCATCGCGCCGGCCACATCGTCGGCAAACGCGCTCAAATCACCTGCCGTTTCAAGCATCTCGTCGGCCACCGTTAACCAGCCGAGCGCGTTTTCGATGATCCGCTGATGCTCTGGTTCCGATTTCCAAAGAGAAGCATCTCTGGCCCATATTCTGCGCAGAGCATCTGCCTGCTCGGCCTCTTTTATTGCCGTGTTAACAAGTTGTTCGTATTTGCCTAATGAGGCACTAAGACGCTGTTCCTGCATCTTTCCACCTGCTCCTGATCTGGGAAAGTTTTAGTGTAGCACGGCCATTACCCGCATCGTGACCCGCGAGGGAATAAGACGAAATCAGCCGCAGATTAACGCTGATAACGCAGATCAGAGTGATAAGGGCTGTTGCCTCAAAAGCCACAAATAGCCACAAAAAGCACAAGGTGTTCTATAAATCGTTTGCGCTTTTTGTGCTTCTTTGCGGCCTTGCAAAGCCGAAGTAGACTTTTGAGGCAAAGCTAGTGATAAGTAGTTAAGAACTGTCGTTCCTCATCACTCTGATCTGCGGTATCCGCGTTAATCTGCGGCTGATTTCGTTCTTTTTCGCAGCTACCGCCGTGTGCAATCGGATTGTCTATGCGGCATAATCTGGAGTGAAAGCGAGGCTGAGACAAGTTTTATGAAGAACAAGCGTGCCCTGATTGTGGTGGACGTGCAAAATGACTTTTGCCCGGGCGGTTCGCTGGCCGTGCCGGAGGGGAATGAGGTAGTAGCGCCACTTAATCGTTTGATAGAGGAGTTCCTTGAGAACGGCGAGCCGGTCTTCAAAACACGTGATTGGCATCCTCAGGTAACTCACCACTTTGCCGCCTATGGCGGCATCTGGCCGGTACATTGTGTTCAGAACACAAAAGGAGCGGAGTTTCATCCGGACCTCATCGACAGCAAACACATCCGGATAATCTCGAAGGGATTGGGTGACGAAGACTCATATTCGGGTTTCGACCGAACTGACCTCGCACTCCAGTTGCAGCGATTAAGTATTGAAGAGGTTTGGATCGGCGGCCTTGCCACAGACCATTGCGTGAAGAACACCGTGTTGGATGCCTTGAAAGAAGGCTTTAAAGTAAAAGCTCTGTCAGATGCGATGCGTGCTGTGGATCTGAAGGCGGGTGATGGGGAAAAAGCGC
>Ga0137404_10002497_pt1 | contig 12183 bp, 3 predicted proteins | sample CZOMad2_1_16fung_FD_108285 | JGI IMG/M metagenome (GOLD analysis project Ga0137404, IMG submission 108285) | Vadose zone soil fungal communities from Angelo Coast Range Reserve, California, USA - CZOMad2_1_16fungal (Illumina Assembly) | ecosystem: Environmental > Terrestrial > Soil > Vadose zone...
CGTAGATTCCTGCGGTCGGCGACGTCGACGGCTTGCCATCGCGCAGCGCGAAATAACCCATCAGCTTTCGGTCAAGCTCGTTCACGATGTAGTCGGCTACCTGCCCGCCCTGATTGTAGCGCTCGTCGATGATCGCGCCGTCCTTCTGCTGCTGTGAGTAATAATACCGAGTGAAGTAACTGTATCCGGCGCCCCCCGTATTTGGTAACCAAACATACGCGAGGCGTCCTCCCGATAATTCATCCACTCTTCTGCGGTTGGCCTCGATCCAATCGCGCGTGCGAAGTCCCTGATCGGTCGGGACCGGCACAACGGTTATCACCCGCGAGCCTTCCATCGCCGGCTGCTTGTTGACGCGAATGATAGTCTGCCGCCCTGCAGTGCCTTCAAAGAAACTGTAGAGATTCGCTGGCGGCGTGATGGGGCGGCCGTTGACCTCGAGCAGATAGTCGCCTTCGGAAACCTGAATACCGGGCGCGCTCAGGGGCGCTTGGAGTTCGGGATTCCAGTTCTCACCGGTGTAGATTTTTCGAATTCGATAGTGACCGTTTTCAACCGCGAAGTCCGCGCCCAACAACCCGACTGGAACCGGGTCCTCACCGGGCACATCTCCGGGACCGGTCAGGTACGAATGACCTACAGTAAGCTCCCCTCCGACGGTGGCGATCAAATAAGAGAGGTCGGAGCGATGCTGAACATAAGGCAGGAGCGGTTTGTACTTTTCATAGATCGCCTGCCAATCGTTTCCGTGCATCTTCGCGTCGTAGAAATAGTCGCGCTCGATGCGCCACGTCTCGCGGAAGATCTGCGCCCACTCGGCTCGCGGATCGACCAGCGTTTCGAGTTGGGCAACGTTGATTGCTCCATCGCCAACCTTGGGAGGGACTGGGCGATCGAGTGGAACGATTCCCCATCGGTTCCCCGGGCCTGCGGCTTGATACAGCAGCTTCTTCCTATCCTCAGATAGGCTGTACGAGCGGATGCCTTCAAGAAACGGCGCCGCGGTACGTTCCTTGAGTTGATATTTGTGCAGCCGCAAGCCCGGAACTCCCGTGATCGCCTCGGCATAAAAAACTACTCCTGCCGAACCCGCTGACAGACTTGCGTAGTCCCCGGGCGGAACTTTAAGGGCGAGGATTCGCTGGCTGATTCCCGTAAAGTCGATACGCACCGAAACCGCTGCGGGCGCTCCTTCCGGCTTTCGTGGAGGCGCCGATTCATCGCGATGCGGTTCGTCTCCGGTCTCGGGCAAGAGAGGCGAGGGCTCGCTGGCGTTCAGAACGGTAATGTAAACTGCTCGACGAACCGGCCGGTCAATGGAACTCATCTCGAGCCAGCCACTTCGAGGCCCGTAATCAGTGCTCGCGAGAAAGTAGAGATACTTGCCGCCTGCATCGAACGCGGGCGAAATAGCGTCCGACAAACCATCCGTGAGTTGAGACGCCTTGCCTTCGGCTACAGAGTAAACGAACACCGCGCGCATATGGCTGTCGAGCACCTTCGAATAAGCGATCCACTTTGAATCCGGCGACCACACCGCGTCGGGTTGATGCGGCGGATCGTAGAACGCATCGGTATCGATTTTCGTTGTGCGTCCGCTTGCGGCCTCGAGCGTCCAGAGATTCAAATGGTTGTCCTGAAACAATAGCTGTTTTCCATCGGGCGACCATGCGAGCGCTGAGAAGAAGGCTGCCGATGGCAACTGAACGGCTCGAGGTTTCGCAACGCCGGTTGGATCGCCGAACATTAGTTGATATTCGCCGCTCGCGTCTGAAAACCACGCGAGTTCAGAGCCGTCCGGCGACCAGGCCGGCTCTCGATCGTGAGCGCCTGAACTTTGAGTCAGGTTACGCATGTCGCCCTTCTCGGCGGCCACAGTGAAGATCTCGCCACGAGCCTCAAATGCCGCGCGCACACCGGTCGGCGAGAGCGCCGCGTTGCGAATCATCGCCGCCACCTTCTTGAACTGCGGACGCGCCCACGGAAAATCACCGCTGACTTCAATGGACAGACGTTTAGGCTGGCCGGAGTTTCCTTCGACCAGATAAACGTATCCGGCCTGCTCGTAGACGACAGCGTCCGGTCCACCCGACGCGCTCTTGATGTCGAAGTCATCGTACCGAGTCAATTGAGCGATTGCCTTTGTGTCTACTCGATAAGCATAAAGATTTACGGTGTGGCCGCGGTCTGACAGAAAGTAGACCGAGTTGCCAACCCACATCGGGTCGGTGTCATTGCTGCTGGTCCACGGCAAAGCCTCGACTGAATAGTCCGAGAGATTCATCACACGAATCGGATGTGTGCGGCCACCGCGATAGTGACGCCATTGACTTGCCTGATTCTCAGACCATCCGGGAAACATCGCGACTGAGAATTCTTCGTAAGCGAATCGCTTTCCATCAGGAGAATAGACGCCAGTATAAGCGCGCGGCATTGGCAGCGCCTCAGACATTCCGCCCTGCTGGTCGACAGACCATAACCGAAAGTGCGCGTGAGGCGCCGAGTCGCGATCCGATGCGAAGATCACGCGTTTGCCGTCGGGAGACCAGCCGCGAACGACATCGATTCCCGGATGCCAGGTCAACCGCTTTGGATCACCACCGGCTGTCGGCATCACATATACATCGGTGTTTCCGGTTACGGTTGAACTGAAGGCGATTTGAGCGCCGTCAGGTGAGAAATGCGGGTCAGCTTCAGCGCCAGGCGTTGAAGTAAGCCGGCGCGCCTGCCCACCACTTCGCGAAACGATCCATAAATCACCGCCGTATTCGAAAGCCACCTGGTCGCGGCTCACGGTCGGTTGACGAAGCAGCCGCGTTCCTTGAGCCGTAGCCCTGACCGAGACGAGAAAGCAAAGCAGTAGAGCAAAGAGAAGATATCGCACATTCATGAACCGCTCCTTTGAAGTTCGCTGTTTAGATCTCAGAATTCAGCTTTGACCAAGTGTGGGATGTAACGGAGAGAATCGCTAGTCCTGTAGGGGCGGTCCTCCGGGGCCGCCCTCCGGGGCCGCCCCTCTTTGGCCTGAGCAATCCGCTTCGGAGAGAAGGGCGGCCACGGAGGACCGCCCTTACAAGCTTGGCGAAGTCTTCGTTACTCTCCTAGAACTCGATTCTGAATCCGATCTGTCCCTCGCGTCCCGGCAGAACCTGTATAGCCTTTCCGAAAGGCTGAGTCAGGTTGGTCGCCGACTGCCCGACGGCAGCGGGGTTCTGGCGGTTGAATAGATTGAAGAACTCGAACAGGACTTGCGCCTTGACCCGCTCGCCTATGGAGAACCGCTTGTCTAAGCGCAAGTCAACGTTGACGAATGGCGGCGCAGTGAAGGCGTTCCGACCCGCGCCCGGCCCGTGATCGATGATGTTGAAAGTTCCGTCGCCATCCGGATCCTCCGTGACTGCGGCGGCGCGGCTGAAATGAAAGCCACTCTGCGTCCGTAAGATGCTGCTGACCTGAATCTGCCAGGGGAGATCCACCAGACCGTTGATCTGGAAGATATGGTTCACCGACAAATCGGACGGCCCTTTATCAAGATTGGGGCCGTTGAGAAACGTCCCAGCCTGCGCCACAAATTTGCCGCTGGTGGTGGTGAACGAACCGTTTGCGTTGGACTTGCCGGTTGAAGGTTCAGTGACTACTGGTACGAACCCAACGAAGCTGTCGGAAGGCAGCGGGTTAATGCCAAGCTGATTGTCCGTGGCGTGTGCAAAGGTGTAGTTGCCGCCGAGAAGGAAACGACGGCTGAAGCGCTTATTAAAGTTGACGATCATCGCGTCGTAAGTGCCTTCGTACCATGGTCCGAAAGTGTTGATTGCTCCTGCAGCGAACGGGGCCAAAAAGCGGCGGCCCAACACGCGCGCGGCGAAGTCGATATTGCTCTCGCGCACTCCCAGGAGGTCACGAATGTCCCGGTGATAATAATCCACCTCGACCAGCATGTCCTTTGTGAGCTCACGCTGCAGGCCGACGCTGAAGCTAAGGGTATGGGGAGTTTTGAAGCTGCCATCAATGCGGGTAGGTAGGAGCTGAGCAGGAACGGCGGCATGAGACAACGCCCCGAACGGCCCGAAGAAAAAGAAGCCCGCCGGTCGTCCGACGGCGGCGCTGGCCCCAGCCGCGAACTGGTCCGGCGCCAGCCCCGACAGGGCCTGGATGTTGCTGACATTGATCACCGAGTTGGCTGGAATGGGAGCATGTCCGGCCGCGACCACGCCGTTGAGCCTGTCGATCCCCACAAGCGGGCCCCCAAACGGGCACGTCGCGTGGCTGGCCGAAATCTGCGCGTCGGTCAGGTTGGGCGAGACGCACAGTCCATTCGGCGGGAACAGCGAATGGTTGACTAGGGCAACAACCAAAGTCGGGACCCCGTAAAAGCCGCGTGGATATGAGAACGGCTGGACAACCCTTCGGTCGGCGCCGCCGAACGAGGGAACGTCGCGCGCCAGCCCCAGCCGGAACTGATCATAAAAGACTCCGAAGTGTCCGCGCACTACCGTCTTTGGCGTCACCGCCCAAGCGAATCCCAGACGCGGCGAGATATTGTCCTTGCGGGCGAACTCAGAGTCGTAGTCCCAGCGAAGGCCGAGATTCAAGGTGAGATTATGGCGGAGCCTCCAATCATCCTGTGCGAACACCCCGTTGTAGTTGTTCCGCAGATGAATCTCGTTAGCCTGCGGCGTTAGACCGCCCGCGGTCGTAACCGTAAAGAATCCTGCGTTGACTGGACCGAACGTTACGAAGTCGGCGACCGTGGCGAACAGTTGATTGCCCAAAAACTGCGCCTCGACGCCGTCAACCTTTGTCCGCAGGAAATTCCACCCGAACTTTACATCGTGGGCGCCAAAGAGTTTGTCGGCGCTGGCCGAAGCGGAAGTGTACTTCTCCTTCAGATTCGAAGGTGTCAGCGGATTGCCGAACCCAACCTGAGGGAAATCTCCAAAGAAAGTGCCTGTCGTATTGGAGCTGAACGGGCTAAACGTTGTCGCCGCCCCGGCGTCCGGGTGAGAGGGCCGACTATCGGAAGGCTCGCCGCGATAAGCGCCGCGCAGCGTCACTACCCACGGACTGCTCTGCGAGCCCAATAACATCGTGTCGCCGAACCCCAGCAGCAAGTGGCGCGCGCCGAAATCATTTCGCCGGGACGGCAGACTGCCTGATGCTGAGAGCGGCAGGAAGTCCCTGACTACGTGGTTGGTATAATTCATCTCCTGAGTCAGCTGATGACGCCCAAGCTGCTCATTGAACTTCAGGAAGTTTCGCGTCTCGAAGGTACGCGACAAATTATCGAACCGGCTCTCCTGGTTACGTATCAGCTGATTGACCAGAGCGTTGCCGGTATCCGGGAACTTGAAATCCAGCCGACGATCCTCGGTGATCCGCTCTGATGAGCCGAAAAAGAAAACTTTATCCTTAACCACCGGCCCGCCAAGCGCGAGACTGTAATCGAAGCGATGCAGGAACGGCGCTTCTGTCCTTGTTTTGTCGAGAGAATTATTGGCGTCGAAGCCATTGTTGCGATGAAATAGCGATCCGACGCCGTGATAGCCATTACCGCCGCTCCTGGTGACAACATTGACTGTCGCCCCTGACGCCTGGCCGAATTCAGCTTTGTAGCCGGTCGTGAGCACTTGAAACTCGGCAATCGTTTCCTGATTGAACTGCGCAGCCGCGCCGCCATTTACGGTATCTTTGTTTGGCTGTCCGTCAATCAGGAAATTGTTATTTCCACTACGCTCGCCAAGCACCGGATTAGCGTTATCGCTGCCAACGTCGGCTTGCCGGTTGATGGCTACGCCGGGAACGAGCTGCAACAGGTCCAGGTAATTGCGACCGTTGACGGGGTATTCCGTAATCTGTCGCGGCGTGATAGTTGCACCGGTGCCGGAAGCATTCCGTTCCAACAGAGGCAGCGAATCAGCCTGAACGTTGACTACTCCTCCGACGCCTCCGACTTCCAATTTGACATCGAATGTGACGACGCGGTTGAGCGTCAACTCGATGTTGGAGGTGCTCGTAGCAAAACCGGTTCCCGAAGCCGTCAGAGTGTAGTTGCCCGCGGCCAGCGCAGTGAGCCGGTAGAAACCCTCCGCATCGGTCGTTGTGCTGCGCTCTGACGCGCGTGTCGTCTCGTTCACCTTGACCGTCGCGCCGGCGATCGCCGCGCCGTTAGCGTCCCTCACCGTCCCTTCGATGGTGGAAGTGGTAGTCTGGGCCGCCGCGCTTGAGGTTGAGAGGTGGAGCAAAAACACCCCAAGGAAAACGATTAGAAGCGACGAGTAGTACCCCCTGAGTGTCTGCCGCCCGCTTTTTTCAATCACATTGTAGATCGGTGGTAGGGCTATCCTTTTCATGACTTATGCCTCCTTTTGGAAAGTTACTCGAAGCCTCTATGTACAAAGGCGTCAAAGAAAAACCAACGCCCCGGCGCCGACACTCCGCTGATCGCCAATGATCCTGTCACCCGTTTTCCAGGGAACGTTTCAGCATTCGACGTCGCTGATGCGGGTGTATAACACCTATCGTTGCATTGTGTCAACGGATCTACAACAATTGTTGCATCCAAGTGCTGTGTGCGATCTTTCGCCTGCCGTCCGATACCCTTTCAATCTCCGACGAGGATAGTATTCGTCGCGAATTTGCCGGGGATGTTACTATGCTAGAATCGAGCATCACTCCTGCTGATGAGTAGAAGTCCCGCGGCGCAGGATTCGGAGTCAGGCTTTACCGATAATATTGAGAGTCGAGTTGAGATGGTTGAGCCTTGATGGAGCGAAAGCGTAAGCCGCAGCAAGACCAGCAGAGGCAGACCGGGAGGAATATGTCGGCAAGAAAAAAGTCAGGCGGTCAGGATGGAAATCACGATAAAGCCGCGCCCACATCTCTTGAGGTTCGCTTCGCACAATCGCAACTGAGCCGCAGCCGGCGTCAACTGATCAGGGCGATCCTGGATAATCACGAAGAAGCCTTTTATTTATCGTCTCGCGAAATGGCCAGACGCTACAACGTGGATGCTGCAACCATCGTTCGCACCGCGCAAGCGTTGGGTTACGAGCGCTTCGCTGATTTCGCGGCAGACCTGCGCAAACATTTCGTAACGCAAATCACGCCGTACACCGTGCTCAAGGCTGCTACAAGAGAGAAGCGAAGCGTGCCCGATCATGTTCGCCACTGTGTTGAGAGAGACACGGAGAATCTAAGCGTGCTGAGAGCAAGCCTCGACGCTGATCGTGTGGTGGAACTGGCTAAGCTTATCCATCGCTCTCGGCGCATTCTGGTCGTCGGAGTTGATCTGGCGGCTTCGCTCGCCTGGTTTCTGGCTTATGGATTGACCCCGCTCGGAATCGACGCCGATGCTCCGGTCGGAAGTGCTGGAAATCTGCAACACAAGATTGATGTCTTAACCCGAAAGGATTTACTGATCGCTATCAGTTTCGGGCGGTGTCTTCGAGAGACGGTGGAATCAGTCCTCAGGGCTCATGAGCGGGGCGTACCTACTTTCGGAATTACCGATGGCAACGTCACTCCCATAGCGATGCACTGTGACGCCTATCTGGTCGCCTCCACCAGCAGTCCTTCGTTCACCGGTTCGTACGTCGCTCCGATGGCGCTCATGAATTCAATTATTGCCGCCAGCGCTCACATCCAGCCTAAGCGCTCACTGGATATGCTTGGCCGCACCGAAGCGGAGTACAGATCAGGAGAACGCTGGTATCAGGAACCCCTGCGTCCCGCAAAGTCTGGTGGCAGCGGGGGGCACAGTGCGGCCGTCGGGCATTCAAAACGGTCTCAAAAAAAACAGTTGTGAGTTCCAACGGGCCAAACGCGCAGTGCTGGAGCAACTGCTTCCGGGACCCGCGGTAGGGCACATGCCTGCCGATTGGACTACTTGTTGACGGCCTGCGCTTTGCCGTTGTGATAATTCGGAAACGGCGGGCGTTTCGGCTGCGGCGGGCGCGGGTGTTTCTTCAACTCTTCGAGAAGCACCTCCACCGCCTTTTCAAGCTGCGGGTCGTGACCTGCGCGCCACGCCGCCGGGTCCATCTCGACCTCGATGTCGGGCGCGACGCCATGATTCTCGATCTCCCACTTGCCTTCCGGCGTGTAGAACGCGAAGTTCGGCGCGGTGACCGCGCCCCCATCCATCAACTGCGGCGTGCCACCGATTCCCACCAGTCCGCCCCACGTGCGCTTGCCGATGAGCTGGCCAATCTGCGACCGCCGGAACATGTATGGGAGGTAATCCCCGCCCGAGCCGGCATACTCGTTGACGAGCATCACCTTTGGACCGGGCATCGTGCCGAAAGGCTGGCGATAATCCTCGCCATCGCGCAACGCCCAGTAGCTATTCAGCGGCTTGCGCAGGTAATCGATGACGTAATCCGCTGCCTGCCCGCCGCTGTTGAAGCGCTCGTCAATGACCGCGCCGTCCTTGTCGAGTTGCGAGAAGTAGTAGCGGTTGAAGAAGGTGTAACCGCCGCCTGCGGTGTCTGGCAACCAAACATAAGCTAACTTACCATTGCTCAGCTTGTCGACTTTGCGGCGATTGTCTTCAACCCATGCGAGGTTGCGCAGGCCGGCCTCGCTCGCCACCGGTACGACGGTGACTTCGCGCGATTGCGAGCCGTCGGCGTTTGGCCCGACTCTGATGACCACCTGCTTGCCCGCCTTGTTTTCAAAGAAGGCATAGACATTATCACTCGCAGTCAGATTGCGCCCACTGATGGCCAGCAGGTATTCGCCCTCCTGTACGTTGACGCCGGGCTGCGTGAGTGGCGCGCGCAGCTGCGGGTTCCAGTTCTCGCCGTCGTAAATCTTCGCAAAGCGATAACGCCCGTTCTCGATGGCGTAGTCGCAACCGAGCAGGCCGCCAGCAATGCGATTGGGATTGGGAACGTCGCCGCCGGAAACGTAAAGGTGGCCAACGGTTAACTCGCCGAATATCTCCTGGAACAGGTAATTCAAATCCGCGCGATGCGCCAGCGAGTCAACGTAGCGGCTGTACTTGCTGGCGGTCGCTTCGAGATCCAGACCATGGTAACCCGGATCATAAAAGAAATCGCGCTCGATGCGCCACGCTTCGCGGTACATCTGCTGCCACTCGGCGCGCGGATCAACGTAGACCTCCATATCCGCGGTCTTCAACAGATTGGGTGCGCCCGGTGCGGGTGCGCCCGCCGCGCTCGGCGGCACCGGCTGGCCGAGCGTTGCCGTTGAAGCGATGAACCAATTCGTCCCCTGGCGATAGAGCGCTTTCTCAGAGTTGGCCGACACCTCGAATGACCCGATGTTATCTAGAACCTTGTCGAATTTGCGCTTTTCTACGTCGAATTTGTTCAGCGTCGCTCCCGCCGGCACACCCGGCGTCGGCGCGGCGGGTGGTGTAAATTCGATCACATACAGAATCCCCGGCTTTCCGGCCCGAAGCCCGACGACGTTGCGGGCCGGAATCGGCAGGGCGAGAATGCGCTGGCCGATCCTTTCGAAGTCAATTCGCACCGGATCCGGCGCCTTCTTGCCACTCGGCGCCGGCGGGCCCTCGGCTCTCTTCTCCGCGGTTTGATCCGCAGGCTTATCACCCTCTTTTTTGTCTTCCTGAACTTTCTCTTCGTCGCTTTCGGGGGCAAGCGGCGACGGCAGATCTTTGCGCAGCACCGCGAGGTAGACGCTACGTGTGGGGCGATGTGGATAGCTCGTCATATCAAAGCCGAAGACCGCCGGGCCGATGTCGGTACTGGCGCTGAAGTAAAGATACTTGCCGCTCTTATCAAATGTAGTGTGCGCAACATCGCTCGAGCCGTCGGTAACTTGCGTGCTCTTGTTCTCTTCGAGCGAATAGACGAAGGCCGCGCCATACCACGACTGCACCGGCTTAACGAAGGCGATCCAGCGGCTGTCGGGCGACCAGCTCGCGTTGAATGATGTGCCGCGACTAGCGGTATCAATTTTGACTGGCGTTCCCTTGTCTATATCGACGTACCACAGGCCGAGATGATTGTCCGCATAAGCGATCTTCTTGCTGTCGGGCGACCACGTCAGGCCCGAGAAGAACGCTTTGCCGAGCTTAATCTTCTTCACCTCGCCCATGCCCGACTGCTCACGAAGGTGCAGCGCATACTCGCCGGATTCATCAGACAGGTAAGCGATCCAGCGACCATCGGGCGACCATGCCGGGCTGCGCTCCATCACCCCGGTGGTATTCGTCAGGTTGCGCGGGTCGCCTTTTTCCGCGGGCACGGTGAGGATCTCGCCGCGCACCTGAAAGATGGCGCGCGCACCCGTTGGTGAAATGGCCGCGCTAATCCCACCCGAAGGGTTAGCGATCAGTGGGCCGACCTTCTCGAAATGCGGGCGAACCGAAAGCATATCGGCACTGATCGTGACGTTGACCTTGCGCGTCTTGCCCGATTTCAAATCATACAGATTGAGCGAGCCAAACTGCTCGTAAACGATGGCGTCCTCGCCGACCGATGCCGACTTCATGTCGAATCCATCATTGCGAATCAACTGCTCAACCTTCTTCGAGCCGGTGTCATAAGCGAAGAGCGTGATCGGGCCGCTACGATCGGATAGGAAGTAGATTTTGTTACCAACCCACATTGGGTTGAAGTCGTTGGAATTGTCGCGTGGCAGCTTCTCGATTCTAGAGTCGCTGAGATTGCTGATCCAGATGGCCGTGGTCATGCCGCCCCGATAACGTTTCCACGCATTGAACCCGCGGGGCAGCGGCACGTAGGCCAGGTGGGAGCCGTCGGGCGAGTAGGCGCCTTCGTATCCCATCGGCAGTGGCAGCGGCGTCGGAAAGACGCCGTCAATGGCCATCGTGAACAGGCGCGCGTACCGGCCCGAAGCGCTGTCGCGGCCCGACACAAAGAGCACCTGCTTGCTGTCAGGGCTCCAGCCAACCGCCGTATCGTTGCCTGGATGGTAGGTCATTCGTCGCGGCACGCCGCCGTTCGCCGGAATCACGTAGACATCGGTGTTGCCATCATATTCGCCGGTGAAAACGATCCAGCGACCATCAGGGGAAAAGATCGGCGCATATTCGTTGCCGATGCCGTTCGTCAACCGCGCGGCATCGCCACCATCGCGCGAGACAACCCACAAATCGCCGGCATACGAGAAGACGATCTGTGTCTTGCTCAATGTCGGATTGCGCATCAGCAACGGCTGGTTCGCTTGCGCAAGAGCCGCGGCCGACAGCAAGAGGATGCATAGAAAAGGGAGCAATATTCTCTTCATAACACAGTCTCCTTGATAAAACGTTAGAGATAGCGATTGGAAGCAGAAAGCTTAACACTTTTAACCGTCTTAGACATCCAGTCGCAGTTGTCGTATAGCACGAGGCCGGTCAGCTCGCACGTCCGCAATGTCGATCGTTCTTTATACACCTGACCTCCTATCACCCAAAACATAGGTCGCCGTTACACAACGGAATAAACCCGTCACCCATCGACATATAGTGATCATAAGGGTTTAGTTATGACCTGCTCGTGATCGGAGCGCCGATTGGCGAAAACCGATGATGGGCAGGCCGATTCGCGAGTAAACAATTATGGACCCTATGAACACGGTCGAACGAACCAATTGGACGCCTAACACTCTGGCGGTCCTCGAACCGGCCGCACACCCGGTTTTCAAGGACGCATTCCCACAAAAGGAATTTCACCAAGGCCGCTACTGCGTCCGCTTCGCTCGCACCCGCGAAGAACTGGACGCCGCGCTGAAGCTCCGGTTCGAGGTCTTCAATCTCGAGCTTGGCGAAGGGCTTCAGGCTTCGTTCCTCACAGGCCGCGACATGGACGAATTCGACGAACAGTGCCACCACCTGATTGTTGTGGACACCGAGAATCAAGACCGGGTCGTCGGGACCTATCGAATGCAGACCAGCGATATGGCTCGATCCGGAAGCGGGTTCTATTCGAATGTTGAGTTTGAATTGTCGAAGCTGCCGCCGGAGGTGCTGAGCGATTCGATCGAACTGGGTCGTGCGTGCGTCGCACAGGATCACCGAAACACGGCTGTGCTGTTCTTGTTGTGGAGGGGACTGGCCGCTTACCTGATGCACAACCGAAAGCGATACCTGTTCGGTTGTTGCTCGCTGACCAGCCAGGACCCGCTTGACGGTTTGCGAGTGATGCGTCTGCTTGAACGCAACGGGCAGTTAGATCCGTCATTCAATGTAAC
>Ga0137404_10002498_pt1 | contig 12182 bp, 8 predicted proteins | sample CZOMad2_1_16fung_FD_108285 | JGI IMG/M metagenome (GOLD analysis project Ga0137404, IMG submission 108285) | Vadose zone soil fungal communities from Angelo Coast Range Reserve, California, USA - CZOMad2_1_16fungal (Illumina Assembly) | ecosystem: Environmental > Terrestrial > Soil > Vadose zone...
AAACGGAACCCGCCGTCACTTCGCCGAAAGACCTTCAGACCCGTCTGAAGAAACTCGCGGACGTTCCGCACCAATATCACTTGATGAACTCGTCGGCCCTACGGCGAGAATTGATAACCTCGTTGCTGCGCCAGAATACCTTTTGCTTTCATACAGCGACCACCAGTCACGATCCTAAACAAGCCCGGTTGCTCGGTCTGGCCTTTTCCTTCGCACCCCACACCGGTTACTATGTTCCCCTCCCCGAGGAGACTGCGGAAGCAAAGCGCATCCTGGAAGAGTTCCGCTCCGTCCTGGAATTGGAAGGCATCGAAAAGGTCGGTCACAATCTCAAGTTCACCCTCAACGTGCTCAAATGGCATGGTTTTGGAGTCGGGGGCAAGTTGTTCGACCTGATGATTGCCCATAGTCTCATCGAGCCCGAAATGCGGCATTCGATGGATTATTTGGCGGAAAGTTGCCTGGGCTACACGCTCACACCGCTCGACCAGTTCATGGGCAACGACCCAGCCGATCAGATGCAACTGGCGGATCTGCCGATCGACAGGCTCGTGGACTATGCCGCAGAGCAGGCCGATGTCATTGGCCAATTGCGCTCGTCGCTGGAGCCTTTGCTCAAAGCGAAAGGTCAGGAACGGGTGTTTTATGAAATCGAAGCGCCGCTTATCCCCGTGCTTGCGGACATGGAATACGAGGGCATCAAGGTCGATGCCGGAGCACTCGGAGATTTTGCTACACAGTTGTCAAAAGAGATTGATCAACTGGAGAAAACCATTTGCCGGATGGCTGGGACCACTTTCAATCTGAACTCCCCGCGGCAGTTGGGCCAAATCCTTTTTGATGTCCTTAAGATTTGTGACACGCCAAAAAAAACCAGGACCGGCCAATACGTCACCGACGAACAAACACTGGCGGCCCTGGCGCCAGACCATGAAATCGTTCAGCGCCTGCTGGAGCATCGCACCGCTTCTAAACTGAAATCCACGTACGCTGATGCATTGCCCGCGGCAATCTGGCAAAAGACCGGCCGCGTCCACACCACCTATAATCAGGTGATGACGGCGACCGGCCGGCTCAATTCACAGGATCCCAACCTGCAGAACATTCCCATTCGCTCGGAGCGCGGGCAGGAAATCCGCAAAGCTTTCGTGCCGCGGAGCGAGGAGTGCCGGTTGCTGTCGGCTGATTATTCGCAGATCGAGTTGCGCATCATCGCCGGATTGAGCCGCGAACCGGGGCTGCTCGAAGCATTCCGGACTGGCATCGATGTGCACACGGCGACCGCGGCCAAGGTCTATAATGTTTTCCTGGAGCTGGTCACGCCGGAGATGCGACGCAAAGCCAAAATGGTGAATTATGGGATCGCCTACGGCATCTCAGCGTTTGGACTTGCGCAGCGGTTGGGCATCCCGCGCAAGGAAGCCGCCGGGATCATCGAGCAATACTTCAAGCAATTCGCCGGCATTCGCAAATACATGGACGACACCATCGCCTTTGGGCGTCGGCATGGCTATGTGGAAACGGTGACGGGTCGCCGCCGTTATATTCGCGATATTACTTCTTCGAATAATACTATTCGCGGCTCGGCCGAACGCAATGCCATCAACGCACCAATCCAAGGAAGCGCGGCTGACATGATCAAAATTGCGATGATTAACATTCACCACGAATTGATCAGGCGAAATCTCAAGACGCGCATGCTGCTGCAGGTCCATGACGAGTTGATCTTTGAGCTTTACGAAGCCGAGGAGAAGGAAGTTTGCGCCTTGGTTGAGGAAAAGATGAAAACGGCGATTCCGCTCGAGGTGCCTATTGTTGTGGAGCTTGGCGTGGGTGAGAACTGGCTCGAGGCGCATTGAGAAATTGTTTCCGTCCGTCACGGCGGCGGCACGTATTCGCTTGCGCTGGAGCTTGCGCTCCATAAATTCTTTGGCCTGTGAGTGCGATGCCGCCAAACGAGAATCGAGGGAATCGTTAGCGCAGTTTTCTTTTTATGAAAGAGTATAAGCCAGGGGACATTCGTAATTTCGCAATTGTGGGCCACGCTTCCTCCGGAAAAACCATGCTCAGCGAAGCGATGCTGGAAGCTGCAGGGGTGATTAACCGGATGGGCAGCATCGCCGCCGGATCCACGGTTTCAGATTATCACGACAACGAACAGCACCGGCAGATTTCGGTTTCCGCCTCATTGATGCATCTGGAATGGCTCGGGAAAAAATTCAATATTCTCGATTGTCCTGGTTATGCGGATTTTATCAGCGAGGGCCTGGGCGCCTTGCGGGTGGGTGACTTTGCGCTTATTGCTATCCATGCGAATCATGGCGTGGGCGTCGGCACCGATGCAGTGTGGAAATACGCGACGGAGGATGGCATTCCCAAAATGATTGTCGTGAATGCCTTTGACAAGGAGGAGACCGATTTCGAAAAGACGCTCGCACAGATACGAGACCACTTCGGGGAGCGGGTTTTTCCGTTGACAATTCCAGTCAATCCCGGCCCGGGCTTCAACCAGGTCCTGGATGTGCCTCGCAATGAAATTATCACTTACGCTACGGACAAGAGCGGCAAGTTCACTGAAGCTAAAGCCACAGGCGAATGGGCCGAGCGGGTGGAAGAATTGCATAAACAGCTCATCGAATTAATCGCTGAGTCCGACGATGCATTGATGGAGAAGTTTTTCGACAAGGGCGGCCTTTCCGAAGAGGAATGGCGTGCTGGTATCCACACAGCCATCCAAAAGCAGGTTTTCACACCGCTCTTTGTCACTTCCGCCGAAAACAACATCGGCGTCGCCCGCCTCATGGACATTATCGCGAAATACGGCTCCTCTCCGGTGGATCGAGCGAAGGTCAAAGGCGTGGACGGAGACGGCAACCCGATCGAGGTATCACTGGATGATCCGGATCCGGTCCTCTACATCTTCAAGACCATGAGCGAGGCGCAGTTTGGAGAGCTCTCGTTTTTTCGGATCTATGCCGGCTCGGTAAAGTTTGGCAGCGAACTCTACAACACCGACCGCCGGAGCACGGAGAAAATTGGCCAGATTTATCTGCTTAACGGAAAAACGCGCACGAGCGTGACTTCGCTCAGCGCCGGGGATATCGGCGCCGTGGTGAAACTAAAAGACACCCACACCGGCAATACACTCTGCAGTCCCAGGCGGTTGGTGTCTCTGCCTAAGGTTGATTATCCTAAGCCCAATATTCATGCGTCGCTGCGCAGCGCTGTTAAAGGCGAGGAAGACAAGATCGCCTCTGGCCTGGCTGCGTTGCACCACGAAGATCCTACTTTTCTCTACATGGTCGATTCGGAGTTGCGCCAGACCATCGTTTCGGCCCAGGGAGAGCTGCACCTGGAAGTCATCGCTGAGAGGCTTCGCAAGCGTTACAACGTCCATGTGGACCTCATCGAACCGCGCGTGCGCTATCGAGAAACGATCAAGACCAAAGGCGACTCGAAGTACCGGCACAAGAAGCAGACCGGCGGGGCCGGCCAATTTGCCGAGGTCTGGATGCGCATCGAACCCAAGCCGCGTGACACTGGCCTGGAGTTCCATCAATCGCTTGCCGGCCAGAATGTGGATCGCGTTTTCGTGCCATCGGTGGAGAAGGGCGTCATGAAGGCGTCGGAGGAAGGCATCCTGGCTGGCTACCGGGTGGTGGACGTGAAAGTCGATTTTTATGACGGCAAGATGCACCCAGTCGATTCCAAAGATATCGCCTTTCAGATTGCCGGATACTTTGCCTTCAAAGAATCTTTCATGGCGGCGCGGCCAATGTTACTGGAGCCGATCAACACTGTGGAAATCCGCATTCCGGAAGATTGCATGGGCAAAGTGATGGGTGATCTTTCGAGCCGACGCGGGAAGATTCAGGGCATGGACATGGATGGCGGCTTTCAGCTCATTAAGGCGCATGTGCCGGCCAAGGAGCTTTATCGCTACTCCAGTACACTACGCTCACTGACTGGCGGTCGAGGCGTACACGCCGAAGAATTCAGCCACTATGAAGAAATGCCTCGAGATGCCGAGCATAAGGTGATCGAAGAAAGCAAAAAACAACGGCAGCAGCAGCAGGCTGAGTGAAGGGAACGACGCGAGTTTGATTTGCGATCGGTCATGGCCCTAGTCGCGCGATGCTGGCGTGGTTAATGCCCGTCGACCGACTTTCCACTCTATCCAGACGGACTTGAAAAATGCCATGCCAGTAGAAGGCACGAGCTTGGGAACCAGCCCATCGGATCGCGACTACCTTCGTGAAATCTTCGTGCTGCCTATTCGTTCATTGACGGACTTCAACGAACGTTTTCACGGCGTGGTTGCCCACGGCCATTGACTGAAACAACTCCGGCAATTCGCTGAGCTGATGGTGGCCATCAACGAAATCCGCGGCTCGAATTACGCCGCTCTCGATGAGATCCAGCGCCTTCCGAATTGTCCGCGGCGTATGATGAAAGCTCGCCAACAGCCGCAGACTCGAATAATGCAGCCGGCCCGTGTCGAGCGCGACCATGCTTCCCGAGGGGCAGCCGCCAAAAAGGTTGACCGTACCGCCTTTCCGCACGCTTTGGATCGCTGCTTCCCACACTTCCGGTTTCCCGACCGCTTCGATAACGGCGTCGAAGGGCGTAGCGTCAGTGGCTTTTCGAATCGTTTCGGCCGGGGCCGCTTCGGGTCCGAGTTTAACAACCTGTCGCGCACCGAGCCGGTGGGCCACTTTCAACCGCGACTGCCGCCGTCCGCCAACCGTGACGTGGCACCCCAGATGTTTCGCCAGTGCTACGAACATCAAGCCAATCGGCCCGGCACCGAGGACGAGCACATTTTGGCCTTTTCTCAATTGAGTATCCTCGATTCCTTGCACGACGCAGGCTAGTGGCTCGACCAGGGCTGCGTCGCGGAAATCGGTTTTCGTTTTCAGTCGCAACAGATTTTTTTGTACGATCCGCGCCGGAATGACAATCGATTCGGCGTATGCTCCATTTAAGAAAAGCAAATCGTCACACAGGTTTTCCTGGCCGTTTCCGCAATAAAAACATTGCCCGCACGGCGCAGAATTTGCCACCACGACATGGTCTCCAACCCGCCATTGGGGACTCCCCGCTACACCCCCCGTGCTCCGTGCTTCGGAAATGATGCCCGCCAACTCATGCCCAAACACCGCCGGCGGCACAATCATTTTTGCGTGATAACCGCGTTTGAAAACCTTCAAATCTGTTCAGCAGGTGAGCGCGGCTTCGATTTGAACTCGTACTTCACCGGGCTTCAACCGGAGCGGCGCGATCTCCTCCACGCGCACATCTTCTTTTCCGTACAGGACAGCAGCCTTCATGTGATTCAGCAAAGCCAGGGATTTAGCCCAAAGCCCCAAGCGGACGATAAGAATTGAAATTCCCGGGTTTCCAGCCCGTATCTTGCTATAATCCTCATGATCCCATTAATGGCTGTCAAGTCCGGTTATTTCAAACGGGCGGTATCCGGGCGTATCTTCCTCAATATCATTAACCTGGCTTGGAGGGTTCGTTTTGTCTCGAAGGGCCCAGTTGCGAAAAGTCAAACCCCGGGCAATCTTCGTGAAGGCGGAGTTTTGACGAATTTGGTTTCTCTCAGATAAATCGGCTCCAACTTCTCGCCGGGAACAAAATCGGTTCGGGCCAGGGCCAGATGCCCTAAATTCGTAGCGCGCGGAAAAACCAACTGGCCCGAGTCAAACCGTGTGGATGCTTCCGGCCCTACGAGGCGCCCGCCTGCCTTCTGGCGTCGCAGCAGCTCCTGGTGGGTGGCTATGTGGAGCGGCTCGATTTCGCGCCATGCCTGCGGGGTGACGTCATAAGTGGCCAGGTAGAACTCGCCACGTTGCGCATCAATGATGACACTCACTTGGCCCAGGAGTCGCTCGTCGCGTGCTTGTGACACAATGCATTCGGCGCTGCTGATGCCCAGGAGCCGCACTTGCGCCTGGCCGATAGCCAATTGCCAGCCTTGCGCCACCGATATCGCCAGCCGGATGCCATGATATGAGCCGGGTCCGAGGCCGACCACCACGCATTCGATCTGCTCTCTTTCAATTTGTGCCTGGCGTAGAGCGGCGTCGATCATTCCGATCGCATTTACAGCGAGGGAACCGGTTTCGATGACCTCACTGAGTGCCCCCGGGGAGGGCAATGAAGAACCATGGCCGATAGACTCCACTACTGCCACGCTCCGTTGAACCGATGAGAATTCAAGGGCTAATATCTTCATAGGTGATGCGCCGCTCCGTTTCACTCAGGGTATCGAAGTGTACCCAACGAAGGCATTTTGCTGGAGACTCCAGGCGGGCCGCTTGATCTGATTTCTTGAGTTGTGACGTCTGGTCTGCGCCTTGGCCGCTTTCACTTCGCACTTCGCCAAACCACCTTTCCGCCCATTCGATCACGGTCACGCCAGTTGGTTCCAAATATTCTGCCAGTCCGGTCGCCAGGATTTGTTCACGCGTTTCCAACCGATACAAATCCAAATGAAACAACGTCAGCCGGCCGCCGGGGTAAATGTTCACGAGGGCGAAAGTGGGTGAATGGACGCGTGCGGTGATGCCCAGGCCGCGGGCGAGGCCTTTCACCAGTTGTGTTTTCCCTGCGCCCAGGTCGCCGCACAACCCGATCACCAGCCCGCTCTGGGCCGCGCGCCCCCAGGTTTCCCCGAGCGCCTCGGTTTCAGCGGGGCTATGCGAAATGCATGTAGCCATTTGCGGTCAATCGTCGCGCGCCATGGTTGTCTTTGATGGTGATCCCCTCGCCAGCCGTGATTTTGCCGATGCAACTCAACTGGAGTTTGGGAAACTGTTTTTTCCAGGCATCGAGCAGAGGCACTGCAGCCCGGCTACCAATGGTAAAGAGAAGCTCAAAATCCTCTCCGTCAGTCAACGCGGCCAACAAAGGCGGTTTTGCTGAAACCCCGCCTTTTGCCGCAAGCCGTGCGGCGCGGCTGATGGGAATCGCCGAGGAGAGCAGCTCCGCCCCGACGCGGCTGGCTTTCAGGATGTGTCTCAGATCGCCGGCCAACCCGTCGCTCAGGTCAATCATCGCATGCACCGAATAGTGCTGCGCCAGCCACCTTGCTTCGGCGAGGCGGGGCTCGAATTCGAGGTGCCTGGCCGCCAAAGAGCCGCCGAGCTCGCCGGTCACAAAAATAGCGTCACCGACTTCCGCTCCTGAGCGCAGGACGGCTTTACCTCGAGTGACCCATCCGAGCAATGAAATCGAGATGAGCATGCCGCCTGGATTGCTCGTTGTTTCGCCGCCGACAATGGCTGCACCATTGCGGCGGGCCAGTGCATTCATGCCGTCGTAAATGGCTGCTACGAAATCGGCATCAAAATCTCGCGGCAAGGCGATGGTGGCCAATGCGGCCACGGGCGTGCCGGCCATGGCCGCAATGTCGCTCAGGCATCGCGCTAGAGCCTTATGGCCAATTTTCTCCGGAACGGTCTCAGACGTAAAGTGAATCCCTTCGACCACGGCATCGGTCTTGAACAGGAGCAGACGGTCAGGGATTCTGAAATCCAGCACCGCGCAATCATCGCCTGGCCCAATAACGACGCTGTTGTTGCTGGGCAACGACCGCGTCAACCTCTCAATCAGCTCGAACTCGTTCATTTTCCCAGTTGCCAATCCAAGAGGTAAAGCCGAACGAAATTGAACGTGTTGAACAGTGCATGCGCGGTGATGGATGCGAGTAAATTATCGGTGCGTTCGTACAACGCCGTTAACAGAATCGCCAGAACGAACAGAGGCACAAAAGTGGCTAGGTTAAAATGTATGCACGCGAACACAAGGGAAACGCCCCACAGCGCCAAACGTGGGTGACCCGCTTGCTTGATAGCTGGATAAAGCATTCCGCGAAAGAAGAGTTCCTCGGCCATCGGCGCCAGCAATATCGCCAGGACGCCCAGCAGAACCCTGCTGGACAACTCGTTCGTGACGCGCAGCGCATGCACAGCCTGTTGCTCCTGTGGTTCCATCCGGAAATGCGTCATGGCCTGCGCTGATATCCACTGCAACCGCTCCCCGATTGGCAAGAAGATGCAAGCTACGGCCACCCCGAGCAGAAAAGCGTGTCGCCGGCGATTGGCCAGCCCGAAAGCATCAGACCATTTGAGCCGGTGCGACCGCAGGAAATTTATGAAAAACAAGAGCACGGCGGTTTCTGCCACAACCATCTGCTCACCGGAGCTCGCTTCAGAGGGGCGACCAGCCAGCTTCTGCGCCCCGGCTGCAAAGGACAATCCGACGGACAGGCAGACGAGCATTATCCACAGACGTTGCAGCAGCTTTTCAACGGTCCAACGCCGGCTCACGACCACCAGCGCAGTTGCCAGGAGGACCACCGCCCCGGCCATCATGCCGAAGAAAGCCAGCCGCTCCCTTCCTGCGTGGCCGGCATAATGGAGACCACTCACCACCGTCGAGCCGAGACAGAGGCAAATGAAGATGCCCAGCAACAAGCGCACGATGGCCTCCAGGTTCCACGGCTTTTCTGACAACATGACGGCAAGCTAACATTTGTAGGAGAAATCCCAAGCCAAAGTAAAAGGCACAAATTTTCCTGCTTACATCCTTTCAATCTTTCATGTTAGTTTCCTGACCATGAAATCAAAGCTAGTCATCCTTCTGCTTTCTCTCACCAACTTCGCTTTTAGCTCCTCGGCAGAATTTCGTGCCGGCATTGCCGTACGCATTGTCACGCCCGACCCGCTGCTGCCGGTCAGCGGGGGAGTGGGCCCCTCCCATAAGGTGACTCGCAAAGAGGGCGAGTTGAACGTGCGCGCGCTTGTCCTCGAGCAGGACAAAACCCGTGTCGCCATAGTTAGCGCTGATTTCCTTGGGTTTCCCGCGACGCTCGGAAACAAGGTGCGCGCCGCCATCAAGGAAATCCCCGCGGAGAATATTTTGATCGGCGCAACCCACACGCACAGTGCGCCAGATTGCTATGGATTCCCCGATGGCAAAGGCGGCACGGCCAGCGACCCAAAATATCTAGAAAGCGTGTGTGCGAAAATGGCCGAGGCGATTCGCGAGGCGGTTTCGAAGCTTCAGCCGGCCAAAATAAAGATCGCCACCGGCAAAGCCCAGGGAAAGATTGCTTACAACTATTACGCGCCGCAGTTGTACGACCCCCGCTGCAATGTGATCCAGGCAGTGGATGCATCCGGCAAGCCCTTCGCGACACTGGTCAATTATGCCGTTCATCCTGAAGTATTGGGCAATAGCGTCGGAATTTGCAGTCCGGACCTAATCGGGCCGCTTTATGACCGCATCGCTGAAAAAGGGGGAGGAACCGCTATTTTTATGAATAGCGCACAAGGTGGGATGGTCACCGCGGACAACCGGCAGCAGGGCGGCAAGGATGCCAGGACGTGGGAGGAATGTCTTCGTATTGGCGGTTTGTTGGCCGACGAAGTCCTGCGCATTATCCAGGATGCCCCGGAGCAGGCCTCGCCCAAGCTCTACTGCGCCGCGCGGCCGCTAACTCTGCCGGTGGATTCGCCGCTGATGCGCGCCCTATTCAAGCAATTGCCCGGCAGCCCAGGCGGCGATACCAAAAGCGTAACGACACAGCTTAACCTGATCAATCTGGGGAATGCCCAGATCCTGACCATCCCCGGCGAGGCCCTGCCGAACATCGGCTTTTATCTCAAGCGCAAAATGCATGGGCAATCCAATCTTTTGTTCGGCCTCACGAACGACGCCTTCGGGTACATCCTGACGAAAGAGGACTACCTTAGTTTCGAGCGCTACGACTATGTCTCGCGCACGAGCTTGGGCGAGCGGACGGGCGAGGTCCTGGTGGATGAGGCGCTGAAGTTTGTCAATGACTCTCCGAGACCGGAGGAAGTTAAGCGGGCGGATTGAGATGCTATCCAGGCGCGACTTTCTTCGGACGGCTGCGATGGGGGGCATCGTGTTGCCGCAATTCATCCCCTCCTCGGTCCTGGGAGCCGATGCCCCGAGCAAAAAAATCACCATCGGATTCATCGGAGTTGGCGATCACGGAACAGGATGGAACCTCCACCGCTATCTGGAATTGAGCGAGGCCAGAGTCCTGATCGTTTGTGATGTCGATGGCTACCGGATGCGCAAAGCCAAAGCGATGGTGGATGCGAAGTACGACAACGAAGCCTGCGCGATGACCAAGGATTTCCGCGAGGTGCTGGCCCGCAAAGACATCGACGCAGTGATGATCTCGACGCCGGATCACTGGCACACATTGATTAGCGTCATGGCTGCCGATGCCGGCAAAGATGTCCAGTGCGAAAAGCCCACCCTTACCATCAATGAAGGGAAAATCCTGATCCAGACCATGCGCAAAAATGCCCGGGTATTTCAAACCAGCACCGAGGATCGTTCGCTGCCGATGTATCATCGCATGGCCGAGCTGGTTCGTAATGGGCGCATCGGAAAACTGCAACGAATCGAAGTCATCCTGCCTCGACAGCCAACTGTAGCCGGCGACCCAACGCCCCAACCTGTTCCGCCTGATCTGGATTATGAGATGTGGCTCGGGCCAGCCCCGTATGCACCTTACACAAAGGATCGCGTCCACTTTAACTTTCGCTGGATCTGGGATTATTCGGGCGGAATTATTTGCGACTGGGGCGCCCACTTGTTTGATACCGCGCAATGGGCCAATGACACCGAACGAAGCGGCCCGGTCGAGGTCGAGGGCACCGGGACGCACTGGGAGGGAGGTCTGTACAACACGGTGAAAGACTACAACTTGATCTACCGTTATGCCAACGACGTCACGATGACGTGCCTGCCCGGAAATCCCAGCATCAAATTCATTGGCACGGACGGTTGGGTCGGCAATACCGGTTGGCGCGGCAAAGTGCAGGCCAGCTCCGAAGAAATCCTCAAATCGGAGGTCGGCCCTAACGAAGTCCATCTCTATACAAACCCGGAGGGTGAACACGATGACTTCCTCAAATGCGTCAAGAGCCGTAAAGATCCCTATTTCCCAGTGGATATCGGCCATCGGGTCTCGACCGTCTGCCATCTGGGGAACATTTGCCTGCGGCTAAAGCGGAAGCTGAGGTGGGACCCGAAAGCTGAAAATTTTGAAAACGATGCTGAAGCTACCGCCTTGATGACGAAACCGATGAGGGCGCCGTGGAAGCTGGCTTGAAAAGGATCACTTTTTTCATGCGCACATTGATCAAACACGTTCTAGCCGCAACCGAACCAAAAGACGCCATCGCCATCAATGGCTGGGTCCGGACTCGGCGCGATTCGAAGGGGTTTTCGTTTCTCGAACTCAACGATGGCTCCTGCCTGGCCAATTTGCAGGTCGTCGCGGATGCCGCAACGCCCGGCTATGACCACATCGCTCATTTCACGACCGGCGCTTCCGCGGTGATTGAGGGGAAGCTGGTGGCATCACCTGCCGCAGGACAAAAATGGGAGCTGCGAGCGACCCGACTCGAATTGGTGGGCGCCGCAGACGCGAGTTATCCGCTGCAAAAGAAAGGCCACACACCGGAGTTTCTGCGGACTATAGCGCATCTGCGTCCTCGCTCGAATCTCTTTGGCGCGGTTTTCCGCGTGCGGAGCCGCCTGGCTTTTGCCGTGCACCAATTTTTTCAGGACCGCGACTTCATCTATGTTCACACGCCTATTATAACTGCAAGTGATTGCGAAGGCGCCGGCGAGATGTTCCGCGTCACCGCCCTTAAGGGCAACGTGGACGAAAAACCGGAAGCAGACTTTTTTGGCAAGCGCACCTATTTGACGGTGAGCGGCCAGCTTGAAGGCGAGACGTTCGCCTGTGCGCTCTCCAACATTTACACGTTCGGCCCGACCTTTCGCGCCGAGAACTCGAACACTGCGCGTCACGCAGCGGAGTTTTGGATGATCGAACCGGAGATGGCGTTTTGCGATTTAAAGGGAGACATGGAGCTTGGTGAAGAATTCGTCAAAGCCATGGCGCGTTATGCGTTGGGACATTGCGCTGAGGATTTAGGGCTCTTCGCTAAGTTTGTCGATAAAGGGTTGCTGGAACGGCTGAAGTTTGTGGTCGAACGCCCGTTTGTGAGGCTCCCCTACACTGAGGCCGTCGAAATTTTGAACAAGTCTGGCAAGAAATTCGAGTTTCCTGTCGAGTATGGACTTAATCTGCAATCGGAGCATGAGCGTTTCTTGACCGA
>Ga0137404_10002506_pt1 | contig 12176 bp, 14 predicted proteins | sample CZOMad2_1_16fung_FD_108285 | JGI IMG/M metagenome (GOLD analysis project Ga0137404, IMG submission 108285) | Vadose zone soil fungal communities from Angelo Coast Range Reserve, California, USA - CZOMad2_1_16fungal (Illumina Assembly) | ecosystem: Environmental > Terrestrial > Soil > Vadose...
GAGCGTAGTCGGATCTTCCGCCAACTCGAATTACAACTCCCTGCAGGTATACCTCGACCGCCGGTTCTCCGGGTGGTACGGCTTTACCGTGGCATATACGTATTCCACATCGATCGACGATGTATCCGACGCTCTGAACGTGCTCGCCACCGACGTTTCGGCACAGCAGGATCCGCGCAACAACCGCAACAACCGTGCCGTGTCGGCATTCGACGTTCCGCAACGTCTGGTCATCACCAACGATTTCGTTTCTAGCTTCAAAGGAATCAGGAACCGTTGGCTCAACGCTGCGGCCAACGGGTGGGAACTGGCAGGGATTTTCCAGGCGCAGAGAGGCTTGCCTCAGGATCTCTTCGCCGGTACAGTCGCCGGTATCGGGGACGGCACGTTGCTTGGAGGTAACGGCGCCCAGCGCGGTGATCTGGTTGGGCCTCTGAACATTCCCTTCCAGCCGAACCCGGGCGGCGGCGCCAACAACCCGAATCTCATCACGAACTCAGGACTGGCGCAACCGCTGATTGGTCATTTCGGAACGCTGGGCCGGAACGTGATTCGATTGAATCCACTGGTCGAGTCCGATCTGACTCTTGGCCGGGTATTCAGGCTCAAGCCGGAGCGCATGCATCTTACCTTGCAGGCACAGTTCTTCAATGTCTTCAACAACACAACCTTTAGTACCGTTGGTGCGAGCCTGTCATCGCCCTCGACTTTCGGCTACTACTCCGGCACCGACACGAACGCGCGGCGGATTGCGCTGACCGGGCGCTTGACCTGGTAAGCGGTTCTCACTTTTAGACCGTCGCGGAGAAGGGCCTGGGACGATACTGTCCCCGGCCCTTCTTTCTGTTTCGGCAGGTGCCTCAGTAGTCTGGGTTCCGTAACTTCTCAGATTGTCCCGCGAACTATTAATTGACGGTGAGAAGATCCGGGCAGCGCTGAGATGATCTGGGCCAAGATAACTGCCAGGTCAACCGCCGATCAAGTCAGAAGACCTACAAATCTACGAAGAAAGAAGGTACATATGAAGATCTCAAAGAGCTCTCTGATGCTCACGGCGGCCTTCACCGGCTTGCTGGGCGGCACCATGGCACGTCTCAACGCTGCTCCGTCATCGAGCAGTTCCCACCCGACCTTGTCCGCGTCCGCCGGCCAGGTTTCAACTGCTGCCGACAAAAAGGAGAAGCACGCCTGTGAGGGCAAGAATTCCTGTAAAGGCAAGGGCGGCTGCAAGACGAGTGACAACGGTTGCAAAGGCAAGAATTCCTGCAAAGGGAAGGGCGGCTGCGCGACCGACGGCTCCAAGACCGACAGCACCAAGAAGGGGTAACACAACCATCCGGGTCGAGCCCGGCGGGGCTCGACCCGTCATCAAAAAGGCCATGCCTGCGAATCGATTTAATGCGTTCACGGATTACGGGATCGGAATTGGCCTCCGAATTCCTCACTATCAGCACATCTTGGACAACAAGCCAGTGGTCGACTGGTTCGAGATTATTTCAGAGAACTACATGGTCGATGGCGGCCGCCCGCTTGCAACTCTGGACATGATCCTCGAACGCTACAAGGTTGTGCAGCACGGCGTGTCTATGTACTTCGGCTCAGCGGAACCGCTGAACAAGGATCATCTGCGGCGCCTGAAAGCGCTCGTCAAGCGCACCAAGACCCCCTGGCTCTCGGATCACCTCTGCTGGGGCAGCGTGGATGGCACGTACAGCCACGATCTTCTGCCCATGCCATACACCTTCGAAGCGGCGGAGATCACGGCGCGCAAGGTACGCGCGGCGCGCGATTTCCTGGAAGTACCGATCGCCGTCGAGAACGTGAGCAGCTATGCGGAGTTTCACATGTCCGAGATGACCGAATGGGAATTCCTGAATGAAGTGGTGGAGCGCGCCGACTGCGGCATTCTTCTGGACGTGAACAACATTTACGTGTCGTCGCGGAACCACGGTTTCAATCCTTATGAGTACCTCAACAGTGTTCCCGTTGAGCGCGTGGCACAGCTTCACATAGCTGGTCACTCGAATTTTCAGAAATACGTTCTCGATACGCACGATCACCCCGTGATCGACCCGGTTTGGAAGATGTACGAGCAGGCCATTCGGCGCATCGGCCCCACCGCGACTCTGCTCGAGTGGGACGACCGGATTCCGTCGTTCGACGAAGTTCACGCGGAAGCTCTGAAGGCTGAAAAGTACATCCATGCTCCCGCTTTGGTGTCCTTATGACGCTTCTTGAAGTACAGAGGCGCATGGCGCGCGCGATCATGCAGCCGCTTACCGGCGCTGATCGGATCGCTCCGCGAACGGATGCCCGATATGTCAAGCCTAACGATCGCCTGAGTCCCCGCGAACGCCTCGAAATCTACAGCCGTAGCTACTGGTTCCGCGTGCTCGACTCGCTCTACGACGACTTCCCGGGGCTTCGCGCCGTGCTTGGCCAGCGAACATTTCATCAGCTTTCCAGAGCCTATCTGGCGGATTGTCCTTCGCGGTCCTTTACACTGCGCAACCTGGGATCGCGTCTTGCAGACTGGTTGGAACTGCACCCTAAGTACGCGGGCAAGCGTCACGCCGTGGCAATCGAGATGGTGCGGCTGGAATGGGCGCATATTGAAGCGTTCGACAATGCCGCGGATAAAGTGCTTGGGCCTGAAGATCTGTTGGAGCTCGGCGCCAACTTTCGGGCGGGCCTGCAGCCTCACGTTCGGCTCCTTGAGCTTCAGCACCCGGTGGACGACCTGCGGATTCAGGTGAACCGGGCTTCGGACGAACGCGGCGCGGTAAGCAACGCCGCTCTGAAACAGAAGCATCGCGCCGTGACAGGGCGGGTAAGACAGTTGAAGCCCCGGCAAATCTTCCTCGCCGTGCATCGCCGCAACGATATGGTGTACTACCGCAGGATCGAGGCCGATGAGTATCGCCTGCTCGGCGCGCTGCGTGATGGCCGCCCGATCGGGGGGGCCATTCGGTACGCCTTTGAGAATAGTCCCGCATCGACCAATGAACAGCGGTCGAAGCTCGAAACGTGGTTCGCAGCATGGGCAGAATTGGGATGGCTGTGTCCGCCGAAGGAGAAAGAGGTGAAGCGATGACGCAAATTATAGAAAAGTACTATCGCATGTTGGCACGAATATCTTCAAGCCTGCAGTCTCCGTTCTTGCTCGCCGTGCGTCTCTATTGGGGATGGCAGTTCATGCAAACGGGGTGGGGCAAGCTCACCGATATAGGGAAGGTGGTGAATTTCTTCACCAGCTTGGGGATACCAGCCCCTGCTTTGAACGCCTACTTCATCGCCTCACTTGAATTTGGAGGAGGACTGCTTCTGATTCTCGGGCTCGGTTCGCGATTGATTGCGCTGCCGCTTGCGATCGATATGCTGGTGGCCTACATTGCCGCCGATCGCGAGGCGCTCCTGTCGATCATCTCCAATCCGGACAAATTCACAGGAGCAGCTCCCTACACCTTTCTGATCGCCTCACTGCTGGTGCTCATCTTCGGCCCCGGCAAGGCTTCAATGGATGCCCTCCTGGCGACGCGCGCGGGTGGCGGTGAGGTCCGGAGAACGGCCGGCAGGGGATCGCACGTAGTCGTTCAGAACTGAACCTTCCTGGTTAGGGATTGATGAACCGAAGAACCGCATTGCGCGGCCTGATAGGCGCTCCCGCGGCGATGAAAGTGGCGCCTTTACTAGACGGAGCGGAGACCCTCGAGCGTATCCAGGTGGGCGGCGCGAAGCTCGATGTAGATATCGGCTCCGTCCAGTCTGAGCTTGGTGAAACGGTCTTGCTGGATTGGATAACCCGATCCGCAAAGGCGGCGACAGCCTACTTCGGTAAGTTTCCCGTCGCTCATGCCCGCATTCGCGTCACGGTCTCCGACCGTGGGCGCGTTTCGAATGGAATGAGCTTCGGTGCAGGCGGTGCGCATTGCCGGATAGCGGTCGGCCCGCATGTAACGCCGCGGGACCTTTTCGACGACTGGAAACTTACCCATGAAATGGTGCATTTCGGCTTTCCCTCGGTCGAGGACCGGCACCATTGGATCGAGGAGGGAATTGCCACCTACGTCGAGCCGATCGCGAGAGCTTCCATCAGCATCTTGGCCCCCGAGCAAGTGTGGGGCGAAATGCTCCGCGATATGCCTCAAGGTTTGCCAGGGACCGGCGACCGCGGGCTCGACCGGACCCGCACTTGGGGAAGAACCTATTGGGGCGGCGCGCTGTTTTGTCTGATGGCGGACGTCAAGATTCACCAACGAACGGGCAACACGAGAGGACTTCAGGATGCTCTGCGCGCAATCAATCGCGCCGGAGGCACAATCGAGGTCGAATGGCCTTTGGAACGCGTGCTCGAGATCGGAGACCGGGCGACGGGCGGCGGCACGTTGATGCAACTCTATTCCAAGATGGCTTTCGAGCCAGTGGCAGTCGACTTAGATCAATTGTGGGAACAGCTTGGGGTGAGGCGCACCGGACAAGGGATAGCGCTGGACGATCAGGCACCATTGGCGGCGATCCGCGGTGCCATTTGCGGCCCCGCCGGCAAGGCAGGTTGAGCCCAATGATGTATTTGTGTTTCACGCCGGCCAGACTATAGCCATCGCGCAAGACCATCTGGTCGATTAAGCCCTTTCCTTTCAGCGCGGCCCCGGCCCATCGTCGGCGGATTACTCCAAGCGTGCCCATTCTTTCCAGAACTTTCGGGGATGGCGTGACTTCCTCCGCACCTGCTGCGAACCTTATAGAAGAAATGAAGTGCGGCGTGGAGAACGTTGGGGCCCGGCAGACCTTTGTGGCCGTGGATCGCTGGATGGAGCGTTACCAGCAGGCGGACCCGGAGGCGCCAGCGGCCTTGATCGGTGCTCTCAGCCCTGCTTTACTGCGCTTCTTTCGGAGTCAGGTCGCGAGCCGGGAACAGGCTGATGATCTTTTGCAGGAGACTTGGTTGCGCATCCACAGGGTACGCCACACCTACCGGCCTGGCGAACCAGTCCTACCCTGGATCTATGCCATAGCCAGGAGGGTGCGGATCGACGGTTATCGGAGGACCCGGCGAGTAGCCGCTCACGAAGTTGCGATGGAGACCCTGCCGGAGTTACCTGTCCGGCCGGAACAGCCACACACGCGTCCGTGCTTCGACACGCTGGTTGCGGCCCTGCCCGACGCGCAACGCGAAGTACTTACGATGTTGAAAGTGGGAGGATTGAGTTTGGAAGAAGTAGCCTGTGCCACATCGTCGACCGTGGGCGCTGTGAAGCAGAAAGCACATCGGGCTTACCAGCGGCTGCGTCAGTTGCTCCAGGCTGGTGCGGAAGAGGACCGGGAAGGAGCTTCACAATGAATTGCCGGGACATCGATGGAATGCTTGTCGAGCGGCCGCCAGCTTCCCCGTTTTCGGCCGAAGTCGAGGATCACGTAAGAGGCTGCATGCGGTGCCGGGCACTCGTGAGTGCCCTCGGGACGTTCGCTCCCGGGGACCTGCCTTCGCCTGCGACTCTCCGCCAGATCGAATCCGGCATCATGTCCGATTTGCACCCAGTGCACCCCGTGGCGCCTCGACTCCAGGTTTTCGCAGCTCTCATTGCGGTCTTCGTTTGCGTGGTGGCCGTTGGAGTCTACCGTCTGGGCGCCTTCGCCATCGCGGTCATGAGCCCGCTGCAGGTATCTGTAATTTTCGGGGTGCTGGCAGTCTGCACAGGGTTGCTGGCTTCATCGGTGGTACAACAAATGGTGCCCGGACGGCGTCACCGGATCCCCCCACGGTTACTGCCTGTTGGCATCATGGTCGCGCTCGGCGTCGCAATCGCCGTTTTGTTCCAGTTTCAACAAGAGCGGAATTTCTGGGCAAGAGATTGGGCCTGTCTCAAGACGGGGATCCCGCTGGGAGCCATTGCGGCCGTGCCTTTCTGGCTGGTGCTCCGCCGCGGCGCAATTCTGTCTCCCCCCATGACCGGAGCGGCAACCGGCCTGCTCGCGGGCCTGGTCGGCACCAGTGCCCTCGAGCTTCACTGCCCGAACCTGCATGCAGGGCATATCCTGGTGTCGCACTTGGGGGTTGCGGTACTGGGCGCCACCGTAGGCTTCTTTACAGGGATTCTTGCCGACACCCGAAATACTCGCGCAGTCTGGAGCGCCATGCGGCGCGCAGACGAAGAAACCTTGAGATAAGTATGACGAGCGCTAAACTAATAGTGGCATATCCACAGCCCACGGACGTGCAGGCTTTCGAAGCTGTATACCAGAATGAGCACGTGCCCTTGGCGATCGCCAATTTGGCGGGCAAGACGAAGATCGTCAGCACAAAGATTTTGCAGTCGCTGCAGGGCACGCCGCCGTTCTATCGCATCGCCGAAGTTCATTTTCCTTCCATGGACGCGCTGCAGCGATGCGCGGGGTCAATGGGCGGAAAGGAAACGCTGGCGCATGCGGCGAGAATCTCGTCAGGCGGGCCGCCATTGATCATGATCGCGGAAGAGGATTCATTCATGTTCTGATCGCGTCGCGAGGGTGTAATGACTGGCACTTGGAGTCAGCCTATGGCAACCAGGTTTCCGACCGGCATGAGAAGGGGGGCGCGTGCTCTATCGTTATGGGCGCTTCCACTTGCTTTGCTTTACGGACAGAAAATCAAGACCGGACCAGAAGTTGGGCAGCCGATCCCGGGTTTTTCCGCGAAGGACCAGGAAGGCAGGCCGCAAACTCTGAAATCCATTATGGGGCCGAAGGGCGCCGTGCTCGTCTTCTTCCGCTCAGCGGATTGGTGACCCTTCTGCAAGATTCAGCTCGTCGAGCTGGAACAAAATCTGCCGGCTATCCGGAAGCAGCGGCTCGGCGTCGCCGCCATCAGCTACGATTCAACGGGCGCGCTCAAGAACTTCGGCGACCGGCAGCACATAACTTATCCGCTTCTCTCTGACCCTGAGTCGAGAATCATACGTGCTTTCGACATCCTTAATGAAGGCGTCAAGCCGGGCACCATCAGCTACGGCATCCCGTATCCGGGTGTGTACATCATCGATGCCCAGGGCAGGGTCGTGGCGAAGTACTTCGAAGATGATTACAAGGACCGCGTTGCTACCGCCGATATTCTGGCCAGGCAGTTCGGAGCGTCGGTGGATGCGGCGCGGGGAACAGCAGAAACCAATCACCTTCAGATCACCACGGCGGCGAGTAATGCCATCGCGCGGCCTGGACTTCGCATCGCTCTCAGTCTCGACATCAAATTGAAACCCGGCATGCACGTCTACGCTCCCGGTGTGCAGGGCTACATTCCGATCGACTGGCAATTGGACGACGGCGGGCCGGCCGCCAAGCGGCACTCCTTCGAATTCCCGGCCTCGGAGATGTTGCATCTCGAAGCGATCGGTGAAACCGTTCCAGTTTATCGCGGGCAAATCCAAATTCACCGCGAGATCACTTTTGGCCAGGAAGCTGCTCTGAAGCAACTGGTCAGCCCAACCGGTGACCTGATCGTCAAGGGAGTATTCCGTTATCAGGCATGTGACGATCGCAAGTGCTACCTTCCCCAAGATGTGCCGATCGAATGGCACTTCAAATTTCAGGGTTTGGACCGTCAGCGGGCCCCATTGGAATTGCAACGTAAACCGAATTGAATCTGGAGCTGTTATGTCAGAGGTCGTATATCGTTCTGAAGTGCGGATCGAGCGTGTGAAAGGACCGGTTCGTAAAGCATATCTGCCGGCCGAATCGGAACCGGTAATCTTTGGCGTCCACGGCGCGATCGCCGAGCACTATAAAGTCCCCGCGAATGTTGCGGAGCCCCGTGCCACCACCCTCGATTACATCATCGCTGCGGCTGCGGGTTGACTGATAGGAACCTTTGGAGGCGCGCTGGAGGCGCGTCAAATCGATGCGTCCGCCGGACGCCTGGTGGGAGAGGCAGTGGGCGAGATCGAACTGGAGGAGCATGTGCTCGTGATCCGCCGTATTCACGTGCGACTTCGTCTGAGGGCTGCCGAGGCTCACCGCGAGACTGCCGCTCGCGTGCATGGCATCTTTGCGGATAAGTGTCCGGTCTACCGCAGCCTGAAGGCTGCGATCCAGATGACGACCGAACTCATTCTTGAATCGTCGACTGAGACCGCTCTCCCGTAGACTCTGAATACCGGCTTTGCAAGCGGCGAGGCGATTCACCGTCTCGACGAGACGCCGTGGTGAGCGACCGAGCCGGTCCAGCATCCACACCACTATCGGCCTCCTCTTCTACGTGAATATTGCGCGGGCCTGCGCTCCAGCACGGAGCCCAAGCGTACGAACGATCATAATCGGGAGTTTTCACACCACGATTGCGATCCGTCACTTGCGCTTCCGGTGTAACTTTTCCAATTGATAATCGGAACTAATCACTGAGGGCGTCCAGAGCTCACAGCGCAAAGTCCAGCCGTGGCGCTAACGACGGCGAATATGGTTCAAACGTTGTGCCCCTCTGGCGTGTTTCCAAAAAGCCCTGAGCGAATCATGAGGATAACACCTATCGCTTCCGACTCGCCTTGCGTTGCAGTCGTGGTTCGAGAGTTAATAGACCGCTGTAACGGCAGCGTTCGCTTTAGCGTAAAGGTTGTCTGCGCCGATCTGCACCTAAGCCAATCCCAAATGGCTCAGAAGTTCAGGCGTTACTATCGCATGACTATTCTTGAATACTGGTCTGAAGTTCGACTCCGTCGCGCCCGCGCGCTGCTTTCCGAAATCCCGCCTCGATCCATCGGTTCTATCGCAACAGAGTTGGGGTATCAACACTCCAATAACTTCACCAACTGGTTTAGTCGACAGATGGGTATTTCGCCACGGCAGTATATTGCAAGTGTCCCAAGCGGTGCGTTCTCTGAGCCGCCATTTTGCGAGTCATCCGGTCACGCCTTCGAAAGAGGGACTAAAACTGCTGAAAGATTAGAGAAATTAAAAAGTTCATAGGTCGAAATCCGCTATTTCGAGCCTATTCTAGCGTTAGGCGCACTCGACAGATCGCTCGAAGCAGGTTTGCGCGAGCAGATCTATTTGTGCATAGGCCGAAAGCGTATTTACTTAGTAAACACCGCATGAGAAAGAGGAGCAAATGCAACTCGCTGCTGAAGAGAACCTGTTTAATCAGCGCAGCTATCGCTGCACGCGAATTCTGAAGACGGCGCGCCCCTTAATGGTTTTCATGACCTTGGCAGTTACCATGCCGATCTACGCTCAGGGCGACAGCCCTGTCCAATTGCGGCAGTACATCGGCCAGCAGGTTGGTGGCATCGATAAACTACAGGTTCCCGCGAAGGATGCGGACATTCCCGTACCCAGGCAGCCTGATGGGAGCGTGAATCCGCGCTTCAAGACGACCGAAGCAAAGCGCTTCCTCGGAAAGTTGCTCTTCCACGACCCGGTCCGGACGGCGCGCATCAACATCAACACGGGCCAGCCTCTTGATCTGCCCGTGGGGACGGCCTTCGGCGGAACTGTGAGCGCGTCGGATCCAAACATCCAGGCGATCGTCAATGCCCAGCGATTGACCGGATCATGCGGCAGCTGCCATATTGGCGAGGCGGCGGGCAAGGCAGGTCAGCAGCTCAACTTCAACACCGGCGGCGAGGGCCGCGGCTACACCGACGAGCACGGGGACTTCTTCCCCCGCCGTCGGCCTCAGTCGATCCTCACCAAGCTCCTCCTGCCCCCGTACCAGCGCACCGCGCCGATCTTCCCCGGCGACACGCTTGTCGATGCGCTCCCGACCCTGACCGACATCTACACCGTCGGCGGCCAGCGAGAGGTCACCACGCCGGCCCGATTCTTCCACCTGCCTCCCGTGGACGCGCTGGTCGCGACCGGAAGGCTCGACCAACTGGACAGCGTGGCGCGCATGTCGATGGCCATGGTCGGTTTCGCATTCAACAACCGCCTCCTCTTTGGCGGCTTCGCAGGAGAGCCGCAGTCCACGCCGGGCTCGCTCAACCCGTTCAGCGACCCAGCTCAGGAGAACCTCACGCTCCTGCTCCTCGACGCCCACCGCATGCTTAACTTTCAGTCGGCGGAGCTCCTGAAGATCCCGGCTTTCGTGAAACTCTTCCGGGATGCCTTTCCGGAGGAAGCCGCTATGGCCGACGCCAAGAAGGACATGACGCTCCTCGTAAACGACCAGACCGAATTCCGGGCGCAGGCGACCTTCCTGCGCACTGTGGTCACTCGGAACACGCCGTTCGACCGCTTCGTGGCCGAGGATAACAGCGCCCTGACGCCCGCTCAGCGGCGCGGAGCGCAGCTGTTCTTCACCCCGGCGGCCAACGGAGCCGGCGGGGCGGGCTGCTTCAGCTGCCACAGCGGTCCGATGCTAAACAAGCAGCCTAACGATCCGGATGTCGCCGGCATCGGTGCATTCGTCGAGGAAAATTTCTTTAACGTCGGAATCGGCGACCACCCGGTCCAAGCGCTGAATGCCCTGGCGAGGGGCCATCTCGACCCCACGAGGCTGGGCAAGGACGGCTTCCCCTACCACGCCGAGGACAACGGGCGGCAAGAAATCACCCACAACCCGGACGACGCGTTCAGGTTCCGCAGCTTGACCCTGCGTCAGCTCAGGGACGGGCGCAATTTCTTCCACAACGCTTCGTTCACCAAAGTCCGTGATGTAGTGGAGTACTTCAACGCCGGTGTTCCCCAGGACTCCACCGCCGGACAGGCGCCCACGCTGTCGGCCCGGTTCACGAATCCTCGCGGGCCTGGTTACCCGAGAGGTCTTGGCCTTTCGGAACGCCAAGTCGACGATCTCACCGACTTCCTTGAGAACGCTCTGTACGACCCTGCGCTCGTGCACTTCGATCTTAAATCCTCCACTGATACTTTTCAGCCAAACCAACGCGACCTGACTTACTCGAAGTACCGCCCCGACCTCGCCGCACTGGGAGCGAAGGACGGTTTCATGCTCAGCGGCCTGGCTATCGACTCCAACGACCCCCTTTCCCGTCGCGACCAGGGACTCGAATTCCTGGACGTGACCTCACAGGCGCCCCCTGAAAGGATCGGTTCTGACAACCACGGCGGGCGGCAGACGGACGAGTATAGGGTCACGAACAGAAGCTTGTCGGTAGTGGATACCCACCTCCTCATCGTAGTGCGAGGGCTCTCCGATCAAATCCAGTTGGAGAACGCAAGCGGGATCACGCGCGGCGGCGATCCGTATATCCGCGTGTTCTTGCCCGATGGTGTACTCCAACCCGGCCAGAACATCGTCCAGACGTTGATCTTCAGGCGGCCGGGCGGCAACAACGCTCCGCCGGTAAGTTACGCTCTGGATCTCCTCTCGGGACAGGGTAAGCCCTGAGTCGCACGCTGATTTGATTGTGCTGTTCCAGAGGTGCCGGCGCCGCGGGAACGCTCACACCCCGTTTCACCTTCCCCCTCTAGGCAACATTGACTCCGAGAGATTCGAAGAGATCGTTGCCTACGACATGGCCGAAGCCGTGGTGTCAGAGGAAAGAGCCGATGCTGCTTTGATGGTGCCCGCTCGGTCCATCTGCAATTAGTCCGTGGGGACTGATCCAGTGCTCGGTTGAAGCTCGGGAGTTGCACAGACGGATCGCGTTCGAAGCATTGAAATTTTGGGGAGACAACGACAGATTCGAGTACGATCCGCGACCTGCTCCTCAAACAGGCCAAGGTCCGCCGCGACGCAGAGCTGCTAACCGATCCAGGGCCGCAAGCTAAATAGCCGGACCGAACGAAACGACAGCCCTCGAGGATTTAAGTTCTGGCACTGACGCCACTGGCCGATGACTTCTACACTGACACCGCGCGCCAGACCCCGGAATGCGCTGAGTAAGAGTACGCCCAAATGCCACACAAGGATGTGATACAGGTTTGGGTTTGCGCAGTGGACCTCGAGAACAGTGATCCCTATGACCCCGGTGACCCCGCCCGCCGGTGCCCCATACAATGGGGGGACAGTGTGGCTCCACGACGCAGCCGTAGCCAGGACAGCAACACTCCGGGGCTCGCGTACTTGAGGCCGGTACTCAGACTAAGCAGGCCTTTTGAGGCGAACGCCGACTCCGCTCGTGACTGAAACACGGCGGCCATGCCGACGGCCAGCAGTAGCAGGATGGCGACCGCAAGATGGTTGGGGATCGTACTTGCTACGCGACCTCATCTGGCGGGACATGGAGACGGCCAGCGCACCCGCGCCA
>Ga0137404_10002509_pt1 | contig 12162 bp, 7 predicted proteins | sample CZOMad2_1_16fung_FD_108285 | JGI IMG/M metagenome (GOLD analysis project Ga0137404, IMG submission 108285) | Vadose zone soil fungal communities from Angelo Coast Range Reserve, California, USA - CZOMad2_1_16fungal (Illumina Assembly) | ecosystem: Environmental > Terrestrial > Soil > Vadose zone...
GGCTTTTTGTAGTCCTTCAGCAGATCGTCTATCAGCTCATTGTCTATGGTCATCTGTTCTCCTTGGCCAAGCTACCTCTTTTGGCCCTCAATGAACATTTACACAAAACTTCTTACACGCTCCCAAAGCGACTCAGGTTGGAACTGAAGTCGATTGACCTCCAACCTAACTCGATTGGGTTGCAACTCAAGTGACTTGACCTCGAACTTAAGTCGATCAACCTCCAACCTAACTCGATTGGGTTGCAACTCAAGTGACTTGACCTCGAACTTAAGTCGATCAACCTTCAACCTAAGTCGATTGGGTTGCAGTCCAATTAACCAAAACTTGAACTGAATTAAGTAAAACTTGAACCTAAGCGACTAAAGCTTGAGTGTTTTTGAGCGCGTTTTTGGCCGGAATGCTCTGGATTTGCTTGGTTCCTGGGCGATTTCGCACAACCGTCGTCTGGGCCCGCGTGAGCGGGCGGCAGCATAAAGTCTCGCACCCCAGCCGAGATGCTCGGCTGGGGACCCCGCCCTGGGGTGGAGCGCAGCGGAACCCCAGGGACCCAGACCCATCAAAGTTCGAGCGCGTGGAACGCGCGACAGCCGGTTCATCATCAATTACCTATCGGAAATTCAGAGACAAGCATTAGAATGAGGCGGCCGATTGACTATCCGCTGTCGCCCGCGCCGCGGGCTAGGTTTTCTATCCGACGGGGTCCCCGGGGGTTTCGGTGCGCTTCATCCCACAGAACTGCGAGCGGTAACGATGGTGATGTGAAGCATGGCTGACGAATTCTCATACGACGTCTTTCTCAGTCACAGCTCGAAGGACTTGAGCCTAGTTCGCGCGATCGCCCAGCGGTTGCGGACGGACGGTCTGCGCGTGTGATTTGATGACTGGGAAATTCGGCCCGGCGATAACATACCGCACAAAATCGAGGAAGGATTGGAGCACTCTCGTGTGCTCGTACTCTGCATGTCGGCGCATGCGTTCGGCTCCGAGTGGGCGCAGTTGGATAGTTACACATTTCGTTTCCGCGATCCGCTAAACAAGCAGCGCCGCTTCATTCCGCTGCGGCTCGATGAAGCTCCCATCAAAGGATCTCTGGTGCAATTCCATTTCATCAACTGGTTTCCGGACGTACGCGAGCAGGAGTATGTGAAACTCATCGAAGGGTGCCGGCCATCGGTTATGTTGAGCGATGTCGCGCTAGGTAGTGTGAGCGTAGACATGTCCCCCGCAGCGGCCGATTCGCTCTCGTTGCTACAGCGTGAGTTCCAGACTCGTCCAGACGATTACGTGCCACTCAGGCATGTCAAGCTAGACTGGCTCGAAGGTTCAAGCGATCCAACTAGAATGAAGTTAAAAAAAGTCGCGGGACACGGCGTTTCCGAAGAGGTGTTTCTGAAGGGTGGCGAAGAGTGTTCATCGTTCCTCGGCGTGCCTCTCAGCCCAGAATTCTGGCTGTCGTGCTGGTACGACACCGAACACAATCGTTTTTATCCGAACAGGACGTGTAAGCACTGGGTCACAATAAAAGATGGATCGATAGATAGTGCCATATCGACGTGGAACCATTTCGAAAGTATAGCCAACAAGGCTGGTGAGCTGATTCAGCGACTCGGATTTCGCACGGCAATCGACGATCCGCTACAGCGATGGTTGATCGTACTTCACGACACGATCAAGCCCGCCAGGATCGAGGCGGCGATGGTTGACAAATACAGCGACAACAATCCACTGCCAAACACCGTTCGGCTGGGCAACATGCAAATAAGCTCCGAATGGGTCGGATGTTCGGTTATAGATGACTTGCATGAATCGTCGCAGGCGACCTGCAAGCTTCTAATGGAAGGCCTTGTTGCGTCGGGGACTCTTTCACGCTAATCGTCGACTAAGTTACTATTGGCCGTGATCAGATCGTTCAAGTGCGCAGACACGGAGGCATTGTTAAAGGGTGAGCGCGCCAGGCGATTTGTGAACATAGCCGCAGTGGCCCGGCGCAAGTTGAGGCAGTTACAGATTGCTGGCCGGCTTGGAGACCTCCGCGTTCCGCCTGGTAATCATCTTGAGGCGCTGAAGGGGAAACGCCGAGGACAGCATAGTATCCGCATCAATGATCAATGGCGCATTTGCTTCCGCTGGACCGATGCAGGCGCGGAAGACGTTGAGATTGTGGACTACCACTGAAGGAGATCCGTCATGAGAAAGCTCAAACCAGTAACGCCAGGTGAATTGCTCCTGGAAGAGTTCCTAAGGCCAATGGGAATTAGCCGGTATCGGCTCGCTAAAGAGATCAGCGTGCCGACCCAACGCATCGCAGAGATCGTCGCAGGCAAGCGCGGCGTCAGCGCCGATACGGATTTGCGTCTCTGCCGTTTCTTTGGCCTTTCCAATGGATATTGGTTGCGCGCTCAGGCGGCGTACGATACCGAAGTTGCCGAAGGCACTATGGGAGCGAAGCTCGCCAAGATCAGACCGTGGGTGAGCAGCCAGCCCGCTTCCGTTTCTCGCGCGCAGGACCGCCGCTGAGCATTTCTGTCATTCTCCATCCTCTCGGGCAACGAATACTCAGGTTGAAATCCACTATGAGGTAGCTTCATGTGCGAATGGCCCTTCCGCAAATGTGTAGCCGGCTGTCTCTTCTTGCTGGCCGTTGTCTCGGCGCTCTACGCCCCGTCGCTGCAACGAACGGGCGCGGCCGGATCGCCGCAAACTGCGCCTCCTCCAAAGCCGGCGTCCCACGCCGATATCCTGCGCGGTGAGTACGGGCGGTATCGCGCCAACAACGATCTGCTCTTCTATGATCTCGATATTCGGGTCGATCCGGAGAAGAAGTTTGTCAGCGGTTACAACCAGATCCGGTTCAAGATGCTGAAGGACGACACGCGGATTCAGCTCGACCTCTATGACAACTTGAATGTCGATAAGATTTTTCTTCGAGGGTCAGGGGACAGGGGGCAGGGGCCAGGGGGCGAGGGAAGGCCGCTTAAGTACGAACGTGATTCGGGAGCGGTGTTCGTCGATTTTCCCGAGACTCTGAAAGCCGGTCGTACTTACTCGATCGACTTCTACTACTCCGGCGAGCCAAAGACCACGGGCCGGTTCGGTGGCTTCACTTTCGGCAAGGACCCGGTTGGGCGGCCGTGGATCTTTACGGCTTGCGAAGGCGAAGGCGCGAGCATCTGGTGGCCCAACAAGGACCAGTGGAGAGACGAACCTGAGTCGATGAAGATCAGCGTGGCGATACCGAACAATCTTACTGATGTTTCGAACGGGAAGTTTCTCGGCAAGAAAGATCTCGGCGACGGGTACACTCGTTGGGATTGGCTGGTGCAGTATCCAATCAACAACTATGACGTCTCGCTGAACATAGGCAACTATGCGCACTGGGACGACCGGCTCGGCGATCTGTCGCTGGACTTCTACGCGCTGCCCGAAGATTTAGAGAAGGCGAAGACGCAATTTACCCAGGCGCGCGGGATGCTCGAAGCCTACCAGCATTACTTTGGCGATTATCCGTTCAAGAAGGACGGGTACAAGTTGGTCCAGGCGCCGTACGCGGGGATGGAACATCAGTCCGCGGTCACTTACGGCAATCATTTCAAGAATGGCTATCTCGATCGCGACTGGACCGGCGTCGGCATTTCAACGCGCTTCGACTTCATCATCATCCACGAAAGCGGGCACGAATGGTTTGGCAACAGCATCAGCGCGGCCGACCGGTCCGACATGTGGATTCATGAGGGCTGGACGACGTACCTCGAATGTCTTTACGTCGAGTACATGTACGGCAAGGAAGATGGTTTGAAGTACACGAACGCCTACAAGTCGAAGGTGCGCAATCAGCAGCCGATCATCGCGCCGCGCGGAGTCAATGCCACGCCGCCGCAGGACCAGTATTTCAAAGGCGCGCTTTTCATCAACACTTTGCGCAGCGTGGTGAACGACGACAAGAAATGGTGGGCGTTGCTGCACGATTTCTATCAGCACTTCAAGTATCAGAACATCATGACTGAAGACATCGTCGCGTACTTCAACCAGCAGACCAAAATGAACCTGACACCGATTTTCGATCAGTACCTGCGCCACACGAGCGTGCCGGTGCTCGAACTGCAATTCGAGGAGCGAGCTGATGTGGTTCGTTACCGTTGGAAGGTCGATGAACCCGGCTTTGCGATGCCGGTGCGGGTCGGGACAAAGGACGATTGGCAGATCATTCAGCCTACGACTGAGTGGCAGTGGCTGAAATCCGGGTTGACGAAAAAGAGTTTTGACGTGGCGACTGATTTGTACTATGTCGAGGTGAAGAAGTTGTAGCGATGCGCGTGCCCGAGGTCGGCGGTACAGAACCGGGAGCGGTAGCGACCGGGTCATACACTCGATGGTTAGTTAAAGAAAACCGTGCCACTGAGATAAATATGACGACGATGAGAAATTTCTATTGGCCGCTGGGTCTCGCCGTTGCCGGCATGCTCTTCTACCACCTCGGACAAAAGTCTATCCCGCGCGGGATCAATCCGTTCTATGCGACGATCATCGCGTACACAGTGGGCATCGTGGTGTTGGCCATTTGCGCGTTAACGCTGCCGGGCGACAAGTCTTTTCTCAGCTCTGTCAGGGAATCAAATTGGGCCGTTTTCGTTGTCGGCGCTGCCGCCGCCTGTATTGAAGTGGGTTTCCTGCTGGCTTATCGATCGGGGTGGAAACTTAGCGTGGCTGCGGTGGCTACGAACGTCGCCGTAACGCTGATGTTGGTTCCCGTCGGCATTATTGTTTTCAAAGATCATCTGTCGGTGCGAAATGTGATCGGGCTGGTTTTCTGTGTTTTGGGGTTGGTTCTGGTCGTGCGTGATTAGCGGGGCAGTAGCCCGACCGTCAGGGAGGGCGTCGAAACAGGAAAAGCCCTCCCTGACGGTCGGGCTACTGCCCCGAAGCGCACAGGATCGCACGGTAAGGGCTGAGGGATCTCAAATGAGGAATTCCGTGACGCGCAATACGCGAGCTCAGAAAATCACCGCTAGCCTGATCGCGTTCGCGGCGATTGTTATCACGTGCGGCCTTTACCAGTTCATCGGAGTGGATAGCCATGCCGGCACACCACAATTGCTCGGCGCTCCTACTCGCTTCGATGACTTGGCAGAAGCCATAAACACGAACCACACCAGGGCCACAGTTCATCAGGCCGTACGAAACGATATCTCGGGGCCGCTAGCGCAATTGAGAGACTCCAATGTTGCGGCCGCCAATTTGGATGAAGAGGGAAGGGAACTCATAAAACCCTCGCGTGAGGATGCAGCGCCGACACCTCTGCCCATGCCAGCCGCCGGAGCGGCAGTCGAGCAAAAGTCTCAGGGTACGCGCGAATCCGCTGCTATCGTTGAAAGTTTTGATGGCGTGGGCGCTGGGTTCGAAGGGCCGCAGGGAAAGGCCAACGTTCGCAACCCTTCAGACAACAGCCTCGCCGTCGGTCCTGACCACGTCTTTCAAATCGTGAATACGCGCGTGGCGATCTTCACGAAGAAGGGTAAGCGCTTCAGCACGACTGGAAAAGTTTTATATGGCCCGGTAGTGACTAACGCGGTGTTCGCCGGGTTCGGTGGTCAATGCGAAAGTCGCAACAACGGCGACGCGGTCGTTCGTTACGATCAGTTAGCCCGACGATGGCTGATCGTGATGCCGATCTTTGGTCGTGGTCCAGTGCGGCCCGATCAGCCGAAGCCGGGAGTGGATGGCCAGCCCGCGCAAATCAGCCCGCCGGGACGATCGTCTCAACCTCGTCAGCCGTTTCAACTCGTGCCGCCGGCGCAGTCAAACCCGACCAACCCGAATCGGGCGGCGCCGGCGACGGCGGGTCAGGGGCCTTACTCGATGTGCTATGCGGTGAGCGTGACTTCGGATCCGTTGGGTCAATACTATCGCTACGAATTTCTGCGGCCGTTCTTCCCAGACTATCCCCGGCCGGCGGTCTGGCCCGATGGTTACTATCTGCCGACCAGTACCAGCGATGATCTGATTCAGAAACATGCTTGCGCGGTCGAGCGAAACAAGATGCTGAAAGGTCTGCCAGCCACCGAGCAGTGCTTTGTCATCGACGGCGTTAATTTTCTGAACAACGCCGACATCGATGGAAAGGGATTGCCTCCCGCGGGCGCGCCCAACATCATGATGGCGGCCGGCGGCGCGCAACTGAAGAACATTCTGGCGGATGATGTGATCCTGGTGTGGAAGTTTCATGTTGACTGGCGGAATCCGGCGAACACAAAACTCGCCGGCCCCACGAAAATCCCGGTGGCCCCATATCAGTATCTTTGTGGCGGCCAGCTAACCAAGTGTGTGCCGCAACCGGTAACAGACTGGCGACTGGATGCGCAGGGCGACAAGATCATGGCGCGCCTCGTCTATCGAAAGGTGAACGGTCACGAATCGATCGTCGCGGTTCACTCAGTCAACACCTCGGCCGGCGGAGGCGGAGTGCGCTGGTACGAGTTCCGGCTCGATAGAAACCGCGAGCCGTTGCTCTACCAGCAGGGAACGTATGCGCCGGATAATTTCTATCGCTGGATGGCCAGCCCGGCGATGGATCGCAAGGGTAACATCGGCATTGGATATTCATTCGGCGGCACGCCTAACTTTCCCGGGCAGAGATTTGCGGCGCGGCTGGCAAGCGATCAGCCTGGTCAGTTGACGCTGCGCGAGACGGTTTTGATCGAGGGCCAGGGAGTACAGAGCGTCACGCGTTGGGAGGACTACGCCCAGACCGCGATGGATCCGAGCGACGACTGCACGATCTGGTACGTAGGCGATTATCTGAAGAAGGGCGAGACGAATTACTCAAGCCGCATCGGCGCGTTTCGGCTGCCTGGTTGTCGCTGAGCCAAGCGGCTAACGGCGAGAACGATCCACGAAGTTACACGAAGTCGCACGAACCAGACCCGTTCCTCTTCGTGTAACTTCGTGGATCGCTCTGTCTTATCAATTGCTTGATTACCATTCGACGCATTAGGTTATTTGATTTTCCGCTTAGCCTCATCAATCAACCGATTGTTTCGCTCGTAAGAAATGGCCGCGCTTTCGTCATCGTCCAGTCCCGGCGGATATTGATGACGCTGATAGACCGGATACGCTTCCGTGCGGAGGTGCGCCGGCATGTGGTGACCGCGGCGCGCGGCCCGTTCGTGACGCAACGCGGAGATGTCCAGCGGGGCGACGACGATTCGCTCGCCAGGTCCCGGTGATGCCTCGGCCAGCAAGCGGCCGTCAAAGTCCACCACCTGACTGCCGCCGGGCCAGGAGTACGGCGGATAGTGTTTCAGACTGGCGCCCTGATTCGCGGCGACGACGTAAGCGATATTCTCGATGGCGCGCGCGCGATTGATGACGGTCCACCAATCCATCGGCGGCGTCGCTCCCCACGGATCCATGTACGCGGAAATGCGTACGAGGATTTCCGCGCCATTCGCGGTGAGTTGCCGCATGGCCTCGGGGAAAAGCCAGTCATAACAGATCGCGCAACCGATCCGGCCGATGGGCGTGTCGGCGACAGGAAACAGCGGCTCGTCATAGCCCGGCAGATCGTGCGGGCTGGTGTGCACCTCGTACGGAATCCAGGTGTTGACCTTGCGATACTTGTAAAGAATTCCTCTGGGCCCAATCAGGCAAGTCGTATTAAAAACGTGGCCGGGCCATTTGTCGTCAAGTTCCAGCATCGAGCCGCTCTGGATATAGATGTCATGCTCGCGCGCTTTTTGTTCGAGACGCTCAGTGTGTTCATTCGGAATCCTGATCGCCAGCTTCTCGATCAACTCGGCCGCCGTCTCAAACACGGGAGCTGAATGAGCGAACTCAGGAAATACCAGCAGACGCACCGGCAGCAAAGGCGCCGCGCCCACGACCGCTGAGTCAATCATTGAAAGCATGCGATCAGTGTTCCGGCGCATGTCCGCGCGTTCAATCGGATTCGCCAGGTCCGTCTGGCACGCAGCAACTGAGTATCTAATGTGTTCCATAAGAGGCTCCGGAGTTTATTCGCAGATTTCGCAGATTGGACAGACAGGACAAAGGAAAAAAACAAGGGAAGCGTTGCAGAACCGTTATGCACACTCGCTTCCTTTGTAGTCTGTGAAATCTGCGTAATCTGCGGACGATCTTTCCAGACTATCTTCCCAGTATCGCCGCATCGATGAGCGACACCGGCGACGCGACCACGCGCGTGTTGTATTTCTCGATATAAGCCCGGCGCTCTTCGGTCATCGGATAATGCGCCGGCCAATGGTAGGGATAACCGCTCATCCCATGAAAAGGCAATGGCGCCAGTTGGGCGGGACTTGCCGAGTTGATGTCCATCTCTTTGCTGAAGCCGTCGGCGTACAGCAGAAACGTACGCGTCCAACCGGCCGGCAGTGAAGGAAGCGCGCGCGCGTCAAAAGAGAGATTGATCTCGTCGCCGGGTCGAGAGACGACAAACATGTCATCTGTTTTTAAGAGCAACTCACGCACGTCGCCTTCGCGCGTGTAGTGACCGGTCATTACCTTCCAGGGCGAAGCAAACGAAACCTGCTGGAAATCATAGACGAAAGGCTCGCGGCCATCAGGTGTGACCTCTGCCGAGAAACCTCGCCAAAGTAATTCGGCACGAATCGGATCCAGACGGGCGACCGTCGTCGGGAAATCGCCATCTGAAGTGTCGACCAGAATCTGGTCCCAATAGACACGCATGTTGGTGACTATGCGCACTTCCCGATCGGCGCTCAGAAACTTTCCCGTGAGATCGACCGTCACCGTCTGTGGCCGGCCGACCGGGATGCCGATGTCTTCGATGACGGTGCGCCATTGTCCTTTCTGATCCTTAACTTGCAGTGCCGGCACGCTCATCGTCTTCCCCGCCTGGGAAGCCGCCACGTTATCGCTGGACCAGGCATAGTCGGTCCAGCCGGTGAGCAATAGAACCACGCGCTCAGCTTTGCTGTTCTCTGTCTTTGCGGCTTTGCCGCCCCGATGCGCGGAAAGGCTCCGCCTTTCCGTGGCTGGTTCTTTTTCTTCCTCGAGGCTGCGCCTCGATGAATCGAGCTCAGCCAATTTCATCGTCAGCGAATGTTCCGCCCCATAGCCTCTGATCCGATCCAGCTTGAAGTCATCGGGCCAACGTCGATCCATTCGCGTTATGCGATCGAGTACGTCGTGCCCGTGATCGTCGATGGCGCTCAGTGGCGGCCGAGCGTTCTGAGTAAGAAAAAGCTTGAACGGCTTCGGCGGATCGCTCATGCCCTCATTGGGATAGACATCAGTGCCCTGCGGATGGGCCACTGCAATTAGCTGAAGCCGATCGACAAACATCGACTCCTCAAGTTCATTGGTCACGCGCAATTCATAGCGCCCGTCCTTCTCTTTCAATTGATCGCCCCGAATGCGCACGTATTCCACCGGGTCCGGCTGGTTGTAACGGCCCGGCTCTTCCAGATAACCCATCTCGCCGCCACCCATGAAGTCGGTGACAAACTCAAACCGCTCCCCGTTCCAGGTGTAAAGGTAAGGGCATGACGACGGCTTGCGATCGAGTTCGGTAAGATTGAGCGAGATGAAGCCGGCCTTGCCCTGATGAGCCAGAGGAAACTCAGTTTCTGATTGCACAATCCCGGCGGGCCAAAGCACGCGCACCGCGTCCGGCTTTTCTCGTTTGCCCAAGCCAAAGATCAAATCAGCAGGTGCCGGCGCCGGCGATGCTGAGTAAGTCTCAGTCTTTTGCCACAAACTGCCGGCGCGCATTTCAACCTTGGTCTCAACCGCGCTCTTATTGCTGACGCGGCCGTGCAGCTTCACAGTGACTGAGTGATTGCGATTTCCGCCGTCGTTGCGCAAGATGCGCAATCCGCCACCCGGCCCACGCAGAATTAAGTCGACATCGCCGTCGCCATCGAGATCGGCGGAGGCGAGAACGGTCTGGCGCGAAAACATTCCGGGAAAACCAAAGGTCGCATCGAGAGTTCGAAACGCAAAAGGCAAAGCCTTCTGGCTGATGTCTACGAAATCATTGCCGACGTTTCGCCAAAGGCGCAAACCCTTAGTCGTAATCGCAACGAGGTCGAGCAGACCGTCATTGTCGTAATCCAGGAACTGTGCAGCCATCGCTTGTTTCGCGCCTTCCGGCGCAGCAATAAGGCGGAAGTGGCCATGCCCGTCACTCATCGCAAAGACGGCGCGCGTGTCTATGCTCATAAAGAAATCTGTGAACCCATCTTTGTTCAGGTCACCTGCTGCGGCACACCAAAAGGCGCCCTGACTATCAAGACCCACTTCCTTTGCGACATCGTGGAACGTTCCGTCGCGCATGTTGCGAAAGAGCTTTGGCGGATCGGAGCTCGGCAGCAGGAAGAGATCGATATCACGGCGATTGTCGAAATCCGTCGGGATAATTGCGGACGACGAGGAAAAGGAGTTAGGCGCGGCGACCTTTGCCGCTTCAGTAATGTCAGTAAACGTTCCGTTCCCATTGTTTCGCATTAAGATATTGGTGGGGCCGGCAATGAAGATGTCGAGATCACCATCATGATCGACATCGACAAAAGCGGCGGAAAGATAGGGCGAGCCTTCCCGCATTCCCAATGCGACGCCAGCCTCCTTCGTTCGATCGGAGAAATGGCCGTTGCCGTCATTGTGATACAGCACAAACCGCTTATCGGCGAAGCGGGCCACAAACAAGTCCGGCTTGCCGTCATTGTCATAATCGCCGGCGACCGCAGCCAGACAATATTGGCTTCCTTCGATCGACAGCCCTGATCCCCCGGTTACGTCGGTAAATCTCCCATTATTGTTGCGCAGCAAACGCTGGGAACCTGAGGCGTCGAAGATATCCAGGTCGCCATCCCCATCATAGTCAAACAACACGATCGCTTCTGATCGATAGTTCATCTCAAGCGTTGCCGACTCAAATCCGCGGCCTTTTCGTCTAATTGCTCTCGGATCCCTCGGCAGTTGAGGCGCGTCCGTAAAGAAAACCTCAGGAGTCTTACGATCAACCAATTCAGTCTCGGCGCCGGTCGACACCACCGCTTCGGCATATGTGCCCTGCTCGAGATAGTTTGTGCCGAGACTCGTACCCGCGCCGCTCTCACGCAGTTGCTGAAACTTTTGAATTAATTTCTGCCCAGCTTCTTTCTCGCCGGTGCGGGTTAAAAGCAGCCCGAGGTTATAGAGCGCGGTTTCGTTGTATGGCTCCTGCGCCAGGGCTTTAGTAAATGCGGCGCGAGCTTCGGCGTATTTTTTCTGCTGCGCGTAGAGTTGGCCTAGGTTTACATTCGTGGCCACGTCGTCACCGTCAACCTTCAGTACTTCCTGAAATGCAGCGATTGCTTTGTCGGTGTCACTCTGCGAACGGGCGATGAGACCGAGGACGTAATGCGCCCGGGGCTCGTGCGGATTCTGCGCCAAAGCTTTTGCGGCTTCGCGTTTGGCGCCGTCGGCATCGGGGAGATAAAACAGCGCGATGCTCAAGTTAATCCGGGCCATCAGGAGATCGGGCTTTGTTTGCAGGGCTAGCGTGAACGAGTCGGCGGCCTCTTTGGCTTTGTACTGTTCAAGCAACGCCGCGCCCAGATTGTTCGCGCGATAAGCGGCCTCGCGTTTGCTGTCTAAAGAGGATTGGCCAGGATCAAAGGAAGATGTGATCGCGGCTGAGCGATTAATTAAGGTCGTGGCGGTTAAGAGAAGACAGAGCGCCAGAAGCGCGAAGCAGGTGGGCGACGATTTCATGTCAGGGTCAGGATGCCACGAATCCGGGGAAAGTTTCTAATTAAACTAGTCCTCACTATCGATTCCCCAGCGCATAAACCATTGTCTCCGGATGGTAAGTCTTCCAATCGAACCAATAGTCGCTCAGAACGGCGACGGGTTTTAGTTGTCGTTCGTTAAGCGGACCAGAGATGGCTTTGCCAGAAAAGTCCCACTCACTGCCCGTCTCGGCATCGACCAAACGTAATGGTGACGTTTGCTGTTTGACGAAGAACTCCAACTTGCGGCCGTCGACTGAACGTTCATAGGCGCGCACTGATCGCCGGTCGTCTCCGACAACAATGAAGATTGGAACGCCGCCGACATCTTCGAGGATCGGGCTTTGCTTCAGTAGAGTGTCGAACGGAAAGGCCTCTGATTGCCGATTGATCGTCAAACCGATCACCA
>Ga0137404_10002510_pt1 | contig 12161 bp, 10 predicted proteins | sample CZOMad2_1_16fung_FD_108285 | JGI IMG/M metagenome (GOLD analysis project Ga0137404, IMG submission 108285) | Vadose zone soil fungal communities from Angelo Coast Range Reserve, California, USA - CZOMad2_1_16fungal (Illumina Assembly) | ecosystem: Environmental > Terrestrial > Soil > Vadose...
GGGCAAGACGCACAGCATCCGCGAGCTTCTTGAGGTTGCGTTTAGCGCGGTCGGCCTCGACTGGCAGAAACATGTCGAGATTGATCCCAAGCTGATTCGCCCGGCGGAAGTGGATCACCTCTGCGGGGATGCAACGAAGGCCCAAGAGAAGTTGGGATGGGAGCCAGAAGTTGCCTTCGACGAACTAATTAAGATGATGGTGGAAGCGGACTTGGTTCAGGTGCACAAGCTGCAGAATCAGGAAATGACTAGCCCTGCACTTCGATAAAGGGTGCGTAATGACCACATGCGCCATGAATTCAAGTGCACCTCAGCCAGGTGTACAAGGAAGTTCGACGGAGATATCAGACGGGGATGTTGAAGTGCTTCACGCCTGTCCCCTATGCGAGGCCGACTCGCTTGGAATTCTGGATTCCACAGCAAATCTCTGTGAATGCGAGCGATGCGGGTACGTGTTCGACAATCCTCGGCCGACGCTCGCCGCACTGATTTCCTTTTATTCGCAGCCAACCAAGTATGACCAATGGTTGGCTGAGGAACCTGCGAGAGACGCGCTGTGGTCGAGGAGGCTCAAACTTTTGCGACGTATCGCGAAACCAGGCTCGTTACTCGATGTAGGAGCTGGAATTGGGCAATTTCTGTCAATTGCTCGTCCTTATTTCAGCGAGGTTTGCGGTACGGAAGTCTCGGAAAGCGCTATCCATATCGCTCGGCAGAAATACAATCTGCAATTGCTGAGTGGAGAAATACAAACCGTCGAATTTGGGAACAAGAAATTTGACAACATAACGATCTTTCACGTGCTGGAGCACGTGCCAAATCCCAAGAATGTCGTTGAAAGGTGTGCTTCCCTTCTGGTGGATGGTGGGACGCTAGCAATAGCGGTTCCTAATGATCTGAACTCGTACCGAGGAAAACGGTTCCTAAGAACCTTTGCCACGCGTATATTTGGTCGTTTCGCGAGGGTCGGTCTGCCTAAGATTGTCCTGGATGGCAGTTTGACTGAAATACATTTATCTCATTTCACTCCGGAGGTTCTGCGGCAATTATTGGAGAAGTCGGGCTTTTCCGTGATCGCGTGCACGTTGGATCCATACTATGTGGCGGTTGGATTTGCCGAGCGGTGGGAAGCTGGGTTTTACCTTTGGTGCCTCTTACTGAATCGGATTTTCCGGACTAATGTATATGACACAATGCTCTTAGTTGCCCGGAAAACTTCTTCCCGAAAACCGCAGACAAACGGAAGAACCGAGGAGAAGGTCTCCCGGGCGGCAGGTTGAAAGCGTTCGGGCGGCGAAAGTCGGCCAATTCTGACATGAGTACACTCTTACCTTCCGCAGTCCATTATGTACGGTTGGCCTTCGGCAAGGGCCAAGTCGTAGGCGACGCCCAGCGGCGCTACGTACGAATTGTCCGCGGCATCTTCACTGGTTTGGCGGGTCGGGCCGTCGCGGTTGTAGTCAGCTTCATTTCCGTTCCCCTTACCGTCAGGTATTTGGGAGCCGAAAGGTATGGAGCATGGGTGACTATCAGCGCTGCTATGGCTTGGATAGCGCTTGCTGATCTCGGCCTGAGCAACAGCCTCACCAATGCCGTCTCCGAGGGCTATGCAAACGACCGCCGAGATCTTGCGCAGGACTCCGTTGCGGCGGCTTTTTGGTCGTTAGTGGGAATTGCGGTCGTGCTGGCTTTGGCATTTTTTTCGCTCTGGACGAAAGTTCCCTGGGATCGAGTCTTCAACGTTCAAACGGCGCAGGCCCGAGCCGAGGTTGGCCCTGCGGTCGCGTTTGCGTTCGCGATTTTTGTTTTGAATTTTCCCTTTTCCATCATTTCGAAAATCTATGGAGCCTATCAAGAAGTTGCTGTTGCCAACGGCTGGGCTGCTGCGGGCAATGTTCTCGGCCTGGCTGCGCTGATAGCTGTTACTCGACACAGAGGGGGGTTGGTAGCGCTGGTGGTCGCCGTATCGAGCACGGTGTTGTTTATCAATGTTATCAGCGCAGTTTGGGTTTTCGGCTGGTCTAAACCTTGGTTGTTTCCTAGCCTGAGGCGTGTTACTTGGCCGGCGGTTCGAAAGCTCACTTCGCTGGGAAGCATGTTTTTTGTCATTCAGGCAGCCGCACTTGTTCTCTTCCAGACCGACAATCTCATCATTGCTCACTACCTAGGTTCCGGGGCGGTGACTCCGTACAGCGTGACTTGGAGACTGTTCACCTATACGATGCTCTTCCAAATGCTGGCCATTCCTTCGTTTTGGCCGGCCTACGCCGAAGCGTTCTCGCGTGGCGATCGAGCGTGGGTTCGCCGGAGCTTTCGCCTGAATTTCAGAATCACCATCGCCTCCACTGCAGCTCTGGCGCTGCCGCTGGTTCTGTTTGGCCGCTGGTTCATTGACAAATGGGCTGGAAGGGCCGCGGTGCCGTCATCCGCTCTTCTGGTTTGGATGGGCATCTGGAGCGTCATTTACTCGGCAACTTGTTCTCAATCCTGCATCCTGGGGGGATCCAGCAAACTGCGCGGACAAATGATTTATTCGATTGTGGCGGCGGTGGTAAACATCGTTGCATCTATCTTGCTCGTACAAAGAATCGGCGTTACCGGGGCGATAGTGGGGACCATTATCGCCTATGCGGTCTGCGTTCTGGTTCCCCAATGGATCGAAGTGGAGCGCGTTCTCAAAATCGTCCATTCGGCCCCCCAATATGAGAAGAGCAGTTTAGCTGAGTCCTCGATCCGGTCGCATTCGGAGCGAGAGGGCGTGCAGGAGACTTCGAGATGAAGGTGGCCGTTGACACCATGTTCCTGAGGCAAACCTATGAGCACACGGGAACCGCCGTGTATCTGAAGAGTGTGCTGAATGAGTGCTTAAGAATTTGTGAGACAAGTCCTTTAGATATGGAATTCCACGGTTTCATCGGCCCGCACGATAGTTGGAACCAAAACGGTCCTGTTTCACCGTTCTGGCGCGTGCACAAGGCCCCAATCCTGGGAAGGAAGCGTATCTGGTCTCTGGGCGGCATGGCCCTTCGCACAGCAAGCGTTCGTCCCGACCTTGTATTCTTGCCAACTGGACAGCACTGCGTGCCGGCGTCGCTTGCACCCGTTGTTACTACCATCCTGGATGCTATTCCTCGACGGATACCTTCTTTGGTCGGACGCGGCAGCACGCGGTTGCACATGATGACCTGGCTGAATGCCAAGCTTGCGACGAAGATCATTACAATCTCTTCCTGGTCGAAGCGCGACTTGATCGAGGTTTATGGCCTGAATCCCGCAGATGTCGAAGTTACTTATCTCGGATATGATAAACAGCAATACAACGAAGCGCCTGCCGATGACCGCGCGAGTGCCGCGCTGCTTGGGCGATTTGGAATCCGGCGGTCCTTTATATTGCATCATGGGATGGTGCAACTGCGAAAAAATGTTCACCGTTTGATTCAGGCCTGGGACCGCATTCGGGAGCGTCACAAGGACCTTGACGCGCAGCTTGTCCTAGCTGGGCCCATGGGCTTCGGGCACGAGGAGATTCTGAGGATTCGAGAAGCGTCTCCGAATCGCGACGAGATTATTCTGACTGGGGCGTTGCCTGACACCGAACTTGCGACCCTTGTAAAAAGTGCGTTTCTTTGTGTCATCCCTTCCCTTTACGAGGGATTTTGTCTTCCCATGGTTGAGGCGATGGCCTGTGGCGTGCCAACCGTGGCTTCCAACAGTTCGTGCATGCCGGAAGTGTCTGGCGGGGTATTGGAGTATTTTGACCCGCTTTCCGTTGAGCAGATGGCGGAAACAATGGTTCGCGTTCTTGAGGATTCAGACTTGAGGAAAAGCCTAAGGGAGAAGGGCGTTCAGCGGGCAGCCGAATTTAGCTGGCAACGTTGCGCTCAGGAAACTTTGCGCGTTTTCGCTGCTACCGTTGCGGGAGATGGGCTAACTCCAGTTGATCATAGCCTGCTCAGGGCAAAGTCGAATGAGAACAACCGGCCTATTCGCGACACTGTGGACGCTAAATTCGAAGCCTGAGAATCGGAATCAATGCTCGACCTTTAAAAAAAGCCACGCACGGGAATTGGCAATTATATTCACGGCTTGGGGCGTCCTCTTCTGCAAGTCGGAGAGACAGAACATCAGGGAGTTGCTCCGTGTCAGGCGACGCAAAGAACGGCCCGTCCGTGCCACAAAGTAAGAAGCGTTGGGAGGAGTTGGCCAAGCTTGATCCCTGCTGGGCGATTTTGTCCGACCCCAGTAAGCGGTTCGGGGGATGGGACTTGGACGAGTTTTTTCACACGGGCGATCAGGAAGTATCGAGATTAATCGAATCAGCGAAACGTATCGGATATAGCGGCCGCGATACGGTATTGGACTTCGGGTGCGGGATGGGGAGACTCACCCGGGCGCTGAGCAAACATTTCAACAGATGCGTTGGCGTTGATATTTCCGAGGAAATGATACGGAAGGCGAGAGAGTTGAATGGAGATATCGCAAATTGTCAGTTCAAGCTTAACGCGTCAGCAGAGTTGGAGCAATTTGAGGATGACCAATTCGATCTAATTTATACAAGTATTGTACTGCAGCATGTTCCAACGAAAGCGGCGATTCTAGGCTACGTGGCAGAGCTTGTTCGCACACTTAAGCCCAAGGGCCTACTGGTGATGCAAATCCCGAGCGCCATTCCGTTTCGCAGGTTAATTCAGCCCCGTCGCAGACTGTACGTTTTTCTGAGGAGTTTTGGTATTGCGGAATCTTTCTTGTACAGACGGTTCGGACTCCATCCGATGCAGATGAACTATGTACCCCAAGAAAAAGTGCTGTCATTCCTTAAAGAAATTAGAGCAAGAATTGTGCAGATAGAAAGCGATGGCATGGCAGGCTCCGGGATCGCGAGTCGAACTTATTATGTCACTAAGGGTATGTGAGGAGTCAGCCAGAGTTTTGGCCAACGTCTAGTTGATTCGTTATGCCAATCCATTTTTCAGCTTTGGTCGCCCTCCTCTTGAGTGTGATCTGGACCTATGTTCGACATTCCGACCTGAAAGATGGTCTGCGACGCAAGGGCCTGATTCGTGCCGGCGATTTTAGTTGGGAACGCTGCGGACTGGAAACGTTGCGTGCCTTTAAGGAAACGGTCGCCGAAAGTGGAAGAACACTCTCAGCCGCTTCTCTATGAGAATCGGAATCGATGCTCGCTCTTTAAAAAAGCAACGCACCGGAATTGGCAACTATATTTACGGCTTGACGAATCTTCTTCCGCAGGTTGCCCCTGAACACCACTACTTTTTCTATTCGAATCGGGAAATAGACCTGGGAGTTTCCGGCAAACGGGTGAGCGAGCAGATTGACCGCGCATTCGGCTGGTGTCCAGGTTCTTTCTGGCTACGAGGACGGGGAGGGAGGCTAATACGTAGGGATCAGCTGGATGTCTTTTGGGCGACCTACCCACTCCGGCCGGCATGGGCTCCTAGCGGAGTACTCAAGATCGTTAATGTGTATGACCTGGTTTGGCTGCGGTTTCCCGAGACTACAGCCAACTATGCTCTGCTGGTTCAGAAAATCTGGGCGCGGAAAGCGATCGAAAAAGCAGATTTAATCGTGACGATTTCGCGCTCAACCGCAGAGGATCTGGTTCGAGAACTCGGAGTACCCGACACGAAGATCCGGTGCGTGTATCCTGGGGTTTTTGAGCGGTATAAGCGGCGGGATCCTCAGCTGGCAGCCGCATACATGTCCAGGAAATATGGTGTATCGCCGAATTACATGGCTGCGGTCGGTACCGTGGAGCCCAGGAAGAACCTGGAATTGCTTGTCGAAGTTGTTCGTATCCTGAAGCGTAACGGACAGCTTACATGTCCTCTCCTGGTTGTGGGTGCTAGCGGCTGGAAGAGTTCACCTCTGTTTCGACAGATACAGGCGGCCGGGCTTACAGAGGACGAGATTCGCTTTTTAGGATATCTGTCAGATGAGGACCTACCATTTTTCTATTCTGGTGCAGAGGTATTTCTCTTTCCGACGCTGTATGAAGGATTTGGATTGCCGCCCGTAGAAGCGATGGCCTGCGGGACTCCCGTAATTGCATCGAACGCCCGATGCATGCCCGAAGTACTCGGAGACGCGGCCATTTTGGAGCCACCAGACAGCGCACAACGTTTTGCGGATGCAATTTTGAAGTTGCGGGCCGACGTAAATTTGCGTCGAGCAATGCAGGAAGCTGGAGTTCACAAGGCCGAAGAGTATAGCTGCCAGGCCTCTGCCAAGCAGCTACTCGGCTTTATTGAAGGACAGCATCAATTGAATGGACGGGCAATGGAGCCGCCTAAAGGCGCGAGATCTTCATCTGCTTATGATCAATAGACGCGGTGATTCCTCGCGCGCTGTAGGCAGCTACTAGAACCGTTCGGCCGCCCGGTTGTTGCAAGGCACACACTTCTATTCATTTCGATTTGAGTCGGGATTGGTCTCCGGTTAGCCAAGAGAGTCTTCTCGGGTGATCGGAAAAAACCGCGAAGACCGCAAGCGACAGAAACATTTGGGAATGGCTATGTGCAAAGAGCAGCGCCAATGGCTTTGCTAAAGGTACTAAGGCACTGGCGTCGCTATGGTATCAGTTCTGTTATCGCAAAGGTCGCCGCGGAATTTCCGGCCTACCTGTGCAAGATTTATCTTTGGCGCATCCGGCGCTGCGCATGTTGTGAACGGTTGGCAATTTTCCTTTGCAATGGATCGGCTGAATTCCGGGCTTGCATGTTTTGCTCGGCGAATGAGCGATATGAACTGTTGGCGGCAGAGATAAAAAACAGATACGGCAGCAAGCTGGGTGAGATGGATGTTCTTGAGTTGGATCCAAATTCGCCGCTCATGAAAATCTTGTCTCGTGCTCGAAAGCATGTGCGGACATTCTATGAGCCCGTGGGGGAAAGAGGCAGTTTTCGATCTGACGGGACTATGTGCCAGGACGTCACGGCGCTTACGTTCCCGAATGAATCGTTCGACCTGATTATTTCATCCGACGTTCTCGAGCACGTACCCGCGCTCGAAAGGGCTTTCCGCGAATCTCGCAGGGTTCTCAAGCAGGAGGGGGCTCATCTGTTTACGGTGCCTCCGAGGCTGAAGACGAAGAAGCGAGCAGAATTGGTTGAGGGGAAAATACTTCATCTGGAACCCCCGGAATACCACCGCGATCCCCTGTCTGCTCAAGGAATTTTGGCATTCTGGGACATGGGTCCCGACCTAGGGGACGTGTTCGGCTCGGACTTATTGCAGTTTAGCGTTGTCCGCGGACCCATTGGCGCGGACAAACGCACCGTGTGGATGGCACAACGACCGAAGTCAAGTTAATCAAACGAGTAGCGCGTAGCACTTCGTATTTCGGCTAATCTATAATGTCAATATACCTTATAGTTCTTGCGATCAGCACATCACTTCTAACCGCCATTTTGGCGTACCTCCTGCTCAGCAAACACGAGGGAAGTAGTATCAACATATTGACGCCGTCTTTCGTAATGGCTATTCCCGCATTCTATTTGTTGCCGCTCGTGTATCTGAAACTTTTCGGAGCAGAGGGCAGCACCTTTGCGCACTTCTATGTCTACTCGGCCCTAGCTGTAGAGCTCCTAGCGTTTGTGTATGCTTACACGTCGACAGGCGACAAAGTGGTGCGCATGCCAGGAGTCTCGTCCTATTCCAATTTCGGTCTCGTTTCGCTGCTTTGCCTGACTATTGGTGTTTTACTGTATTTTCCGGTGCTCATACAGTTTCGCGAATTTATATTCGATCCGCGACAGATTTACATCCAAACACGAACGGGTTTTGGAATCCAAGGGTTTATATCCAGCACACTCGCTTATATTGCTGTGATTCTAATTTTGTTTTCAAAACGCTCAAAAACTGTCAAGGTTTTTACGATTCTTCTAGCGACAGGACTTCTCTCTCTCCACGGAAGCAAAGGGCAAGTGTTGTCCGTGGGTTTGATCCTTCTGCTCTATTACGTATATGGGCTGGGACGACAAGTAACCTTTGCACGAGCGATGATTGTATATGTGTGCGCGGGGATGGTTGTTCTCTCGCTCTTTGCGGTCACGATGTCACTTGGAGAGAATGCCGCAGATGCGCTGGAGGCAATCAGCAGTTACTCCGACTACACGAGAAATGCGATGCTGGTCATTGATTCGCATTATCCCTTGCAGTATGGCCGCATAACAATTGAGTCGAATACGCTTGGCCTGGTTCCACGGCAATTGATGCCGGGCAAACCAAAAAATTTCGGAACTTTCGCGCTGGCGGAGGAGTTCTATCCTGAATGGTTTGATAGCGACAGGGGGTCGCCCGCTTTTGGGGTTGGGGCGCAGTACGCCGATTTTGGGTCTCTGGCGATTGTTTACCTAGCGCTTTGCGGGCTATTTCGCGGATGGCTGGCGCGCAGTTTTGTGAATCGTCTGAAAACTACTCATCACCCCTCCGACTTTTTCATGGTGGTATTTTTGGCCGATGTAGGTCTTTTTCCTATCGGCACTGGGTGGCTCCTGCCGGAAGCGCTTTGCGTAGCATTATTTCTTAGGTTTGTTTCGAGGATAGGAGCCCGGACGGTATTCCAGGATATTCAGAGAAGAACAATTTTGGTACAGCCAACGATGTTGCCAAAGGCGGATAATTAGATGCAGCGCGCGAGATGAACGAGATTCTATACGACGCGCGATGGATCGGGAGACACGGAATCGGGCGGTTCGCCGACGAGTTGGCCAGATCGCTGCCGGAATTGCGGAACTTCCAGCGAAAAAGGCGGCCGTGGCATCCACTCGATCCCGCGCTTTTGGGACTCGAGCTTTGGCAGGAGAGGCCCAAACTTTTTTTCAGCCCTGGATATAACTCACCTGTGGGATGGCCCAAGCCATTTGTGTTTACGTTGCATGACTTGAATCATCTTTGTGTACCAGGAAACTCAAATGCATTTAAGCGTGCCTACTATCGATACGTGATCCGGCCGGCATGTCATCGTGCGGCTTTCGTCCTGACGGTTTCGGAATATTCAAAACGAGAAATCATGGCCTGGGCGGGAGTGGACCAAGGAAAAATAATTAACGTCGGAAACGGCGTTGGAGAGCCTTTCACGGTCGACGGACCGAAGTATGAGCCTGTGTACCCTTATATTCTCTATGTCGGAAGTCATAAGCCACACAAGAATCTGCCGCGATTGTTGCAGGCCTATGCAATTTCGGGAATTTGCAAAGACATTCGGCTGGTGATGAGCGGTATTCCATCGCGTGAGCTGAAAGCGAGCGTGGATGAATTGAGCCTGAATGGAAGCGTTCACTTCGTTGGGATGGCGAACAACGAAGACTTAGCTCAATTGTATCGTGGTGCACTCGGATTCGTTTTCCCTTCACTTTATGAGGGATTCGGTCTACCTCCACTGGAGGCTATGGCGTGCGGTGTTCCGGTGCTCACATCGAACGTGTGCTCGCTCCCAGAGGTCGTCGGAGACGCAGGAATCCTAGTCGATCCTCTGAATATAGAAGAGATCGCCTCTGGAATCAGAACCCTCGTAGGAAATGCGGCCAACCGCGAAAAACTACGACGAAAGGGACTGCTCCGAGCGAAGGAGTTTTCCTGGAGCGAAACGGCACGCAAAACGGAAGAGGTTCTAAGAATGGCGCTTGCTATGACTTAATTTTTCGCATTATGTAATGTTATTGGCAGTTCGGAGATTGCGGAAAAAATTAAGAAATGGAAACGTCGGTTGTAATCCCTACGAAGAATGGCGAGAAGTGGATCGGAGAGTGTTTAGAGGCCGTGCACTCGCAGGAGGGTGTGGGCCAAGTGGAAGTGGTACTGGTGGATTCAGAGTCCACGGACGGCACGCTGGAGATTGCTCGCAGGTACGCAGTACGGATTGCAGAGATTCCGGCCCAAGATTTTCATCACGCGCGAACCAGAAACTATGCGGCCACTCTGACTACAGGGAAGTACCTGGTATTTTTGTCACAGGATGCGATCCCGGCGAACGACGGCTGGCTCAAGGCTATGTTACAGAATTTTGAGGATGGCGCAGTTGGAGCTGTCTATGGTAGACAAGTTCCGAAAGCGGGATCGACGGAGGAAAGACACGACGCTCTGAGCACAATGTACGGAAGTGAGCGCGTGGTGAAAGACCCCTCGAGCAAGCGGGATTTGGGATACCGGTATTACCATTTTTCCGACGCCAACGCGGCAATACGGAGAGAAGTGTGGGAAGCAACACGGTTTCCAGAAGAGTTGAAAGTGTTCGAGGATCTGGGAATCGCGAAAAGAATTTTGGATGCGGGGTGGCACATTGTGTACGAGCCTGCCGCCAGCGTCATACACTCGCACAACCACACGACAGTGGAGTTGTTCAAGCGGTACTTCGATATTGGATACACGTTTCAGCGTCTTGGAATATGGAATGAGCTCACCCAGAATTCAATGATGAAAGAAGTGAAAAAGCTGGTCAGACAGAAATTCCAAGGGAATGGAAATGGGATTCGGCGTGCAGCGGTTGGACGAATCGGGACCGATGTCGCGAAATCGGCGGGCCTTTGGTTAGGAGTGCATGAGAGATACCTACCGGTTGCAGTAAAGCGGCGTTTGAGCGCACACCAAGTTTTTTCATGAGTTTGAACAGCTTCTTGCCAGCGGCACTGCGCTGGACTGTGGATCAGACCAAACGGGCAATTCCAAAAGAACTCAGCTCAGCCGAGGTTTTGCACGCGAAGTCTTGACGGTCGCGTGATACATACCGGGTGAATTAAGTTCTCCAATCAGTATTCAAAGTTTCATACGTCGTTACTACCCGAGCACGTTGTCTAGCAGTTTCGAGGACATCGTCGCGAAATTGAGAGAGGCTGACGGTCATGATCCTGCGACTTAAGCTGTACAGTTTGTCCTTAAAGGTTGCTACCTATCTACTGCCCATTCTTGCGTTTTACCTGGGATGGTGCGTCTGGAAGCTCAGCTGGGCGTTTCTGGGGCGGCCCGTGCTATTTTCATTCCACGGTCACCTCAACCACATGCTATTTGGGACGCTGGTGTGGGCATTTGTTTCCGAACGCTACAGGGTGACAAGTTTCGACGAGTTGTTTCGCGAGCGCACGGGAGCGCGCGCTGCATGGTCGGCCTGCCTAGCGACCTCTTTCGTGCTTCTGGCTCTACTCTATTTCAGCCGGAACGATGTCTACCCTCGTGGACTCCTGATTTGCAACTTAACCGTATTGTTAACACTCACTGTGATGTTATACGCAATATTTCGAGCGATGTTCAGAAGCAGCGCAGGGATGGCCAAGCCAACCCGCATCCTTGTGGTGGGAGCCGATCAATTTGCACGTGAAGCGGCCCTAAGGCTGCAGCGTCTATCTTTTGCGCCGTGCCAGATAGGAGCGTTCGTCAGGCTCCCGGGTCAAGAACTCTGCGTTCAAGACCAGCGCGTTTTCGAATTGGACCAACTGATGCTCTTGGGCGCAAATCATGGAATCCATGAAGCGGTGATCGCGCTTCATCCCGCGCAATTCTCGCAAATCCCGAAGATCATGAAGACGTTGAGCCATCTGTGCTTGCCCGCGCGGGCCCTGGTGGACTTGGGCGAAGGGATTATCGTCCGGGAAAAACTCTTTCAGCTGGGCAATATTCAGATGTTGGATCTTAGCTCGACTCCCGCTGAATCGTTGGACTACGCCTTGCTCAAACGCATCTTCGACATCTGTTTTTCTCTCAGTGTGTTGATACTGACGGCCCCACTGCTTGGACTGATCGCTTTGATCATTCGCCTGACGTCAGACGGTCCGATTTTCTTCATTCAGGAACGCATTGGATTAAATGGCAAGCCTTTCAAGATATATAAGTTCCGGTCCATGCGGGCAGCCTCAACGTCTGAGAGCGATACGGAGTGGACAACGCCCGAAGATAATCGTAAAACGCCATTCGGAACGCTGTTGCGCAAAACAAGTTTGGATGAGTTACCGCAGTTCATCAATGTGCTGAAGGGGGATATGAGTGTGGTGGGGCCGCGGCCCGAACGACCGCACTTCGTGCACAAATTTCTGCAGGAAGTTAGCCTCTACAATCATCGGCATTCGTTGAAGGTTGGCATTACCGGGTGGGCCCAGGTGAACGGCTGGCGAGGCGATACGTCAATCGAAAAACGGGTCGAATTTGATTTA
>Ga0137404_10002514_pt1 | contig 12146 bp, 9 predicted proteins | sample CZOMad2_1_16fung_FD_108285 | JGI IMG/M metagenome (GOLD analysis project Ga0137404, IMG submission 108285) | Vadose zone soil fungal communities from Angelo Coast Range Reserve, California, USA - CZOMad2_1_16fungal (Illumina Assembly) | ecosystem: Environmental > Terrestrial > Soil > Vadose zone...
GTCGGGGGATCGCCCGGGCGCAGACGCCGGTAAATGTCTTTGAGCGCTTCTTCCTGGTCGTGCGCCGGATCTTTCCGAAGCGCCTTGACGACGGTGTCATCGTTCGAAATGTCGATCACTTTCACCTCGTGAATCTTCAGCGCCATGATCTGACGAACGGTCGCCAGGGTGAGAGGCTCAAACGCGCGCGCCACCGTCGCCTCCCCATCACGAATCTCGGCCGTGAGAACTTTGGTGGCCAGCTGCTCTTCGTCGAGTTTCTCGCTCAGCTTGAGATTTTCAATGTTGTAAAAAAGCTTGATTACTTCTTCGTCAGAGCCGTAACCGAGCGCGCGCAGGAACGTTGTGGCGAGAAACTTGCGGCGACGCTTGCGTCGATCGAGATAAATGTAAAGAAGATCAGCCGTATCAAATTGCACCTCGATCCACGAACCGCGGTCCGGGATGATGCGAAAGCTGTAGAGCACCTTGCCGTTGACGTGAACAGTGGATTCAAAAGCGATCCCTGGCGAGCGGTGTAACTGGCTCACCACCACACGCTCGGCGCCGTTGATGACGAATGTGCCTTGTGGCGTCATGAGCGGGATTTCGCCCATGTAAACTTTCTCTTCCTTGGTGCCTTTTTCCTCGCGCAATTGGAACGTGACGTGCAATGGCGCACTGTAAGTCTGGCCTTCGCGCTGCGCCTCCAGCGCGGACAATTTCGGCTCGCCAATTTCGTAGTGACTAAAATCGAGCACTGCTTTTTCATCATAGCTCTCGATCGGAAAGACCTCCTTGAAGACAGCCTGGAGTCCCTGATTCTTCCGCTTCGAAAACGGGACGTCCTTCTGGAGAAAATCGACGTATGAATTGAGCTGAACCTCAATCAGGTTTGGGGGTTCGATGCCCTCCTTGATGCTTCCAAAGTAAATGCGTTCCGACATAATTACTAGACCAAGAGTTGACCCTCGCAGCGGCCGCGCTAAATCGCGTCCGCGCAGGTGAGATTTTACGGGATTAACGACAAGCGAGGGGCGCAAAAATGGCACCAAAACAGCGGCCTGTCAAATTCGCCACCCTTTTGCTGCCAGTTTTGTGTTTTGCCGTCGAGCGCCGGGTTAAAAATACCTCTGCCTACCTTAACAGACTCCCACATTAGCTGAAAACGTCCGTCGTGCAAGTAAAATGTGGCACAGCCACAGGCTTGGAAGCCCTGTCCGACGAGAAGTCTGCGCTTTATTTAATTTCAACCTTCGCGCCTGCGGCCTCGATCTTCTTCTTAATCTCGTCCGCCTCTTCTTTTGTCACGCCTTCCTTAATGGTCTTGGGCGCTCCTTCAACGAGCGCTTTGGCATCCGCGAGGCCCAGTCCGGGTACGGCGCCGCGAACTTCTTTAATCACAGCAATCTTGTTCGAGCCCATCTCTTTTAAGATCACATCGAATGTGCTCTTTTCTTCAGCCGGCGCCGCTGCCGCGCCGCCGACGGCTCCTCCTGTCGCTGGACCAGCCGCGACCGCCACCGGAGCAGCTGCGCTCACACCCCACTTTTCTTCGAGTTGCTTGACCAAGCCCGCTATCTCGAGCACGGAGAGCTCGCTGAGTTGTTCCACTAATTTGTTTGTATCTGCCATTTTTATTTCCTCCAATTGCCGTCTCCGAAAGCCTTCGGAAAATTAAGGCTGATAGCCACCCGCCCGGACAGTTTTCGTATTTTCGTTTTCTGCAATTGTAGGGCAACCGCTCCCGTTGCCGCTTTGGCAGGCGAGGCGCCCGCCCTACAAAATCATGCTGTTGCCTCCGCTGGCTTTCCTTCCTTTTGCGCCCTTGCATTTAGCACCCGCGCCAGCGCAGAGCCTGGTTCGCTCAACAAACGGACGAGACGCGTTGCCGGAGACAAGAGCAGCCCCAGCAGTTGCGCCTGCAAAACTTCGCGTGGCGGCAGCTCCGCCAATGTTTCCAATTCCGCCTTAGAAAGAAGAGCGCGATCGACAAAACCAATCTTCAGCGCTGCGATCTTAAATTCGGTGGCAAATATCTTGAAGATTTTCGCGACGGGCGCCACGTCCTTTTCCCCTGTCACAACCGCCGTCTGTCCGACGAGCTTGTCGCCAACATCCGGAAAACCAGAATCCGTCATGGCGCGCTTGAGGAAATTATTTTTCACCACGTGCACTTCCGCACCCGTTGGCGCAAGCCGATTCCGCAATTCGCCAAAATCGCCAACTTTCATGTGCTGGTAATCAGTCACAAGCACGAAAGGCGAGCGTTTCAATTTCTCGGAAAGATCTGAGACGATGTTGGCTTTTTCTGGTCGCATATTGGCGGTCTAATTATTGTCGATTTAGGCTCAGACACTCAAATACGGCGCTGGATCGACCCGGACTCCGGGTGACATCGTCGCACTAATTGTCACGCCTTCAAGATAACGTCCTTTCGCGGTCGCGGGACGCGCCCGCACAACCGCTTCGATCACGGCGTTCCCATTTTCCACCAGCGCCTGTTCTTGAAAGGAAAATTTTCCAACCGGCACTGCGACATTGCCATTCTTGTCGAGCTTGAATTCAACACGGCCCGCCTTCACTTCCTGGACCGCCTTGGCCGTGTCGTCGGTGACCGTCCCGGTCCTGGGATTGGGCATTAGTCCGCGCGGGCCGAGAACTTTCCCAAGCTTTCGAACCTCTGCCATTGCTGCTGGCGTGGCGATAGCAACATCAAAATCCTGAAAACCTTCCTGGCATTTCTGAATCAAGTCTTTCATCCCGACAAATTCTGCGCCTGCTTCTTTGGCTGCCTTCGCTGCCTCGCCTTCTGCGAAAACGAGCACGCGCACCTGTTTGCCGCTTCCATGGGGCAGCGGACAGGTCCCGCGCACCATCTGGTCGGACTGCTTTGGATCAACACCCAGCCGGAACGAAACCGTCACAGTCTGATCGAAGTTCGTCGCCGGCATTTTTTTCAGCGTCGAGACGGCATCAGGTAAATTGTAAGTCTTCGTCCGGTCTACCTGGTCGACGGCGGCGCGATAGCGTTTACTGCGATTCTTTTGCATGGCGTTTTCAGTTCCAACGAGCCGTGAAGCTCTCCTGATTTATGTTCCTCGCAGCTCTTGCAGCAACGGGGAGCGCATAAACTAGCGGGATCGACCCGGCTGTCAACCGAATCGCCGGTCAGCCTCCGCTTTTCCTGCGCGCAGCATCAATGACCGGATCGAATCGCAGGAAAAGCTTTAGAGCACCACAGTCGACGATTCCAACATAACAGGCTAGCAGATCGTGCCCTAGATAACCAAAAAACACGTTCTCCGTTTCGCCGCTATTCGAGTGTGGCAGGTCCGCCACGCCCACCCATTGCGGAGGGACGCTAAAGTTACCTATCTCCATCGTCGTAAAGTCAGCCTTCTGGATGACACTCACATTCTTCCCAACGTCTTGAACCCCAAGTCGGGTCCAGAAACGAGACGCTGAGGCGAGACGCATATTAAGGCCGACAATCGCATTCTGGCTAAGCAGGGTATGCGCAGCTCCCGTGTCTACGACGAAGTAGCCGGAGCGTCCGTTTATTCGAGCGGGAACGGTCAATCCCCGGTGACTAACAGGCCTCATTGGAATTTCCGTGCAACCCCCCGCTCTTAATCCCGCGCTCAACGTTGCCGAAGTAGACGGCGCCGAGGGAGGTTTAAGAAAAAGATGCATTCGGAAACAATCGATGACCGCTTGGTGGCGGTGGAGAAAGTCAATTCCCAAAAGCCCATCCAGGTTCGAACCCCTACCGGCGCTACCAAAGGACGAAAAATCCCACGCGCTCACGGGATGTGCGCCCGCTTGGTAGGGCCCCACCTGAAAATCTTTGATTTCGCCGGCCTTAATATTTTTACCGGCCAACCCCATCATACCATAGACATTCTCTTCTCCTTTCGTAAGAGACAGACCGAGCGACTTCAGCAGTCCCGACGCAATAACAGTCTGGCCTGCTCCTGTATCGACGATCAGACTGGCGGAGCGTCCATTGAGCTTGCACGAGACATAAAATTCGTTACCCGCCCTCTTCAACGTTAACGGGGTGTAACCCTCTTCGATGAGCACACCGGCGAGGCTTGAGACTTTGGGTGCGCCAAACAGGCAGCCGGGCGCCCAGGCCATTGTAGCGGCGGCTGCAAATGAAATCAGATTTTTCCGCATGGAAGCTCTTGTTTAAGGACCAAGAAGTTTCGTGGCAAGCCGATATCTTTCGCAACCACGACTATTAGTCAGCTGGCAACGTGAAATCATCTGTCGCCGATCTTCGGCGCACCCTATCCAATGCTGCCGAGGCATGGGCGTAATCCAACTCGTGCCTAAAGAGAAAATCGCGAAAACCGCTCGTCGGACTCGGGGTTCCGGATGACCGCCGCGCCAACAGGATTGTCGATCCTAGCGCAGATCGGCCGATTCGGCGGCCATTACTGGCTCGGCTTCTTCGGTCGTTTCGGCCATCACTTCGTCGGTTTGTGTAACGCGCACGACCTCTTCGATGGTTGTTTTGCCCTGCGCGACACGCCGCCAGCCATCCTGCCGCAAAGTTTCCATGCCTTCGGCGATGGCGCACTGCTTAAGCTCGCCGCCATCGCACTTCCGCATGATCAGCTTTCTCAAGGGTTCGGTTACGAGACAAATCTCATAAATTGCGGCGCGACCCTGATACCCGGTTTGCCGGCATTGATCGCAACCGGCGCCGCGCTGGAAGTGGACGCCGAGTTCCTTCACAGGAAAACCAATCTCGGCCAGGTATTCACGCGGGTAATCGACCAGCTGCACGCAATCTGGACAAATTGTGCGCACGAGGCGTTGCGCGATGAACGCCTTCACCACTGACGCGAGCAGGAATGGCTCCACGTCCATGTCGAGCAAGCGCGTGATGCCGCCCACGGCATCGTTCGTATGCAGCGTGCTGAAAACAAGGTGACCGGTCATCGCTGCGCGGATTGCGATGTCCGCGGTTTCGATGTCGCGAATCTCGCCAACCATCACGACGTTGGGATCCTGTCGCAAAATGTGACGGAGACCTTTCGCAAAGGTCAGGTCGATTTCCGGTTTCACGTCGATCTGCGAAACGCCAGGCAGTCGATATTCCACCGGCTCTTCGATGGTAATGATGCGACGCTGGACGGAATTGATGCTGCTGAGAAAGCAATAAAGCGAAGTTGATTTGCCGCAGCCAGTTGGGCCGGTGAGAAGAATGATTCCGTTAGGTTGTGCGAGCAGATAGCGAATGGTGGTTTCTTGTTTCTTGCTCAAATCGAGACGGTCGAATCCAAACTGCTGCTCGCTGCGGCTGAGCAGTCGTAAACTGATCGATTCGCCGTTAACGGTCGGAATGGTCGACACGCGCACGTCGATGTTTTGATTACTCGCCTGCAAATTCATGCGCCCATCCTGCGGCAACCGCCGCTCCGCGATGTCCATGTGCGACATCACTTTCAGGCGCGAAATAATAGCCGATTGCAATACACGCAATTGCGGCGGGACCGCGACTTCGTGCAGAATTCCGTCGATTCGATATCGAATGCGGAGATCGTTTTCCAGCGGCTCAACGTGAATATCGGTCGCGCGCTCGATAATTGCCTCGCGAATGATCTGGTTCACAAATTTAACTACCGAGGCTTCGGGATCGTCGGCATTCAGCTCGATGGCGGTCTCCGTATCCTGAAGCACTTCGAAGGCGCGGTTGGTTTTCAGGATTTCATCGAACGTTTCCGCACCGATGCCGTAGAGCGCTTTCATTGCGCGCAAAAGCTGCGTGCGCGGCACCAGCACCCACTCGACCGGTTTTTTCAAAAGCTGGGATGCGAGCTGGCGGCCAATCGAATTGAAAAGATCGTACGTCGCCAGCACCACCGAATTTTCCTTCACCTCGATCGGGAGGATATGATGTTGAAAAACAAAACGGCTCGGCAAGATCGACAATGTGGTGCGATCGATCTTCTTGGAATGAATCGAGACCACTGGCACACGAAAGAAATTCCCAATTGCGCCGAGGAAGCGTTGTTCGTCCACTTTACCGGAATCCAGGACTTGGCCCACCCAGGAACCGCCGTTTAAGTTCACTGCCAATTGCGCTGCTTCCTCGCTCGATGGCACACCGCTCTCGAGCAGCAAATTAATCAACGATTGACTGGCGGCTGAGTTCATTCAGACGGGGTCGTGGATGGTATCGACAACCACAGCAGGAGAAATCGAATGAAGCCGATTTAGGACGTTTCGCAAGCGCTTTCACGCATAGCGCGTAAATCTTTGGCTAAGGATGGTGGCGCGTGCAGTGAGAGGATTGTCAGGGCATATGTAATGCTCGCCGGACCGGATCGGTGAGCGTGCCCGTGACCCGGATTGAATAATTCTTTTGAAGCCGCGCAATAGCGTCGGCTACTTCTGGCGTAAACACACCGTCAACGGGACCGCAATAGTAGCCCAGCCGGCGCAACGCGGTTTGCATTGAGCCTACATACGCCGGCTGCACAACGAGTTGTTCGTTAGCCTTGAAGTAGTAAACCCATCGCCACTTATAGCGTGGCGCAAAGTCGGTGGCGTTCACATGCTTCCCCTGGTGAAGCAGCCCCCACTCGTCTCTTTGAGCCAATGGATCAGTCGAACGAAAAATGTCGTCGATAACTGCGTAATCGTCAGCCTGGGCGATGGTCGCGCCGAGGCCGAGAATTAAGGCGAGAGCTATTCGTTTCATAAAATGCGACCTTACTTAATGTCTTTCGCTGCGGGAATATCGGGCGGTGGTAATGTTAATTGTTTGCCTTCCCTTGGCCTGGGACATTCCGGGCAATCGTCCTGCTCGAGCTCAGGTCCAAAGTGAGTCCGATCCTCGTTTTTTTGGCGGAGCCGGTAAGCGTCTAGCTTAGTCAGCGTGACCTCTGGGCGCATTAGAATGATCAGTTCCTGACGGGTCCGAGTATCCTTCGTACTGCGGAAAAGCGCGCCGAGATACGGGATGCGAGAAAGATAGGGCATGCCGCTAGTAGTCCTCTGCTTATTCTCTTCAATCAACCCGCCAAGGACAATCGTTGCCCCATTCGGAGCAGATACATTCGTGCGGATGTACCGCGTCGTGATTTCGGGCACGAGGTTTCCGCTAACTAGTCTGTTGTTGCCCAGGGCGTCGATCTTCTGAAGAATATCAAGCGACACTTCTTTCTCGGAATTAATGAGCGGGACTACCTCAAGCTGAAGCGCAACCTTCTTGTATTCGATACTCGATGATACCGACGCTACGTTGTTAACAGTTGTAGCATTGGTTAGAGTGTTCACCGGCACGGGAACCTCCTGGCCTGAGGCGATGATAGCTTTCTTGTTGTTGCTTGTGAAGATCGTGGGGCGCGAAATGATTTTGAACTTACCGGTGGACTCAAGCAGGTGCACTATGGATGCAAAGGCGTCCCCAGCTGCGAGATAAACATTCGTGCCGGTGCCTACATTCTTGATGATTTGGGTGAGATTGACCAGCTTGGAGGGATCCATAATGCTGGCAGGGGCAGGTGAGGCAAAGGGAACTCCTGGGTCGTTGTCGCCAAATACTGAGTTATTGCGCGAGGTGCCGATGAATCTGTTGTGGTACTTTGCGAAGTAATCGGCGCCGAATTCCTCGCCGCTGCTGAGCTGCAATTGCCCGACAACCGTGCTCAGCGCGACCTGCGGCGCCTGGACGTCCATCTCGTCCAGGATCTTTTCCACTTTCACCACCACCTCGCGGTTGCCAAGCACGATAATCGCGTTCGCGCGTTGATCAGCGATGATCTTGGTGTTGCCGACTGTGACCGCTTGCGGAGCCGTGTCCACTGGCTGTGTATGGAGCTCCTCGGAAACATTCAGCGTACTTTCAGTCGAACCACCTGCCAGGCCGCTCGGGGACGCGTAGGGAGTTGTGGCTCGTGGTGGTTGCAGCGGTTGCGGGCTCTGACCTGGGGCGCCACCGCGCGGCGTCGTCGGGGCACCTGCCTCTGCGCCTGGTTCGGTTAAAGCCTGCACCAATATCGGCAGAACCTCACCAGCGGAGATGTATTTCAAAGGCCGTGTGACCGGTTGTGCGAACTCAACATTGGCATCAAAGTCACGGACTAATCTACGGATGAACGGCATGTTGATCGGCCGCGTCACAACATGAATGCGGTTGGTGCGGACGTCCGCAGTAAGTTTGATCTTGCCCACGATTACCGCTTCTTCTGATAGCCCAGTCAGTTCACCAGCACCGGTTTCAACCGGCATCGGTTGCGGCACGGATGGAGGCACTCTCACACTGCGAACCCCAGGCTGGCTCGTTTGCTGAGTGTCCTTCTCAAAAATGTCTTTGAGCATGTCGGTGACTTTCGTTGCATCCGCGCGGTCAAGCTTGATGAACTCGCTTACAACTTCTGCCGGCGCCACGTCGACTTGCTCAATCACACTGGCGAGCTGCCGAATGACGTCCGCATTCTGCGTTACCAGAAGGCTAGACGATTTCGGCAGGGCCAGAATATTTATCGTGCCTGAGCTTCCCTGCAAATACGCCATCAGCACTTGTTGAAGCTCCTGCGGGTCCGCGTACTGGAGCCTGAACAAGAAGCTGATAACGGGATTGCCCACTGGAATGTCCGTCAGCTCGGAAACAATCGGTACCGCTGCCTTGCGCGGGTTTTGGCCGGCTCCGACCACTTCGACAATGCCGGGACCTGCGGGAACCAGAGAGATTCCGTTCAGGCCCATGCTCATCTCGATGATTTTGATTGCCTCATCGCGAGACACATCTTTGGCGATGAAAATGTTGACTTTGCCCTGCACAAAATTGTCCATCACCAGTTTTTTGCCGGTAAGCTGCTCGTAAAGACGTAGTACATCGACGACATCACTGTTTGGAAACTGGAGCCGGACCGTCTGAGGGGTGACCGCAGGCGCAGTGGCAGCGGGTGCCGCGGCGGGGTTCGCTACTTGGACAACAGGAGATGGCTGGGAACGCCCGGGCGCACCCTGAGCTGAAACCTCCGTCGCGCCCGCAAGCACGAGCGTGGCGATGCGGAATAGTCGCTTCACAGTCTTATCTACCTGGATGGGCGACGATGGTAGTAAATTTGGAATACCCGTCAAATCTATTTCTCCCCGGTCGAAACAACCCCGCTTCCTGCTCGAACTGGACACAACGGGAACGCAACTTATAAGAAATCTCCAATGTTGCAAATGATCCGTCCCACAGTTCCGGGGCGCACAGGAGGCTCGCGTGTGCTCCCCGGAACTACGCGCCTCCCGTGCGCGATCGCCATCACCTCTTGTATTCTGATCGCGATGACGATTTCCGCTGCTCCCAAACAAGGCGCCAGCGCAATCGCGGAAATTCGGTCCGTCCTCCGCATGCAACAGAACGCCTGGAACCACGGCGACACTAATCGATTCATGAACGGATACGCACACTCGAGACATACGGTCTTTGTCGCAGAAGACACCGTAAGACGCGGATGGGAGACGGTGCGCGACCGTTATCGAGAAAAATATTCCGACCGCGCAAAGATGGGAGTCCTCACTTTTTCCGATCTTGAAATCGTGCTGCTATCGCCCGACTCGGCGGTGGCGCTTGGACGTTGGAAATTACAGCGGGCAAAGGATCGGCCGCACGGGCGATTTACGCTTATCTTCAGACGCTTGCCGGAAGGATGGCGGATCGTGCACGATCACACATCGGCGGCTCCGCCGCCGAAGTGATTGGTTACAGAGTTACCCCGATAAATCGGAACTCCTTTGTAACATTTGTAACTCTTTTAACTTTTTAACCTCCCAAGCAACTTCTCATGGATGTTATCGAATCCGCCATTGCTGAAAACCACCACCACGTCTTTCGCTTTCAGCATCGGAACGATTCGATCCACAATCGCAGCGGCGTCCTTTTCGTAAAACGCGGGATGACCCGCTTTGGCGATCGCATCCACAACGGCCTTCGGATTCAATCGCTCCTTTTCGGGGATCTGGTCCAGCTTGGCGACTTGCGCTATCAAAACCCCATCGGCCAATTTTAGCGCGTCAGGAAGTTGCTGTTGAAAAACGGCGCGCCGCGTCGTGTTCGTGCGCGGCTCGAAAACGGCCCACAGACGGTGGCCGCGATAACGCTGGCGAAGGGCTTGCAGCGTAAGGCCAATTGCCGTTGGATGATGGCCGAAATCGTCAATCACTTTTACACCGCGCACTTCACCACGGACCTCCTGCCGCCGGGCGATGCCGGAAAAACTCTTGAATGCATTATCGATCTTCGTTTTCGGCACATCGTAAAACCGCGCTGCTATCGCCGCCATCGCCGCGTTGCGCACATTGAATTCGCCGATCAACGGAATCTCGAAAACGTCCTCGCCAAGCTTGAATCTTGCGCCTCCAACCGAGTAGGCGACGTCTCGAATTCGCTGGGCGCAATTCTTCGAGAAGCCGACTTCAATCATTGGCGCCAGGCAATCTCTTGCGACTTCCACGCAATTGGGATCGTCGCCATTGAGCAGTACCATGCCGTTTTGAGGGACGACATTAAGCAATCGCCGGAAACTGAGCTTGATTTCACCGAGGTTGTTGAAGATGTCGGCATGATCGAATTCGATGTTATTTACGATCAATAATTCCGGCAGGTAGTGAATGAATTTCGAGCGCTTGTCGAAAAAAGCTGAGTCGTACTCATCGCCTTCGATCACAAAGTATTTCGAATCGTTCAGACGCGCGCCTTGTCCCAAATTTTTCGGGAGTCCGCCAATGAGATAACCGGGTTTGCGCCCCGCCTTTTCCATGATCCAGGCGAGCAGCGCTGTCGTAGTCGTTTTGCCATGCGTGCCGGTGACAACGAGATTGTGCCGGCCGCGCAGAAAATAATTTCTCAATACCTCCGGCAACGAGAGATAAAGGAGTTTTCGACTGAGCACCGCCTCCACTTCGGGATTGCCGCGCTTGATTGCATTGCCGACCACTACGACGTCGACACCTGATGGAATATTTTCGGCGCGATAACCTTCCTTCAGCGCAATTCCCTTTTTCTCCAGGAAAATCGACATCGGGGGATAAACGTTTTCGTCAGAACCAGTGACCTTAAAGCCGCGGTCTTGCAGCGCCGCGGCAATCGATCCCATGGCGGTCCCGCAAATCCCGAGGAAATGAAATTGTCGCGGCGCGTCCTTCACGCGACTCTTCTACGCCAGCCGGCAGAAAAAGAAACCACGGATTGCACGGATAAGGCGAGATCAGAACAGAGGCTTCTAATCTATGCCGTGAACGGAGTCGCACTCCGTTGCATTACAAAGACTGGACAGAATGAATATCCGATGGCTGCACAGGCAAAGAGCGACAAAATACCTGTATTCCTATTCGTGTTATCCGTGCGATCCGCGGTTGATTACTTTTTCTGAAACACCTCGACCGCGTCCCAGGCCTCGTCCGGCGGTTGTTGCTCGTATTCGAGCGCGCGATCGAGATATAGTTTGGCAAGGAAATCATCCGGATAGAATTCGAGGAAACGCGAGAATGAAATCTTCGCCTCAGTAAAATCGCGTGCCCTAAACTTCTCCAATCCCTCCTCATAAGACTCGAGCCATTTCAGAAATTCTTGATCAACATCTTCATTGCGTGGCCCAATCAAGGTAAAAATGTCCACTGGCTTCGTTTTGCCTTTCACCTGCACGCGCGCCACCGAGCGCAGATGAAATTCGTCGCGCACTAACTCAGCCGCTGTCGCGCCCATCAAAATATCGACACCGTAAATTCGAGTAAGCCCTTCGAGCCGCGAGGCCAGATTAACCGAGTCGCCAATGACAGTGGGATCCATGCGCTCTTGTGATCCAATATTGCCAACAAGCACCTCGCCTTGATTGATGCCGATGCCCATGCCGAGCCCCATTCGGCCTTCGTGGCGCCATCTTTCATTGAGTTGTCGTAGTTCGCCTCGCATCCCCAGCGCCGCCCGTGCACAATTTTTGGCGTCCTGCGCCACGCCAAAGCTGCGCACGTTCCCCCAAACGGCCATGATCGCATCCCCAATGAATTTATCGAGCGTGCCGCCGTTGTTGAACACGACCGAAGTCATGCGGCTGAGGTATTCATTAAGATGCGCTACCAATGCTTCGGGATCGGCCTTTTCGGACAATGTGGTGAACCCGATCAAATCCGAGAACAGAATCGTCACGGGCACA
>Ga0137404_10002523_pt1 | contig 12127 bp, 8 predicted proteins | sample CZOMad2_1_16fung_FD_108285 | JGI IMG/M metagenome (GOLD analysis project Ga0137404, IMG submission 108285) | Vadose zone soil fungal communities from Angelo Coast Range Reserve, California, USA - CZOMad2_1_16fungal (Illumina Assembly) | ecosystem: Environmental > Terrestrial > Soil > Vadose zone...
GCTAGACGACTTTAAGAAGCTCGAGGAAGCAGGCGTAACTCATCCCGACATGGAGAAGATCAAAGCGTTGATCGCTAGCGAAACAAAGGCGCAATGAGCGTCTCGGAGGAGGGCGTAATGATTAAACGACACAAACCATCGAACGAATTGAAAACAAAAATATCCTTTCTCGCGTTACTCGCGATCAGTGCGCTCGCTCCGAGGATGCTCGGTCAGGAGACACCTCGCGGCGGAATTGTCACGGGTCCCAAAGCTGCCTTTAACATCACTGCGCCCGAAGGCTGGGTCCTCGATACTGAATCGGGCAAACATCAGGACTTGCCGTGTGTTCTTTACCCGAAAAGTTCATCGTGGGCGGATGCGAAGACGGTCATGTACGCGAAGGTAGCCAGCCCTCAATGGGAAGGCGTAAACGCATTTGTAGAATGGGCGATCGAGGGCATGAAGGAAAAGCACGGCACCCCGAAGCAGAAGATTGCGTCCGGCAAAACGAAGGACGGCCACGATTACTTCATCAACGAATATCCTGCGACAAAGACCTACTCCCAGTGGGAACGCGTAGGATACATCCAACTTCCACAGGCAGTCGCTTACATCGTCCTCTCATCTCGCGATAAAACGAGTTACCAGAAGGATTCCGGCGCGCTCGAGAAAGTTCTGAAAACCTTGGTCTACGTCGAACCGAAGTCGGAGGTGGCAAGTGGCCAGGAATTCGCTCATCGTTACAGACAGCTCCTGGATCAGCATGCGGAGGCGCAAATCGAGCCGTTGCTGACCGAATGGCGCGAGAAGGCGCCTGACGATCCCGACGCGTGGATAACGAGCGCGAATTATTATTTTAATCAACGCCAGACGAACATCTCGACGAAGAAACCCGGCCCCGGCGACATTAGGTTGACGGATAAGAAGGGAAAGCTAGCCGGGAGCATTTCGTTCGAGCAAGATAAACCGGGTATGAAGCGAGCGGCCGATCTTCTTGAGGAAGCGACGACGAAATTTCCCGATCGCCTGGGCATCTGGTGCGGGCTCGCATTCATTTATCAAGAAAGAGGAGGTTTCGACAATGAGTTAGCGACGTTGAAGAAGATGGTCGCGTATGCCCGCGAGCATCCGGCGCAACTCAAGTGGGAAGGCGAACCGCTCAAAGAGCCGGCCGACAAATTCGTTGCGGAAAAGCTCCATGAATATGGTTTGTATTACGAGAAAAAGCAGAACGCGGAGGACGATAAGCGCTGGTTCCAGATTTCGACTCTGGCGACCGAGCAATATCCAAATTACGCAGAAGGCTTCAACGATGTAGCCGGTTATTACGTCGATATTGGCGAATGGCAAAAGGCGCGCGAGCAACTCGAAAAAGCGCGCCAGATTAATCCAAAATCGGTTGGGGCGCTGATGAATCTCGGAAAGGTCAGCGTTGAGATGAAAGACTTCTCCGGCGCCCGGAAGTATTACGAAGAAGCACTAAAGTTAGAACCGAACGGTCAGTACGCGCAGGAAGCGAAGGAAACATTACGAAAACTGAAAAAGAAATAGCAACCGGAGTCGAATCTTCGGGCCGAACGTTTCTTAAAGAAGACTGCGAATAGATCCGGATCCGCTCCAGCAAGTCACAGTTTGCAACATATTTTCATTCTGGCGATCGCCACTATCTCTAGCGCGATCCCTATGGCTTCATCCGCGCACGATGTTCGCTATTGGGTTTGGCAACGCGATGATCCGCTCAGCGAACAGGACCTGACGGAGTTGGCCTCTCAAAAGGTCAATACGATTTACTGGCAGGCCGGCGAGTTGGAGAACATCGGACAGACCTGGCGTTGGAAAGCGCGGTTCAGTTCCCCATCGTCCGACCCCGCTCGCATCCGTTTCGTGCCGGTGGTGCGGCTGGTTTCACGCGAGCATCAGCCATTTTCCAATGCATCGATCGCGACACTTTTAATCAGCTTATCTTCCGCGAGCGCCAAGCACGATGAGTTGCAACTCGACTATGATGCGCCTGATCGGTTGCTCGCCGATTATGCAGCAGTTCTCAAGCGTATCCGCACCCTGGTTCCTCGTTTGACCATCGCGGCTTTGCCGCACTGGAGCCGCGCCGATTATCTAAAACTTTTGGAGCCGAATGTCGATGAGCTGCTGCCGATGCTTTACGATTTCGAAGCCGAACCAATTCTGAAAGATCAATCGCCCATGCCGCTCATCTCCCCGGATAAAATATCGCGGTTGATCGAGAGCTGGCGCGCATGCCGCAAGCCCTGGCGCGCGGGCCTTCCCGTTTTCGCGCGACTAAGTCTGTACGATGCGAACCAAAGATTGCGCGGACAAATCCGCAACTGGAGTTGGGACGAGCTCTGTTTCAATCGAAGTTTTCAGATGTCGAATGGCGCGCAATTCGGCGCGTCCGTTTTGCGTGCGATGAGAGCGACATCGATTGCAAACACACCGATTCATCCAGGCGAGGAAGTGATCGTGCGCGAGGTAGATCGCGGAGCGCTGCGGGACGCTATCAGCGTTGCGTTGCGCGCTGGCGCGCATGGCATTGTGTTCTTCCGGTTGCCGGATTCGAGTGCTTCAAGCGGTTGGTCGTTACGTCAACTCGGACACTTGGAGGCAGGGCCGCACTTGATTTTACGAAAATCCAACGATTCCGAAACCCTCGAGCTATCGAATGTGGGCGACGGCGACCTTGAGCCGCGCTTTTCAAAGAACGAGGCGGACGCAGGCGGTTACGTGCTGGAGATTGATTCGGCAACGCCGATGTTCCGCGAAGCGCAACCCGGCGATTTCGCGAGCGCGGACGCCTTTGCCGGCGAGAAACGAGCGAAAGTTCCGTTTGCAACGCGCGTGAGATTTCAGTTTGCTCAGCTTCGGGCAAAAGAAAATTTGCGGACAGGACTAATTCAGCTCGCACCGGGCGCCGATTTCCGGCAGACTCGTTACCGAATCCTCAACATCGAAGCGACTCCTCCATGGAAATCTGTGGAATGAAAGTTACGGCACTCGCCGCGATTTGTTTTCTTGCCGCCAGCCGCTGCTACGCAACAGGCGGCGATTCGTACGATTATATCGCAAAGCTGTCGGAGACGCTGGATATTTTGCCGGCGAAATCGCTGGGCGAAATTTTTCTTGAAACATCGACAATCACGCCGCCCGCAAAGAAATGGGATTCTGCCAAGTTGCGTGAACTGGCAGATCGCATCGGCAAAGAGCCGCTGCCGCAACTACTCAAGAGTGCGGACGACCTGATCGCGCAAGCGCGAGCGAGCTACACGCCCGGAAGCGATTCGTGCAATCTCGCGCACGATGTTCGCGACGCGGTGGCGGTTTCCGCCGAAAATCCCGGCGCGGCGCGCGAATACATTTTAGAGCGGCTCAACGAGAAGCTTTCCGGCGACGAGCTCGATCAGCGTGCGGAATCGGCTACAGGCGCGATCAAGGCCAACTGGCTTTACTTGTGTGGTGCACGCCGATTCGCTAAAGGCGACCGGGAAGAATGTCAGGCGTGGTTCGACCGCGTCGTCAAAGAATTTCCAAAAAGTCCGCGCGCCGAGATGGCGATGTTCATGAGCGCGCGTTGCGCCTTCTCAGCCACGCGCCGATTGCAGGAGTCGTCGGGGAACGAAGAAACGCTGGCCCAAGCTCGCAAAATCGCGATCGGGAAATTCGAAGCTCTTCGTAGGCGCTATCCGCGCGGCCGGTTCGACGCCGATGCGCTCGGCTGGCTGGGCGCGCTGGCATACGATTCGCAAGATTATCTCAAAGCGCTCGACTATTACATCGCACAAGCGGAAACGCCCGGCCATCCGGAGACGCTGATGAGCGCAATTTATAACTGCGAAAAAACACTCGCGCATCTGGCGCCAAACCCTGGAGGCGACGCCGCTTTCGCGCTAATCGCGCGCCACCCGCGCATCGCGATGGCTTTTACATATTTCGTGCTCTCTTCACCCGAGGCCGATAATTACGACGGCAAGTGGGATAATCCCGCGGAAGTGCGCAAATGGCGGCGCACAATCTTGCCGCGCATCGCCGCTGCTGTTGCCAAACAAAAGGATGTTTACAAGTCGAATGATTGGAAGCCGCGTTTTCTCGCCATGCTGGTGCACGCAGCGAGCGCGAGTGGAAATCATGCTCAGGCATTACAGCTCTCGCAAATTTCTCCGGAGCAGTTGAAACACAGCGACGACTTGCTGTTTGCGCGCGCGATCGCGTTGCAACGTGCGAACAAGGTACCCGAGTCGATCGACGCGTTTCAAACGTTCCTGCGCACATTCCCTAAATCCCGAATGACACCGGGTGTGAAGATCCGCCTGGCGCTTGCCTTGGTGGACAATCATCACGCCGGCGACGCCATCGCGACGCTGCGCGACTTGCTGGCAACAGCGTCTCCGCAGCAGGCAAATTCAACAGGTGCCGGCGAAGAAAAAAGCGATGAGAGCGGTACCGAGTCAGACAGGGGCGCGACCGGCTATGCTCAAGTCAACAATTTTGCACTCCCCACACGCTACATGTCGAACAGCGAGGGCTACCCGGAGGGTGAACTACACTGGAATGCCGCCGACAGCGCCGTTTACGACAACATCTCGGGTGCTGACCAAGAACAAATTTATCAATTCATCGATACCCTGCTGAATTTCGCGCCGTTGCCGGAACTGCTGGCAGCGCCGGACGACAAAAATCTGGACGAAGCCGGGAAGCGCAAAGTGCGCGCCATCCTCGCCGAACGTTACCTTGCAGCGGAAAATTTCGCGGAAGCAAAAAAGTACATTGTCGATCCACGCAAGCAGGAGATCGTCAGTCAGCTGGAGCGCTTGACTAATGATCAGAGCGGCATGCCGCGGCAGAAGGCGGAGCGAATGCTGCAACTAGGCGACGCGTGGGCAAAGGCGCGCGGTTTACTTTTGCGCGTCCCGCTTGACACCGACCTTCACAATGAAGCGCCGATTTCCGGCCTGCTACGGCGCGAGAACGGCCGCGCGCTGGGCCTGCCTGATGTGGAAGACCAATTAGATGAGCGCGACGAACTTCATCACGCCTCGCGCTGGTGGATGCGCGCCGCCCGGTCGCTTCCCGGAACGCCGCTCTCGGCAAAAGCGCGGCTGAAAGCACTGGAAGCTTTGCCTCAAATTGCGCGCGTTTCCCCCTACGCGGAACAGCGCGCCCGTGAGATCAAGCTCGAGGCTGTGTCGCGCGAGATTTACAACAGATTGCGCGCCGAGTCGCCCAACTCACCGGAAGCGCAACGCTTCGCCGCCTACTGGAGTTTGCCGCCAGAGGAAAAGAAATCAGATGAAGCGTCAACCATGTTTTCACCACAGGAAAGCGCGACGCCACTTGTCAGTTGCGATGAAGCTGCCTCACCTTTGGGGTATCCAATCGCCGCCAACAATGCCTTTGAGGCATTGACTGGCAGCAATTCTGCGGCCGAAGACAAATCCGGTCCCGACTGGAATGAAATCGACAAACGCGTTAAGGCTCTGCGCGAAACCGCGGAAGCTGGCGAAGTCAAAGACCTTGCGCAGGTAGTGCGCAAGAATATCACGGCGCGTGAAGACGTAACCACGGCGAATTGCCTGGAGGACCTGGCGCAATTTCTCTCCGAGCCCAATCTCCCTGCCGACGCGCGCACCATATACGTCAATCTTCGTCTCGACTTGTTGCATCGTACACACTGGCCCGATTCTCCAGTCGATCCGGGAATTTCCGTCGAAGATAACGATGACGCGGTCCAAGCGGCAATCGATGCAGCCGAGAAAAATCCAGCGCTGCAATCGTTCCACGATTATCTCGATTTTTGCCGCATCGGATTGGTCGCGGGCACACGCTTCGATGTACAAACAGACATCGCTGGCAGCAAGGAACCGGATGGGGCAACATATCATTCGCGAGATTTTGCGAAGATCGAAAAGATGACGGGCGATTTCCTGGCGAAATATCCGCGGAGTCATAAACGCGAAGCGGCGATGTTCGTTCTGGCGCGCGCGATTTACTCGCTCTCCCGTCCGTACATTCTGTGCGTCGGTGTTCAGGCGCCCGGGAGCGAACCGGATGGTGTGGTCGACATTGTTCAGAAAGCTTATTACAAGGAACCGTTCGATCCCAGGCGCGTCATGCGGACTTTCGACGAATACGATCGCGAATTTCAAAATGGACGATATGCCGCCGACGTCCGCGACATGCGAGCTGCCACGCTTTGGCGAATGGGCCAGTGGGATAAAGCACTCGATCTGACGCTTGCACAAATCGCAGACCGAAATCCTGGCGATTTGCTAGGCGATGCGGAAACGCGGCTGGCCAATATTTTTGCCGAGCTCGCCAATGTCGAACACCGCCCGCAAGTGCTCGAAGCCATTCGCAAGCGTCCCGCGTGCGTTCCATATCTCGCCGCATACGTCGGCGCCGCGACGAACGATATGGCTCATCCCCTGCGTTACATGCAACGCTACTTGAGCGACCAACTACATTTCAAAATTCCCGTCCGGCCTTTGGCTGAGCCCGTCGCTGCCAACCAAGCATTCTAAGCTTCGACGGCTACGGACGTTCGCCACGGCGAATCCGTCCTGTGGCGGTCCGTCGCTCCTTGATTGCCTTTCAGCTTACGATTGCTTCGCCCGGCAAATGCGCAGAAGATCCTCAGCAGGCCAACATCGTATTTGTTCCGGAGGAAAGCGCTCACGTCGACAAGCTTTCCATCACTAATTTGTCGAAATGCGGCAGCGATCTCATTTTCTTGTGCGGGCGTGAAGAATCGATCCCGTGATTGGCCGACGATTTTGCCGCATTCAATCGCGGCCAGGAGATGATTGTAGATGGTGCTACGCACAAAACCGCGGGCGCGCGCGATTTCATCGACTGATTCGCCTTTTTGAAATCGCAGTAACGTTTCAGTCTGGCTGTCATTTAGTCTCATGCGACGTCGCGACTGGAAAGAATCGGCATCGTCGGCAAATGTCCGCGGCGCATTTGTTGCAAGATGCCCGCGGATTTCGCTTAGGAACGCATCCGCGAAATCTTTTAGTTTTTGCTCGCCGACGCCGGGAATGCGGCGGAACTCGCCTGCGCTTGTTGGATAATTTCTCGCCATTTCGCGCAGCGATACGTCCGAGAAAATGACATAAGCTGGCACGTCGCGTTCGTCGGCGAGTTTGCGACGCAGACCGCGTAGACGGTTAAACAACGCTTCGTCGCATTCGATCGCGCCAGCCCGAGCTTTTTTGTCGCGCGCGACAACGTCGACCTGTTTCGTCAGTGTAATCGATGTTCGATCGCGCAAGACGTCCCGGCCGGTTTTTGTGAGCGTTAGCGTTGCGAATCTTCCGGACGCGCATTCGATGAGCCCGAGCCGCAGCAACTCCCGTCCGATCGCCTGCCATGCTTCGCGCTTCAATTCGTGGCCAATTCCGTAGGTGGACAGCTCATTGTGATCTCGTTGTCGGACCGCTTCGGTGTCTGCGCCGCGCAGAACGTCAACAACGTGATTCAACCCAAATCCAAATCCGCTCTTGGCATAGATCCGATGCACGCAGGACAGAAATTTCTGCGCCGGAATTGTGCCATCGAAGGTCTCGCGCGGCGTAAGGCAATTGTCGCAGCCGTCACATGACTCTTTGGAATATTGCTCGCCAAAATATTTGAGGAGCGTCGCGCGCCGGCATTCACGCGTCTCTGCGTAATGCACCATCTGCTGAAGCTGCGCCCGGGCGATGCGCGCTTCGCTGTCACTCTTTTCATCGATAAAATGGATTTGCTTGGCCACGTCGCCGGCGCTGAACAGCAGCACGCATTCGCTGGGCAATCCGTCGCGTCCCGCGCGTCCGGTCTCCTGGTAATAGCTCTCCAGATTTTTCGGCAGATCGTAATGCACCACAAAACGCACGTTCGGTTTGTTGATGCCCATCCCGAACGCGATCGTCGCAGTGATCACTCGGACATCGTCACGCAAAAATGCTTCCTGATTTTTTGTCCGCTCGGCGGCGGTGAGGCCCGCGTGATACGACTTCGCGGCGACTCCGTCTTCATTCAGATTGCGGGCCAACGATTCGGCGCTTTTGCGGCTCGCGCAGTAAATGATGCCGCTCTCGTTAGGCCTGCTCTCGATGAACGCCAGCAGTTGTTCGTAGGGGCCTGATTTCGGAACAACGCGATATGTCAGGTTCGGCCGGTTGAAGCTGGCGACGTAACAGCGCGGGTCGTGCAGTTGCAGTTGTTTGACGATGTCAGCGCGCACTCGATCAGTCGCCGTCGCGGTCAACGCCATCACCGGCGCGTCGGGCAAGTGCTGCCGCAACTTTTTCAGCTCACGATATTCGGGTCGGAAATCATGACCCCATTCGCTGATGCAATGTGCTTCATCGATCGCGATCTGGGCAATGTTCCAGTTGAGCGCGCGCTCCAGAAACGTTTCAAGCATCAGCCGCTCCGGCGCGACATACAACATGCGGTAGTCTCCGCGATGCAGCCCGCGCCAGCGTGCAATCGCTTCCTGTCGCTCCAACGTGGAATTCAAAAACGTTGCCGGAATCCCGCTGGTTTGCAGCGCATCGACTTGATCTTTCATCAGCGAAATCAGCGGCGACACGACAATCGTAAGCCCATCGCGCATCAAAGCGGGCAATTGAAAACAGAGCGACTTGCCGCCACCGGTCGGCATCAACACAAACACATCCCGCCCGGCGAGCGCATCGCGGATGATCTCCTCCTGCAACGGCCGGAACGCGTCGTAGCCGAAATGCTTTTTGAGCGTGCCGATCAAATCCACAGCTCGAAGCGTACAACGTCCTCTGCGGGGACGCAGTCAAATTCCGGTGTGTTTCGGCCGTTATGTAACATTGCGCTTTTGATATTGGGATTCAGGCCTGGTGACTCAGCGCATTTCTTTTACTAACAAGGCGCCATTTTGCCCGGAATTGTTTGCTTGTTCGCCGGGCCGAAAAAGGGCAGAACGTCGGATATGATCAAATTCCCATTGATTCTCTGTTTAGCGTTGTTGTTCTTAACCACGGGAGTTCCTGCGCAGGAGAAGGATCACGGCAGAACGGTCTACGGCCCCAAAGCCAGCTTTAACATCAGTCCACCCGAAGGCTGGGTCTTGGACAATGAGTCGGGCAAAGGACAGGACTTGCCGTGCGTTCTTTACCCGAAGAGCTCATCGTGGGCCGATGCGAAGACGGTGATGTATGCAAAGGTGGCGAGCCCTCAATGGGAAGGGGTAAGCGCATTCGTGGAGTGGGCCATCCAGGGCATGAAGGCAAAGCACGGCACGCCGAAGGAGAAAATTGCGTCCGGCAAAACCAAGGATGGCCACGATTACTTCATCAATGAATATCCTGCGACAAAGACTTACTCGCAGTGGGAACGGGTGGGCTATGTCCAACTTCCGCAGGGAGTCGGTTACATCGTACTCTCATCCCGCGATAAATCGAGTTACCAGAAAGATTCCAGCGCGCTCGAGAAGGTGTTGCAAAGTCTCGGCTACGTCGAGCCGAAATCCGAAGTCGCGAGTGGACAGGAATACGCTCATCGTTACCGGCAACTGCTGGATCAGCATGCGGAAGGGCAAATCGAACCGCTGCTCACTGAATGGCGGGAAAAAGCGCCTGACGATCCCGACGCATGGATCACCAGCGCGAATTATTATTTCAACGAACGCCAGCCGAACCTTTCGATGAAGAAGCCCGGCCCAGGCGACATCAAGCTGACTAATAAGAAAACCGGGCAGGTGGGAAGCATTTCGTTCGAACAAATCGAAGGGAGTATGAAGCGAGCGGTCGATCTTCTTCAGGAAGCGACGACGAAATTTCCCGATCACCTCGATATCTGGTGCGGGCTAGCCTTCTTTTACCAGGAGTCCGGCGATTTCGATAATGAGCTGGCGACGTTGAAAAAGATGGTCGCGTATGCCCGCGAGCACCCGGCGCAGCTCAAGTGGTTGAAAGGCGAGCCTCTAAGCGCGCCTGAGGACAAATTCGTTCCGGACAAGCTGCACGAGTACGGTTTGTATTACGAGAAAAAGGAGAACGCTGAGAATGATAAGCGCTGGTTCCAGATTTCGATGCTGGCAACCGACCAATATCCAAATGCGCCGCAAGGCTTCAAAGATGCGGCCGGTTATTGGGCCGATATTGGCGAATGGCAAAAGGCGCGCGAGTCATTCGAAAAAGCGCACCAGCTCGATCCGAAATCCGCTGAGCCATTGATTGCTCTTGGACAGATTAGCGCTGAGATGAAAGACGTCGCAAGCGCACGAAAGTACTACGAGGAAGCTTTAAAGCTGGAGCCGAACGGCCAATACGCGCAGACAGCGAAGGAAGCGTTGCGAAAACTGAAGAAGAAATAGCGGACCATGAGGAAAGCACATTTGCTCATTTGTCCCGTTCTCTGGCTTTTTTGCCTGCCGAGTTTCGCTCAAGAGAGGCCCCGCGGTGGAAGTGCGAAGCAGGACGCACCGAAAGTGATTGCAACTGAGGATATGAAGCTGGCGATGAAAGCCGCCAAACTCGAAACCGCCGGAAAATACGACGAAGCATTAAAGGTGTATGCACAAGCTATTAGCCTGAAAGGTCGCTATGCGCCGTTCGTGTACCACAATCGCGGCATGTTATACCTTCACCGGGCAAGGGCTTCCCAGGGTCGACAATCGCGAATGGCCGATCTGCAACATGCGATCGATGACTTCCAGACTTCGATTCGTCTCGGCGCAGCTTCCAAGGAAGAACTGAACCGCGGATTAGAAAAGGTTGCGACCAGAGCTAATCTCGAGGAAGCAACCAAGTTACTGGCAGAAGAAGGTCGATGATCATCGAACCTATCAACATTTTGGGTCTTAGAAATCACATCGACAAGAACACGACCAGACCTGTCATACATCGTCCAACTAATGAGAAGGTCTATTAATTTAGAGATGCCATGAAAAGACGCGCCAACGCGCTGGGATTGCTAGTAACTGGTTTCGTGATCGTCGTGGTCGCCGCCGCGACCGAACAGGTTTCAGCGCAAGAAAACAAACAGCCGCGGGTTATAAGACAAATCATTTAGGGGATTCCTCATTCACAGCATCATCGTCATATTCATTTTCAAAATCAAAAATTGCGCTGGGAAACTGGCGTCTAAGTTCCATTTGGTCTTTCAATTTAAGATGGTTATCCCCCATCGAAATCTTCAGCCCAGAGAGCTTCGATAGTGATTGGGGTAGTTTAATACCACCGTTTGATGTTATAGAGAGTTCCCGGAGATTTTTAAGTTCGCCGATGAACGAGGGGATATCGTGAAGGTTGTTGGCGTCCAATGCTAATTTCTTCAAGTTTTTTAGATTTGCGATTTCTGGTGGGATAGTTTGCAAAGCATTTCTTCCCAGATCTAACTCTTCAAGATTTTGCAGTTTTGCAATTGTGCCTGGCAATGGTTTGATTTTAGAAGTGGGTACTGCAGACGATCCAATTTCTCTTGGGTCTAACGCGCCATACAATCGTAAGACTTTTAGATTGGTGAGCTCTCCAATCGATGCGGGAATGGAAACATTCATTCCGCACCCGTTTCCATTATCAATAATTATTTTTTCTAACTTCTTCAATTGTCCGATTTCAACTGGGATATCCTCAAGGTTTTCCAGACAGGAAATTTCTAATTCCTTCAGATTTACTAAGGCGCCTAGCTTTGGCGGCAAGTGTTTGATGTTGGGGTCATATTCTTTGATCGACAGACTCGTAACTTTTTCCGGGGAAGCGAGGGCTAGAGCCAGATTATCGAAGGACTCTGCGTGACCAATGCCAAGCGATATTAAAATCAGGCTCGATGTAATAGTGTTTCTATTCATTCTCGCTCCGCTTGATTTGTCTTATAACGAGTTCTCTTGATGTACCTCTCCCGACGCTATTAGGCCCCACAAGACACAGTTAGCAATTCCTTAACCTTTTTCGGATCGCAGCGATAAATCCGTCATCGCTCATTTTTACTTGCGATCTATTTTTCTTTGTCACTATTCCGCCGGCACTGGGAAAGTCGTTTCTCCTTTCCCGTGCGGACCGTCGTAGTAAATTTTCATGTTCCAATCACCGGGCTCGACCTGGATTTTGGCGCGATACAGCCCTCGGGTAGCTGTGCGCTCAACCACCACGTCTCGATGAACCTGCTTGCC
>Ga0137404_10002526_pt1 | contig 12123 bp, 7 predicted proteins | sample CZOMad2_1_16fung_FD_108285 | JGI IMG/M metagenome (GOLD analysis project Ga0137404, IMG submission 108285) | Vadose zone soil fungal communities from Angelo Coast Range Reserve, California, USA - CZOMad2_1_16fungal (Illumina Assembly) | ecosystem: Environmental > Terrestrial > Soil > Vadose zone...
AGAGCCCGATCTTGGCGCAATGGAGAATGATGCGGGCGAATGGAGTCGGAATGAATAGTGTCGCGTTTTCCTGCTCTTCGTAACGATCAACGTTCTTTCGGCCGTCCCTGGTCCGGACGCGTTGATACATCTGCGTCTCGATTAGGATGACGTTGCCTTGCCGCTTTGATGTTGCTTCCACGCGCACGGTATCGCTGGCCCGCATTCGTGCGTTAATGAAATTATAAGTGCTCCAGGTAGCCGCTGCGAGTGCCGCCGCAGATTTCCAGCGGCCTTTCGGATCTTCGTCAACAAGCTGAATGGCGACGACCTTATAGGCGGTGTCGGTCACCAGGTAAAGGCGATTAAAGTGTCCTTCGAAGGCGCCGTCATATCCCATGTAGTACATGGAGTTTTTCGGAAAACCTGGCGTCGCCATCGGTACCCTTGAGGAAACGCTGTGCGCGAGACTGAGAATGGTGGCAGCTTGTGCAGAATCCATCAGATAGGTGACGCCGTTGTAGATTTTTGTGCCGGCGCCAACCAGATCTACCCCTTCACTACAGTGGGGCGACAAAAGTGATTGCAGTTCGCGCATGCTAATGTCGCCGCCTTGCATGCGGGAGTCGTAGCCAGGCTGGAGCGAAACTTGTAATTGTGTGCCAGGCGTTGTGGAAGGAACCGCGGTGGGCTTGGTTGGAACAATCGGCGGAATCTCGGAAGCAGCGTCCGGCAGCTCGGCCGCAGAGGCCTCAAAGCGAGCGGCCCCAATGGGGATGGTCTGCAATTCGCCCATGTAATTTACGCGGACGGAAGTAGCATCGCTCGAGACGACCGGAAGTTTCATTCCCGCCGGCAAAACGGTTTCGCCATAGGCGATCTTTACCTTTACCGGCTGGGTCAATACCACGAAGCGGGGCGAGGCCGGAGATGTTGAAGAGTTGGGAACCTGAGCTGGGGGTGGTGCAGCAGCGATTGCATTTCCGCTCAGGCCAAATACGGCGCCAGTAGCGGTCAAAAGCAATGTTTTGCGGACGGTGCCGCGGATCAACAAACTGGACACGCGTGCTGTTCTAGCGGAACGGGATTCCGTTCACAAATGGAAACACGCGCGGAATGAATACCGGTCATCCCGAGCGTCAGTCGAGGGATCTCGCGGCCAAAGCTTAAAGGTAACTTCAAGCGGGATCCCTCGGTCCGAGCCGGACTGGCGGATTCGCTCGGGATGACCGTGAAATCAGGTCGTGGTCCGGTCCATCAGCGCGAAGATATGCGCTTTTTTGGCTGAATAATCGAGGGAACGAAATTTGCGGATTTCATCAAGCCGCCGGACCGCGTTGAGGGTATCAAGATACTGGGTGTAGCTGGCGGCAAGCTCGCAAGTTTCGAGATAGCGGCCGCGCAAATTTTTATCGCGGAAGGAATCGGGACATTGCCGAGTAAAAAGATGAAAACGCAACCAGCGGCGATCGGTACGGGAAACGCGCTGGGTTTTGCGAAAGAAAGCGACGAACAAAAGGAGAACGAGATAAGTATCGACCTGCGCTTGCAGCTCCAGATCGCGGGCAAATTCTTCCGAGGCGATCCGGCGCTGGCCGTTTTTGAACTGAAGCGCGGCGTGAAGGGCGTGATTCAATTCCTCAACGAAAACGATGAGGGAGCGGATATTGGAATCGCTCAGGCCGCTCCGGGGATCGTGCCGTTCGAGCTGATCAATGAGCCAGCGCGAATAATAGATCCCGACATAGAGCTGATCGCCGGCGTGGCGGAGGAAAGTGCGCGCGATCTCATTCAGTTCGCGGGCCGAGGCACCAGCCAGTTTGCTGAGATGAACGGAACGGGCCCGGTCAATGATGCAATCTTCGAGATTAATGCCGACCTGGGTGTAAGTGCGCTCGAGCAAGCGTTGGATTTGGCTGAAGAGCGTTTCGTTCATACCAACGACGGCCGATCGCCTTCATCCAAATTGAGCAAACGATCGGCCAGTTGATTGAGCGCGAGCCGGACATCACGAAAACGATCGGCGAGCTCGGCGTAAACATCGTCAAGCTCGCAGCGCCTGGCGGTGGCGTGAGAGGCGACGAGGTGATAATTGCGTCGCCCAATATTTTCGTAAAAACCGATGTCAGGGGCGCCGCGAAGGCTGCGCCGCTGCGTATTCTCATGAAAAATTCCGCTGATGAAGAGCGAGTAATTACCGACGTGCGCACGCAACAAAAACGCTTCATCCTGTGTCGCGCGGGAAAGCGCGATTAACATATCGGAGAGATACTGACGCGGCGATTCGCCGGCATCCGCTTGGGGCCCGCGCAAGAGGTGGGCGCGGGAAAAATTCTCGAGCAGCGATCCGACGTAATCGCACAGTTTGCGATCGCGGACTCCGGCATCGCGCAAGACATATCGCGCCAGAACATAGAAGTAGAATTGGGAGGAGATTCGGAGCTGGCTGTCATTGCACAGAATCGCCTCCACCAGGCGCGGCGAATCGATAACGGAATCGCGGGTCTCGGAATCGGCCAGCAGATCGACCAGGGAGACCGATTCGGATTGGGAGCGTGCCAGGGTGCGCACGACAAAATCGAAATCTGCTGCGGTAAACCGCGCGCGACAATTCGCCTGAATCATCGAAAGCCCATTATAAGCACTGGAGGTGCCAAAAGACAAGATGCTTCGGCGCGAAATGACCTGGGCTGCCCTGTCACAGGAGTTTGGTGGAAAGCTCAAGCTTCTGCTCAAAGAGGGATGAGGCCGAGGTACTTGAGGCTCCGGGAGCAATAGCGCCGTTAGGCGGAGGGATTAACCTCTGCCGATTCTTATTCTTCGACCTTAATATGACCCAACGAAACCGGGGCGGACAATAAGGTGGACTCGCCACCACCACCAGTAGTCTCGAACCAGGCGCGCTTGCTGTTATCGACAAAAAGAGCTTCAAGGGAGTAATCGCCGGGTAGCAACCGTTCCGCCGTCACGACGCGCCAGTTCTCCGTGGAAATTCCCTCTGTCGCCTCAGGAGCGCATAAACCTTTCACTAAGAGCGCGACTGTCGCTTTCTCATCGCGCGATAACCTGAGAAGCATCCATGGAAAAACGTCGCGCTCGCCTCGGAATTTCCAGCGCAAGTGAACTTCCAGCGGCCGAGATCGAGAGACGAGCTCGCCTGTGGTTCCGATACTCAGGAGCCGGGTCGCACCGATTGAAAATACGCCCGGCGCGTCATCGGCCGATGAAGATTGTTCAGCGGTAACAGCCGCTTTTCGGCTTCCCAAATTCCGCAACAACGTAAGTTCATCTTGCTCGTCCGAGGTCCAGGCCGCCTTTTTCAGAAAATCGTGCAGCAGCCGATCACTCGACGGGATGATCCGGCCGTCGACTGTTTTCATGGCCGGATGATAGAAGCCCGCACCCGGGTCGAAGGTGGCTGAGTCACGATAATCAATCAGCACAAAATCCGTTGATGACGGCGGCTCGTAGGACGATCGACTCAGAGTCTTGAGGCCCTTCAGAATATAGTGAAGAGAGTACAATTTTTCGCGCATCGCAAGATGAGAGAGGTAGGGGAGCGGGGCCACCACACTGCTGGCTGGCGGAATTTGCCCTATGAAAGCGTTGTTGCGTGCGCGTACTTCACTGGCTCCGAACCAATCCGCAGTCGTAGTAACGATTCGTCCGAGAGGCCCGACCCAAATCTGAGCGGCCACACAGCCGACGATGACCAGCCATGCGGTGACGCGCGAAACGAACGAAGGAACGCGTTTCCATTGCTCGGAAGCCGCGATTGCCTCGACCGATGCGATCCAGAAGAGAGGAAGGAGCGGCGCGGCGTAATGAAAGTAAATCATCCATTCCGACGAGCGCCACGAAAGGAGATGCTGTAGAAGAATCGGTGCGGCGATAACGATCCAGCGTGGCCTAAGCAACGGCAGGCAAAGAAACGGAAAGAGAAGTCCCCAAACGAGATTTCCATGAGCGAGAGATTGAAGAAGCGCTTTTCCGATCAAGTGTGGCCGGATGATGGCGTTGAGCAGGATATTCCCGGGCGTCGTGCCCAACTGATCGTACAAGGCAACGTAATCGATATTACCGGAATTAAGCGCCGGCGTGATAACGTAGGCGCACAGCAGGAACCAGATGAGGGCCAGGCTCATCGGCCAGAGATACCAACGGCGCAGTTCGGCCAGGCCACGATTGCGTTCGGCCACGCATTGTGTTGCACAGTAAACGATCAGCAACGGCGCCATGTTTTCCTTGCAGGCCAAAACAGCGACGAACCAGAGCCAATGGCGGCCAATCGACCTCGCCATCCACGCCTGAAGCATTAATAAAAGGAAGGGCGCGACCAGAGCTTCGGGATGGAACTCATGAATGGCGATGTAGCCAGCGGCTGGCGCGAGCAGGAGCGCGGCGCTCAGTAAACAGGCACTTTTTCCATCAAGTCCGAGGCGCTTTGCGATGTTGTAGCCAACCAGAGGCATTGTCGCGAGCGCGGCATTCTGCATCGCAACGAAAAGCATCGGGTGACGAAAAACTGCGAAGAGTGGCGCAAAAAGAAAAACGATCGGTTCGACGTGGTTGCCCAGCAGGGGAACGTTTTCGACCGACACATCCAGACGGCCGTGAATCAGCTGCCAGATCGCCTGGACATAATAGGCTAGGTCGAATGACCGATACTGGAAATTCGCCCAGCGGGCATAGGACGTCCAGGTGCAGATCAGGAAGAACAGGCCCGCGAGCGCGGTAACGATTGCCTTCCCAGGCTCGACTGTTTGCCGCTCAGCCGTGATCACCTCGAACTGCCGCGAGCATCCGGCCTTGGATGGTTCCTTCTTGCATTTGGAATCGTGGGTCAAATCCGTGGCGGAAGGGGTGGGATTCGAACCCACGGTGGGTTGCCCCACGCTCGATTTCGAGTCGAGTGCCTTAAACCGGACTCAGCCACCCTTCCTCTCTGGAGTTGCCGCGCTAATTATCGAATGCCGCGCGGGCAATGCAAACTACGATGGTTCTACGGCAACCGGGATTGTCGCCCCCATGAAGAAGCGTAAATTGAGGGGAAAAGGCGAAGCGGCGGGTGGCCAAAAAATTTTACAAATAAAAACTTGAGCAATGGTACATTTCTACCGCATGTTGTATATCCGCGGGCTAGCTCCCGCAATAACTTGTTGTTCGCCACTGTTCACAAGTTGTTGCCCGGGCTGTTCACTATTTTTCGCATGTATTCGCAATCTTCAACCCATTCTCACTTCCCATGATTCAGTTGAAACCCGGCATTTCCACATCGCAATTCAACAAGGGACGCAAACCGCGGGCACGCGCGCGCACTCGCCGCGGCACCGGCGCGCAGCGGAACGGCTTGCATTTCAAACGGGTGTTCAGCGATGCGAAATGCGCGCCCTTCGACGAAGTGGAATGGGAAGGTCGCACTGCTGAAATCACCGATGACAGCGGCAAGATCATCTTCAAACAGGACAACATTGAAGTGCCGGCAGACTGGAGCGAGCTGGCGACGAAGATCGCGGTCTCAAAATATTTTTACGGCGATATCGCGAACGGGACTGATCCGGAAAAGGGCGGGCGGGAAACGTCGGTCCGACAGTTGATTCACCGGGTCACGCGAACGATCGCAGACTGGGGATTGCTCGACGGCTATTTCGCCGATGCGCAGACGGCGGATCTTTTTTACGATGAACTGACCTGGCTTTGCCTCAATCAACATGGCGCATTCAATTCGCCGGTCTGGTTCAACGTTGGTCTTTATCAACAATACGGCATCGGCGACGGTGCCGGCGAGGGTAACTACTTTTACAATCGCGAAACGGGAACAGCCGACCGCGCCGCGACCCAATATGAGTATCCGCAAGGGAGCGCCTGTTTCATCCAGTCGGTGGACGACACGATGGAAGACATCATGCGACTGGCGACAAGCGAAGCGATGCTATTTAAATATGGGAGCGGCACGGGAAGCGATCTTTCCACCTTGCGCAGCACGCGTGAGAAGTTAAGCGGCGGCGGCAAACCAAGCGGGCCACTTTCGTTCCTGAAAGTTTACGATCAGGTCGCCAACGTGGTGAAGAGCGGCGGCAAAACCCGGCGCGCCGCCAAGATGAACACGCTGAAAGATTGGCACCCGGACATCGAAGAATTCATCGACGCGAAACAGAAGGAAGAGAAGAAAGCGTGGGCGTTGATCGAACGAGGATACGACGGCAGCTACAACGGCGATGCCTATGGCTCGGTCATGTATCAGAATGAAAATTTGAGCGTGCGCGTGAGCGACGAATTCATGCACGCGGCGTTGGAAGACCGGGAATGGTGGACCCGGCGGGTGCGTGACGGTTCGCCCTGCGAACGGAAGGATGCGCGCACATTGCTCCGCAAAATCGCGGAAGGAACTCACATCTGTGGCGATCCCGGGATGCAATTCGATTCCACCATCCACAAGTGGCACACCTGCAAAGGAACAGGCCGGCAAAATTCTACTAATCCTTGCAGTGAGTACCTTTTTCTCGATAACACTGCCTGCAATCTGGCTTCGCTTAATTTGATGAAGTTCAAGAAAGCGGACGGCATGTTCGATGTCGAACGGTTTACAGCGGCCGTGCGTGTTTTCATTACCGCGCAGGAAATTATTGTCGATAACGCCAGCTACCCAATCAAAGAAATCGCGGAGAATTCGCATATCTTCCGCACGCTCGGGCTCGGTTACGCCAACCTCGGCTCGCTGGTCATGAGCTACGGCCACGGCTATGACAGTGTGGAAGGTCGGGCGCTTTGTGGCGCCATCACCGCGATCATGACCGGTGAGGCTTACGAACAAAGCGCGTTGCTGGCGAAAACAATGGGACCGTTCCCGGGTTATCGGGAAGCGCGCTGCAGTGGAGTGAGCAAACCGGCAGCGAAAGATAATGTCGCATCGATGCTGGAAGTGATTGATTTGCATCGGGACGCGGTCGAGGAGATTCCGGAGGCAGAGGAATTTGCTTATTTGAAAAAGGAAGCTGCTCGTGCCTGGGATCGCGCAGCCGATCTCGGCAAGCGTCACGGTTATCGCAACGCTCAGGTAACCGTGCTCGCACCCACCGGCACTATCAGTTTTCTGATGGATTGCGATACCACCGGGATCGAGCCGGATATCGCGCTGGTGAAATACAAATTACTGGCCGGTGGCGGAATGCTAAAAATCGTTAATCAGACGATTCGACCCGCACTGGAACATCTCGGTTACTCGGAGGAAGAGATCGCGCGCATCATCGAGCACGTCGATCTTTTCGATACGATCGAGGACGCCACGCCCGGCGCCGATCACTCCGCCGTTCTCGCGGGAAGAGCGGAGGCGGGCCGACTTTATCCGACGCCATTACGAGCAGAACATCTCCCGATTTTTGATTGCGCATTTCGCGCGCATCTGGGGGAGCGCAGTCTTCATTACATGGCACATCTGCGAATGATGGCGGCAGCGCAAGCTTTCCTCAGTGGCGCGATCTCGAAAACGGTGAACATGCCGGAGAACGCGACCGTTGACGACATCATGAACACTTACGTGGAAGGATGGCGGCTGGGGTTGAAATCGATCGCCATCTACCGCGACGGGTCGAAGCGTTCCGCTCCGCTTAACACCAGAAAAACACGCGACATGGGCTCGCTCGATGGAGTGATCGACGTCACAGCCGAGCGGGAAGATTTGCACAACCGGATTTTGGAACTCGAAAACGAAATCGCGATCTTGCGCGGACGGCCCTTTCGGCACCGCATGTCCGATACCCGCATGTCGTTGACGCACAAGTTCGAGATCGCTGGGCACGAAGGCTACATCACAGTGGGGTTATTCGACGATGGCGAGCCCGGTGAGCTGTTTATCACTATGGCGAAGGAAGGCAGCACGATTGGCGGCTTGATGGACACCGTCGGCACCCTTACTTCGATCGCCCTACAATATGGAGTGCCCTTGGAAAGCCTGGTAAAGAAGTTCGCCTACCAGCGTTTCGAACCGAGCGGGTTTACCAAAAATCCTGATATCCGGAGCGCGACCAGCATTACCGATTACGTGTTTCGCTGGCTTGGCTGCCAGTTCATCAAAGGCTACAAGGAGGCGACCGCGCCGCATCGCGGGCAATCAGAACTGCCACTGAAAGAGCTTGCGGAAATGGAAAAGAAGGCGGTGAACCGGCCGGTGTCCGATCTGCCGCGCACGGCGGAAAAGGAATTAATCGATGTGATTACGAGCCATTCGCCGAACGAGGGAAATCCGAAGATGTTGAGCAAAGGCTACACCCACGCTGATCGGGTCAAGGTAGCCTTGGGCAACATGTTCATGGGCATAGTTTGCTCGGTCTGCGGCAGCGACAAAGTTATTCGCGCCGGGGCATGCGGTGTTTGCATGCAGTGCGGCACAAGCCAGGGATGTAGTTAAATACGAGCAGTTAGAAGGGAAATTAGAATGGCTAAGAAAACAATCGCACGAAGTTCGATCAGCGGACGATTTGTGAGAAAGAACTACGCTCGACGACACAAACGAACAACTGAATTTCAGCGTGTCAGAAGAGGCCGCCGATAAGCGCTCATTCTGGCGGGTGTGACACGAGTCAGGGAGGTAGCTGATGCAGCACAGGAGGTTCAAATGAACAGCGTCTATGATGATAAGGTTCTCCACGAAGCTATTCGAAACTTCATGGACGCAGGGCGGATTGCCACTTCAGCAGAAATGAGGCTGGCTTGTCATGGTCTCGCCAGCCTTGCGTTTTCCATCAACGAACTGCAGAAGCGCGTACATCTTGTTGAAGAGAAAGTCGGCGTGTCTCCAATGCGAGATATTCAGGAATTGCTTGGCGCGGCGATGTGCGAGGAAGGCGAAAGTCACATTGTAGACCGCGGCGAAGGCTCAGTTCTAATGCGAAGCCGCTTGGAAGAGAAATAGGCGGTCTTTTTCTCGCACCGGTCCGGACTGGATGTACGAGCCGCAGACCTTTCAGTTGCGGGACTAGACAGGGGTGTAGTTAAGCTGGTGGCGGATGGCAGGCCGAGAGGGACGCGGCCGCAGCGGGCAAAGCTTGTCTTTCAGCTAACGCCGGAAGGCGAGATAGCCTCGGCCAGCTTTGTATAACTCAAGTCGCCTTGTGATTTCGTAGGCGAGTGTTGCTTGGCCGAGCCGGGCAGCGTGATCAACAGCTTGTGATGCTGTTTCTACCGCCCGCTCGAACTGATTTTGACTCGCATAGGCCGCAGCCAGGGTATCGAGAAAGCGCGGATTAGCGTATCCGGTCGCTTCGCAACATTTGCGGGCTAGCTCCTCGGCGCCACGCGGTTTGCGTACTCGTTCGTCTGGCGAGGTAGCGAGCAACCAAGCGAAAGCATTCACACCGGCAAGATAGATCGGCCGCTGCTCCAAGCCCTGATCGACGATCTCATAAGCCTCGTCGGATTTAGCTTGTCGAGCCAGGATCAGCGCCTTGTTCCAATGCGAAGCAGCATAGGTGGGATTTATCTCGATCGAGCGGTCGAAGTGTCGCGCCGCTTCTTCTACTTGGTTCCGAGCGAGCAATACTTCTCCAAGATTGTTCTCCGCTTCGTAATAGCGAGGGTTGAGCCGAACGGCCGCGCGATAGTGTTCTTCTGCCCCCCGTGAAATGCCGCGCTCGGTCAGATCTGCCCCGAGATTGTTGTGCGCCAGCCAGCACTTCGGATTTTTGATCAACGTGTCGCTCCAGAGGGTATCTTTACTGTCATAAATGAGGCATTGTCGCGCCGTCAGCAGGGCCAAGGTGACAAGGACGAAACCCAATGCCGTGTTTCGGACATGGCGGCTCAGGCCGGAAAGAGGTTTGAGAAGTGTACTCGCCAAAGCGATCACTCCCAGGCTCGACAGGTACTGCCAGTGATCGGCGACGAAGGAAAATTGCATGGCATAACCGTTGAAGAAGCCAAGGATTGGTCCCAGAGTGACGACAAAGAAGGCAGCGGCGGCGAAGGGTCCTTTGCCGATGGTTTTGCGCAGGAACCAGAGAGCAAGGAGGCAGAGTGCGACAAAAGCAGGAGCGAGCAATAGCCACGGCGACGTCACCTGCCACCGGGAATAGATGAAAGTGAGATCGTCAGGCCAGATTAGCTTGAAGAAGTAGAAAAGGATGGCCCGGCCTGCGACGATGCAACGTTGGTAGAACGCCAGGTTGAAAGAAGTCCCGGCTGCTCCGACGTGATGGACTTCGAGCCACGCAGTCAGCAGGCCCATCGGCAGACCGACGAGGAAATAGGGAAGCAACGGGCGAAAATCCGCTGGGCGGATTCGTTCGCGTTTCCACCAAATAAGAATAGCAAGCACGACCGGAAGCGAGCAGGTCACGCTCTTGGAAAGCAGAGCACAGATAAAGAAGAACAAAGAAAGAACAAACCAATTCCCTCGACGCGGAAGGTCGCGTGTTTCCAAGTTTTCAAAGTTGAGATACGCGAGAACGCTTCCAAGGAAAAATGCGGTCGAAAGAAGATTTTTGATTTCAGTGACCCACGCGACCGATTCCACCATAACCGGGTGCACTGCGAAAACAGCGGCGGCGAACCATGCGCCGCGCAGGCTGAGCTTTCGCAGGACAAACCAAAACAGAACGGCGTTCAGTGCGTGCAACGCGACGTTCACGGCGTGATAGCCGAATGGATGAAATCCCCAGAGTTGATACTCAATCCAGAAGGCGGTGCCGGTGATTGGATAATATTGTTGCAAGGCGAGGAGATCGAACCAGAGCCGATAGAGACCGTTCGCTCCTTCAAGCGTGCGATTGTGCATCAACCACGCGTCGTCGTCCCAGATGAAGCCATGGCGGAGCGCTGGCAGATAGACGAGCACGGTAAGGGCCACGAGAAAAGCTGCTTTGGTGGAGGCTCTCATGGGCGCGGGAGTCAGTCTGGGCATGTGCTGCTGGGGGCATGGAATAGCACAATGGATGCTTGGGCGGCCGTTGATGATTCGGATCTCAAACGTCGTGTGTGATTCCCCAGATCAAACACTCGAAAAAAGTTTCGTTTGCCGGTTGATCCCAATGCCATGAACGAAACGGAAACCGCACAAGGGAACTGCGCAGTCTCTTTGGAGGCGATTTGGTTTCGCATCCCGTTCGAGTCCGTGATTGGTTTATGGATTAAAAGCGCGGGAGAAAAACAGGACCTCAGACGAGGAATTTTGAAGGTCATTTCTGGCGGACAAACTGGGGTTGATCGCGGAGCGCTCGATGCCGCGCTCGCATTTGAAGCTGAGTGTGGCGGCTGGTGCCCGGCGGGACGGTTAGCCGAAGATGGGACAATTCCGAAACGTTACCCGGTGATGGAGTTGGCGAATGCCGGATATGCCGAACGCACCGCACGGAACGTGGCGGATTCGGACGGCACGCTTGTTATTTCAAAGGGAGAGCCTATCGGGGGGACACGTGAAACGATTGATCGCTGTATCGAAATGCGAAAGCCGTATCTGCTGATTGACAGCGAGCGGCTCTCGATGCAAGAAGCGGCCGAGTTGGCGGCGCAGTTCGTCCGCGGTTTGTCATCCCGAGAGCAAGCGAGGGACCTCGCACAACACGATAGCGCAGGACGTTCGCGAGGGTCCTCGGTCCGAGCCAGACTGGCGTTCTCTGCGCGGCTCGGAATGGCGACGATTTTGAACGTGGCCGGACCGCGGGCAAGTCAATGGTCAGAAGGCCACCAAACCGCGCTACAAATTGTGTCAGGCGTTCTGCGCCTGCTTAGTGGACAGAATGACGCCAGCGAATACAGTTCGTAACTCGCCAAGCGGCGACCCCTGAACATGGCACAAAGCGAAGCAGAAATTCAGCGTCAGAAGGAAATGCAGCAAGCGGAGGAACTGCTTTTCAGCGGCCGGCAGGAACTCGGTTTCGCCAAGGGACTTTTCCTGGGAAATTTTGTAGCTGACTGGGTGATGCCGTATCCCCGGCTTGCCGCGACGCGGCAGACGGAATTGGACAGTGCACTGAACGAAGTGCGCCAAATGCTCGATCGCGACCTCGATCCGGACTGGATCGATCGTAATGCCGATATCCCGCGGAACCTCATCGATGGACTTGCTCGCACCGGTGTTCTCGGGATGACAGCGGCACGGGAATTCGGCGGCCGTGGTTTCTCACAAATGCAATGCTGCCGCATTCTGGA
>Ga0137404_10002528_pt1 | contig 12117 bp, 8 predicted proteins | sample CZOMad2_1_16fung_FD_108285 | JGI IMG/M metagenome (GOLD analysis project Ga0137404, IMG submission 108285) | Vadose zone soil fungal communities from Angelo Coast Range Reserve, California, USA - CZOMad2_1_16fungal (Illumina Assembly) | ecosystem: Environmental > Terrestrial > Soil > Vadose zone...
CATGCCGCCCGCGCCGTGCTTTATGTCCAGACCGCCGTGGCGCCGCGAGGCCTTTTCCTTCTCCAGACGATCGCGAACGCGGCGCGTCTCAAAGCACAGTTGATTGTGATCGGCGCTACGAGCCAGCTCGTGAATCAAATTACGAGCCGCTGCCTCGAGCGCGCCGCCAAGTTCAAGATCGCCGGCCACCGCGCGCAGTTTTACGTACGCCAGCCATTCCCACAAACCGGCGCGCTGTTGCAGATAAGCGATGAAGGCGTCCGATCCGGTGACTAACGGGCCCTTCTGTCCGTCGGGCCGCAATCTTAGATCGACGCGATAGAGATAGCCTTCGCGCGTGATGCTGGACAGTACCGTGACTATTAACTCGGCGAGACGCGCGTATGCCTCGTCATGAGTCAGCCCGGCCACCGGTGACGGCGCCGCCGAGTCGTAGATCAGTACGACATCCAGGTCCGATCCATAATCCATCCCGCCGCTTCCCAAACGGCCGAGGCCCAGCAGCGCCAGACGCGGTTCATTCGCCAGCTTTTCATAACGTCGCCCAAATTCGCGCCGGGCAATCTCAATGGCGGCGTCAATGCTCGCCACTGCCAGCTCGGTAAGCAAACGATTCGTGTGTAGCAACGGAAGGTCACCGGCCGCATCAGCCGCACCGATCTCAACCAGTAAACGCGACCAGGCACGGCGCAGGGCATGCAGTTCCGCCTTTAGACTCTGCTGACTTGTAACGCCGGCGCGAAGTTCGGCGAGGTAGTCGCGCGGTTGGGCCGGCTCCGGAATCGAAGTCAAGGCATGAATGAGAGTCGGCCTGCTGGCGATCATTTCGCCGAAGAATTCAGAGGCGCCGCAGATTTGTACCAGGGCGCGAATCTCCTGCTCGGTAATAGTTTCCGGCTCGATCTCCTTGGCGAGCGAAGTGGCCACGCGGGTCGCGAATGAAAGGGCCCGGCGAGAATTCAGCGATCGGTTGGCTTCGGTTTCCAGCATGCTCGTTATCTCGTCAATATCGGGCTTACCTTTTTCGGCCGTATTGAGACGTTGCAAAAAGATCGTAGCCGCCAAGTGTGCATTGATCTGATCAGGATTCGCGAGCACCTCGGTAGTCGCCGCCGGCTGATGAACCGCGGTCTCCAATGGCAACGAGCTGACATCCGCTTGAGCAAAAACGCGATCGAACGCCGCACTGACATTGGCTACGTGTGTCGCGAGCGCCCTTTCGAAGTCGCCCAGCGCACCCGCACCGGAATAATTCATCCGCCGGGCGAGCAACTCGCGCCGCTCGCGATCGATAGGCACCGAGTGCGTCTGCAGCCCGTGCTCCATTTGCAGCCGGTGTTCGAGCGCGCGCAAGAAGTGGTAAGCGTCGGAAAGTTGCGAGAGTTCCGCTTCGCTTATCAACCCGCGTTCAGCCAGCCGGCCGAGGCTGATCAAAGTGTGCGGCGCTCGCAGCCAGGGATCGCGACCACCCAAAGCGACTTGCAGCGCTTGGGCGACGAACTCGATTTCGCGAATGCCGCCGCGACCGAGCTTGACGTTGAAGCCCTTCTCTTCCCGCTCGCGCTGGCGATCGATTTTCTGTTTGGCGATGCGGACGTTCCGGAGCGCCGTGCTGACACTAGTATCAGATCGAAAGACGCGGCCGCTCACGCGCTGCGCAAACCGCGCGTAGAGTGGTTGGGAGCCGGCAGCCGACCGCGCGCGAATTAGAGCTTGCAGTTCCCAATCCTGGGCGGCCTGGTCGTAGTAGCGCGCGGCCTCGTCAATCGAGCAAGCCAGCGCCCCATCTCGCCCGTGCGGACGCAAGCGCACGTCGATGCGATAGGCGGCGCCCTCGCCGGTCGGCTCGCTGACCAGGCGCAAAAGGGATTCGGCTAACTTAACAAAGTACTCTCGATTGGTGAGCTGGCCGCGCGATCCACCGGATGAAGTGAGGCCTTCATCCGAGAAAAGAAATACCAGGTCGAGGTCCGACGCGTAATTCAGTTCCCGAGAACCGAGTTTGCCGAGCGCCACGATGCAGAACTCTGCGTTTGCTATGCGCCCGCGCTCGTCGGTAAGTTGCGGTGAACCATAACGATTGTCCAACAGTTGCCTGGAAAGGTTCAGCGCATAATCGAGAATCGCGTCGGCCAAATTCGACAACTCTTCCGTCGTTTCGACAATCGTCCGCGAGCGGCGGATGTCGTGCAAGTAAGTCCGCAAAAGCTCGCGGCGCCGAAAGCGCGCCAGCAGGATATGCGGGTCGAGCTGAGAGTTGGTCAGCGCAAATCGTGCCAGCGATTCGCCCATCTCTTCGCGAGTGCGCACGCGTGTGCTGACGCGTTCCCGCTGCAACCAGGTGACGTATTCGGGATTCTGTTCCAACGTAGTGGCCAGGAGCGGGCTCCATGCAGCCAATGAAAGCACGTCTGAGAGCAGTCCCGGCTCACGTCGAAACAATTTGAGAGTAGAGAGGTGGCCATCTGTCAGACGAGTGAAGAGAAGTTGCGCCGCGTGAGCTTCAGGTAGTTGAAGCAGCAACTGCTCTATCATTTCATTGGTGGCCGGCACGGGAACATATTACGCGGCGGGTGCGGAGGAGGCGAGGGACAATATACTTGACTGAGGTAACGCGCGCGGCCGGAGCGGGGCAGTAGCCCGACCGTAAGGGAGGGCGTGTGCTGACGCCCAGCCAAACGCCCTCCCTTACGGTCGGGCTACTGCCCGCCGAACTAAACGTCGTAGTACATCGCGAACTCCAACGGATGTGGGCGCAGACGCAGTGGTTGAATCTCGCGCTCGCGCTTGTATTCAATCCAACGCTCGATCAATTGGGGAGTGAACACGTCGCCTTTCAGCAGAAACTCGTGATCGCCTTCGAGGGCGTTGAGTGACTCATCCAACGAACCCGGCAGGCTCGGTACGTCCTTGAGTTCTTCCGGCGACAGATCGTAGATGTCCTTATCGAGCGGTGCGCCAGGATCGATCCGGTTCTGAATGCCGTCGATTCCGGCCATCAGCATTGCAGAGAATGCCAGGTACGGATTGCAGGACGGATCAGGCGGACGGAACTCGAGCCGTTTTAGTTTCGGGTTCGTGGAGAACATCGGGATGCGAATCGCGGCGGAACGATTTCGCGCCGAGTAGGCGAGATTGACCGGGGCCTCAAAGCCCGGCACGAGACGTTTGTAGCTGTTGGTCGTCGGCGCGGCAAAGGCAACGATGGCCGGCGCATGTCTTAGGAGCCCCCCGATGTAGTGCAGAGCGGTCTCTGACAATCCGGCGTAACCGTCGCCGGCGAAGAGTGGTTTTCCGCCTTTCCATAGAGACTGATGGCAGTGCATGCCGGAACCGTTATCACCGAACAGCGGCTTGGGCATGAAGGTCGCCGTTTTGCCATGGCTGCGCGCGGTGTTCTTCACCACGTACTTGAATATCTGCAGGTTGTCAGCCGTGCCCAGCAGAGTCGAATAGCGAAAGTCGATCTCGCACTGGCCGGCCGTCGCCACCTCGTGATGATGACACTCGACGTTGATACCGCACTCGCCGAGCGTGAGCGAAATCTCTGAACGGATGTCAATCAAAGTATCGATCGGCGCCGTGGGCACGTAGCCTTCCTTTGGCCGAATGCGATGCCCGAGATTTGGTCCCTGCGACTCACTCGCGTCGCGGCCGCTGTTCCAGTGTCCTTCGTCTGAGTCGATCGAATAGCCGGCGCTATATTGCTCGTTATAGAACTGGGCGCTGTCGAAAACGAAGAACTCAGCTTCCGGTCCAAAGTTCGCAATATCAGCAATGCCCGAGCTCTTCAAATAACTCTCAGCTCGGACGGCCACAATGCGCGGGTCGTAGGCATAACCCTGGCGCGACAGCGGGTCGACCGCGTTGGCCACCAGACAAAGCGTCGGCACGCTGGAAAAAGGATCCATCCAGAACTTATAAGGGTCGGGCACCAGCAGCATGTCCGATTCATGAATAGCGGCCCAGCCTCGAATCGACGACGCGTCAAAGCCGAACCCATCTTCAAACGACTCTTCGGCCAGTTCACCGATCGGAAACGTCAAGTGCTGCCACGAACCCGGCAGATCCGTGAAGCGGACAGAAACAAACTTGGCGCCTTGATCGGAGGCGTACTTCAACACAGTTTTAGCGTTCATTTAGTCTCCTATGGCAAAAAAAGTGAGTGATGTGGTTGACCTTCGCCCCTAGCGGTGTTTGGTGCGAAGCCTGTTTGTGGAACGGACAGTCTGCGGGGCGCGTAAACGGCATGTAACAGCGCGCAATAAAAACAGGCATTATAGATGGGAAAGTTGGGATGTCAAGATCTTTCGATAAAAATGTCGAACCATAGATACTTTCTTAGCTAGCAAGGCAAGGCGAGTTACTTGCTATGCATCTCGCGTGGCGCTATAGTTCCCGCACCTCGCGATTGTTAGGACCCTTGGGAAACTCCTGGATCCCCTGAGGATGTTTTATGGACTCCCGCATTCGGCATTCAATCCAATTCATGGAACAGAATCTGAGTTCCAAACTGACAGAGAAAGCACTGGCGCATCGAGCCTGCCTAACGGCGCAGCATTTCTGTGTCTTGTTCAAGATCGAGACCGGCGAAACGGCAATCCCTTGTCTGAATCGGCTGAGAATGGAAAAAGCTCGAGAGTTGCTCGAGTGCGATGACCACTGGCGTTTGAGCATCAAGGAAGTCGCGGCGTACCTAGGTTGCCGCGATGTGAGTCATTTCGTGAGAGACTTTGAGAAGCGGTTTGGGCAGTCACCCAAGCGCTATCGGGCAGGCAGATAGATTCAGATTTATGATTCATCTCGAATCTTTCTTCGCTCGGGTTTCCGCTTTGCTCGGGCTTTCCTTAGAATCCAGCAGTGAGTGCGCAATGACAATCACGGCGCTCGCCCTTGGCTCTTCGCCCCTAAAAGCGTTCGCTAGCTGTACGGCTCGATCGTAATCATCCTTGGCGAGCTTGCTGAAAAGACCGCTGATCTCAAAATCTGGCGCTGAAATGTTCCGTCGCGCACTTCTTCCCTTGCTGGAGATGGTAATGACTAGTTGGCCGTCTTCGCCGGTGAACCCATCCGCTGAATTTGCCGCTTTGACGGCATCGAACGCTGTGTCCCACCCACGTCCGCGGTCAGTTGCCAGGAAACCGTTAGCCACAGCCAAAATCGCTTGCGGACGGTCGGGATCCGATCCATCTATGCGACGTGCTTCTGCCAATGCGCCATCAAGAACGGCGAGAGATTTTCCTTTATCTGTTTGGGACAACAGTTTGGAGGCTTGCGTCATGACCCAGACCCTCTGAATGTGACTTAACTCGCCGGTTCGCGCGAGATCGACAGCACGCTCAGCATCTTTTTTCTCGATCGCCCTTATCGCTAAATCGGCATCAATATATGAACGAGACGTCTTGCGTAATTCACTATCTTCGATCTTCTCGGCAAATTCGCGGGCGCGAGTGTCACCCTTCTCCGCGGTAACCAACGCCAACTCAAGGTAGAGCTGGTCTCGCTGGGAAGAAGTCTGGGCGTGGTCGATCTGATCCAAAAGGGATTTCTCGGGATCTTCAGTTTTTGACTCTGACCTAAGCCATTTTGTCCTCCAGTCATCGTCTCGCTGGCGCAGGCCGTCAGGTACCAGTGCTGTTAACCTTTCCAGTTGCGCTCGAAGCGCCTCAGCAACCTCTTTGGGACCATACTGCTCGAACAATAAAGTTAAGTGGTTGGTAACGGGATAGGTGCCTACAGCGCCGGACATGTTTTCATCCTGTCCGGCCCGGGACATCCGCAGGAATAGAATTTGGGTCGCCACGCGAAAGAAGGCAACGATTAATTGAGGCTGCACATTCGCCGGTAGGATGCCAGTCGACCGTGAAGTCAGCGCCGCACGGCCTTGCGACGTGACGTATAAGTGAGGAGTGAAAATATAGGACGAAAGAATTGAGACGGTGTCAGTATCGGATTGTGGGTCTGCTTGGGCGCTCATTAACAGGACCCCATATCGCTGATCAGCCGCCGCTCTGTTCCTCTCTTGTAGCGCCGAGAGAAAATCTACCGTCTCAATATTCACAGAACTTAGAGCTGAATCAGCGAATTGAATGGCACGTTCGACGTCACCATTGTCCAGTAATTGCCGCGCCAGATTCAGCCTGAGCCGTGCTGTCTCATCAGGCATTTTGAAAGGACCAAAATTGAGACGTTTCTGAGAATCCTTACCGTCCTCTTGTTTTTCCTTAAGCCTTCCCAGGAACTCTTCACCAAGCAAGCGATCGCGCTTCGCCGTGAGTCGGAGCACTTCTTCACGCGAACTTGTAGGCGATATATAGGAGCCGCTCGACCGGCCACGCTCCTGGTTTTCTTTGTCCGCAACCTCGGCCGCATCCCAGGCTTTCCGAAAGAGGCCGCGTCCTTGCTCAGCATCAAACTCCCACAGGACATCGGCAATACGCGCCTCCGTGCGAGCACGAACAGTGTGATCAAGAAAAGTCTGGGCATCGCTCGCCAACGAGAGTAGCAACGACTGCGCCAGCGCTCGGTCTCTTACGACCCTCAGGTCGGCGTCGCCCTTTTTCTTTGATTTGTCTTCGTTGGAACTTCTCATGGCGTCCACGCGTGCGGGGTTGGATTGTGCTCTGACAAGGACGACAAGGAGAAGTAGGGCGAAAGGAAGCACGATAAGAATTCGACGGAACATAGGCTCAACCCTTTGGTGCGCGTGGGCGCACGAGACGGAATCTAGTTTCTAAGTGTGGTTTAGGAGCGATACATAAACTGAATCACGGATCAGGCTAATGCGTCACTCCCTCGGTCCGCGTCGTCTGGCGATCTCACTCTACCTATCTCGTTGACTTCTGGGTAAGCGATTATGCCAGAAGGTCACAACAGATCAAGGCCTTCCTTATCTCATCTTAATTTCTGCTAATAAAACTTAAAATTTGCTAATAACTTTGCGTTGACTCCGAGTAGCGCGTGAAGTAGAAGTCGTGTGCGAAGAACATCTAGTTTTACGGAAGGCAGTCGATCATGAGTCGCGTCGCAAAGGTGTCTATAATAGCGGCGGTTGTTTCTTTGGTTTCGATCGCCATCGTCATCGCGCGTTCGTCAAAGACCGCGCCCGAACAACGCAAGAATGTTCTGCTTCAGAAGATTAAGCAGTCGCCCGACATACCCATCAACTTTACCAACTTCGATGGGGTGCCGCTGAGTATCCAGAAAGCAGTAACGAAAGAAATTTCCGGAGCTGAGTACCAGGAGTTAACGGGCGAAGACGCCTCCGGTGCCGATGTATTCGCCTCCTTTCCCAGTGTCACGCTGCTAAATGCGACGAATCAACGTGTGACGAAATTTATGGTGACCGTCGGGAATAGACAAACGAAGAAATGGTATGTCGTCAACTTTCGCGAGGCGAACATCGCGCCTCAGCAATCTTTCTCAATGACGGCGTCTGATTGGCGCCGCGACAAAGTGTCAAAGCTTGAAGATAGCAAAACACCACAGGTTCCTTCCAAAGTGACGGACTTTGACTCTCCGAGAGTGTGGTGGCCAGGCGGTGCAAAAGCAAACGATCTCGTCTTAAGGATTGCAATCGTAGAATTTGAGAATGGTAAACAATGGCAAGTAGATGAAGCCAGGGGCTCTTTGTGGGACAAGTAGCCTGCCTGAATATCCACGCTAACAGAAGGAGCAAGCAGTGATGAAACGCAATTGGTTAAGATTGATGGGTGTTGCAATCGCGCTTACGATTGCCATCTCAACTTCAGGCTTGATTCGCACCACGAAAGCAGAGTGTGTATGTTCATGTTTTATGACGGATTGTGGCAGTCACAGCTGTTACGCTGAGTTTAGTGGTGACAGCATCGCTAACTGTATAACTTGTGTCGCCGGGTGCTGTAAGACAGCAGACAAGATAACCTGCGGGGGCCCCGAGGAGAATTGATACGACGCTCTTCCCGTGAGTAGCAACACCAAACCAGCGATCCAGCCTGGTTTGGCGGGCACCAAAGCGTGTGCGTGGCTTTTTCTTGGTCGTAATCCTTTCTTTGGCCACTAAGCTCCTTTTTCATCTTCACAGATCGAGCTGTTATGCCTCAACGGTCTTAACGGCTCATCGCCACCCTTAACACAAAAAAGTGATAGACCGACCCCGGCTTTTCTGTTACATTCTGGCGTTAAGGTTACACCCCTAAAATCCCTATCCGGCCCGCAAATCGCAGCCATGCCAAGGGTTGTCGTGGCGGAACGCTTGCTGAAAGGGCACCAGGAGACCGCTAGTTGACCACCGCGATCGAACAGACTGTCGAAACCTACGGGATCGAGAACTGGGGGGCTGGCTATTTCGACGTAAATCGGAAGGGTAACCTGATCGTGCGCCCGGCCGAGGGTGACCCGCGCTCAGCCGACCTGAAAGAGATTATCGAAGACCTGGCAGGCCGCGGCATTACCGCGCCGATCCTGGTGCGGTTTCCGCAACTCGTGGCCGCCCAAGTCCGAAAACTCCAGCGCGCTTTCAGCAAATCGATTCGCGAATACGACTATCAGGGCGCGCATATGTGCGTCTATCCGATGAAGGTCAACCAGCAACGCTCGGTGGTGGAAGAGTATCTGCGCGAAGGATCGCGCTATGACTTTGGCCTGGAAGCCGGATCGAAAGCTGAGCTGTACGCGGCGCTGGCCCTCGAGCAAACGCCCGACAGCTTGCTGGTGCTGAACGGTTTCAAAGACGAAGAGTTCATCGAGATGGCGTTCGCCGGCGCCAAAGCCGGCAAGCGCGTAGTCATCGTCGTCGAAAAACTGAGCGAGTTGGACCACATTCTGCGCATTGCCGATCAAACTGAAGGCGCCATGCCGATCATCGGGATGCGGGTGAAGCTCTATTCAAAGGGTTCGGGACGATGGGAAAAGTCAGGCGGCGAAGCGGCCAAGTTTGGGCTAACGACGACCGAGCTTTTGGAAGTCATCAATCGCTTGAAAGAAGCTGATCGCATCGACATGTTGCGCTTGCTTCACTTTCACATCGGCTCGCAACTGACCGACATCAAACGCATCAAGAACGCGATGAAAGAGGCCGCGCGCGTCTATGCGAAGGTCCATCAGATGAAGGTGCCCATTGAGTTGCTCGACGTGGGCGGCGGCATGGCGGTCGACTATGACGGTTCGAAGACGGCATTTGATTCTTCGGCAAATTACAACTCGCAGGAATTTGCGAACGATGTCATCTACACGATCAAACAGGTGTGCGATGACGAAAACGTCCCGCATCCGACGATTATTCAGGAGTCGGGCCGCTTTCTGTCGGCCTATCATGCGATTCTGGTGACCAACATCCTCGATGAAATCGAGACGGTCGTCGAAGACATCACCCCCATCGAAATCGACGAGGACGATCCGCAAGTCGTCATCGAACTTGGCGACTTGCGCGATTCCATCACCATCAAGAATTTTCGCGAGTACTATCACGACGCCCTCGAACATCGTGAGGAGCTCTTTATGCTCTTCAACCTCGGACTGATTTCGCTGGAAGATCGCGGCAAGGGCGAGGTCCTTTTCTGGGACGTGTGCGAGAGTGCCGATCGTTACGCACAGCAGGCCAAGTACATCCCGGAAGAGTTCGGCGAACTCAGGCGTCTGCTGTGCGCGAAGTACCTGGCCAACTTTTCCGTGTTCAAGTCGCTGCCGGATCACTGGGCGCTCGATCAGTTGTTTCCGATTGTGCCGATTCAAAAGTTGAATAAGCCGCCCACGGAATTCGCGACCCTCTGTGATATTACCTGCGACTCGGATGGCGTGGTCGACAAGTTCGTCGATCTACACGATGTCAAGCACGTGCTTGAACTGCATAAGATCGATCCGGACGAACCGTACTACGTCGCTTTCATGCTGGTTGGCGCTTACCAGGAAGTGATGGGCAACAATCACAACCTGTTCGGCGCGCCGAACGAAGCGCAGATTCACATCGACCAGGAAGGCTATCTGATCAAGAAAGTTATTCGCGGCACCACCGTCGGCGAAGCCGCCGGGCGCGCCCGTTACGAGCGTGGCCTGCTGCACGACGGATTTCGCCGCCAGGTGACCCAAAGAATCAAAGATGACGAATTAAGCGAGGCCGAGGGGGCCGAGTTGGTGAATTTCTACGAATCGCGTTTTGATGCCTACACTTACATCACACTTAATGGTAACCGAACGACGGGTCGGCGGCGTCATGATTATTAAGAGCTATCGTTGGTAGTTTTGCGGCGGGCTACCGCCCGCTTAGTCGGACAGTAGCCGACTCTAAACAGACCCGAAAATTTGAAAGAGGTTTAGACAAGCTTATGGTGACACAGCGAAAACCAAAACCCAGCAAATACCTGACTATTCCCACTCGTCCCGTCCAGGTCGATCGGGACCGGTCAGTAGCCGGCCTGCTGGAAAAGATGGAAGGCACCGGGTTCGGCGGTCGCCAATTGGCCGAAGCGCATCGCATCTGGCTGGACATGCTGGGCGACAACACGACGATTATGATGGCGGCGTCAGGCGCGTTGATTCCCGCGGGCATGCGTAGGCTTCTGGCCTATGTTGTCAAGAACCGTTTCGTCGATGTTCTGGTGCTTTCGGGCTCGGTGATTTTCCACGACTTGCACGAGACGCTCGGGCGTCATCATTTCCAGGCCCATCCGAACATGACTGACGCCGAGCTCGAGTCGGCCCAGATCAATCGCATGTGGGACCTTTTGGCGAGTGAAGAGGAATATCACGAAGCTGAAGAGTGGGTGGGCGGTTTTGCCAGCCAACTGGATCAGACGCGACCGTATTCCAGCCGCGAGTTTCTTCATCTCCTCGGCCGCGAACTGGCAGAGATCGCCGCTGAAGACGGCGTGCTCACTGCCGCCTACAAATCTCGCGTGCCGGTGTTTTGTCCGGGCATCACCGACAGTGGCATCGCTGTTGGAATAGCGGGTTCACGATTTGAAAAGAAAAACAACTTTCAGTTCGACATCGTTCAGGATGTGCTGGATATGGCGCAGATCGCTATTCGCGCGCGCGTCTCTGGCGTGATCAATATCGGCGGCGGCATCACCAAGAGTTTCCTGCGCCAGACCGAAATGTCCGCGCACATCTTCAAGCAACAGATTCACGGCCACAAATACGCGATTCAGATCGCCGCCGACGCGCCGCATCCCGGCGGCCGCAGCAGCGCCGTCGCCTTCGACGAATCGCTGGTGTACGGCAAGCTCGGCCGCGGCGCGCTGACGTCGTACGTCAACTGCGACGCCACGATCGCGCTGCCGATCATCATCACCGCCCTTTCCCAAACCGCCGCAAAATATATGAAGGGCCGCCGCCGCCCGAACTTTACCTTCGGTGGTAAGGACTTGATCATCGAAGTGCCTTAGGCCTCAGCCGCTTTTGCGCGACTTCCGAACCGCTCACCGTTCAGCAGCCGCGTTCACGCGGCTTGGCCGCAGGGTTTACTAGCCCAGCCGTTTTACGGCTGGGTTAATAAGCGAAATGAATCTGCACAGCCCGCTTCAGCGGGCTTTATTTTTTGGCGGCTTCAGCCAGTTGCTAAAGAACTATTTAGGAGCAGCCAGTTTGCAACTGCAGATGGCTAGCTCACACAATGCGGGCGGTGGTTTGCACGCCGCGGGTGGCAGTTCGTACGGTGGAGGTGGCAGTTCGCACGGTGGAGGTGGCAGTTCGCACGGTGGAGGTGGCAGTTCGCACGGTGGAGGTGGCAGTTCGCACGGTGGAGGCGCCAGTTCGCACGGTGGAGGTGGCAGTTCGCACGGTGCGGGTGACAGTTCGCACGGCGCGGGCGGCAGTTCGCACGACGCGGGAGGCAGTTCGCACGGTCAGAGTGGCGGTTCGCACGGTCGGTACGGTAGTTCGCACTATCGAGGCGGCGGTTCGCACTGTACAGACGGTAGTTCGCATTTTGTTCTATCAAATTGTGGCCTCTCAGGGGCGGTGTCAAATATTTTGTGTAAACGGCCGAATGTAATTTCTCAATAGGTAGTCGGGGCTGGGCGGTGTCAAATATTTTGTGTAAACGGCCGAATGTAATTTCTCAATAGGTAGTCGGGGCTGTGGGAACGGTGGGAAAACGTAGTTTGTTTTTCCACGGTTTCCATAGCCCATTTTCGTTTC
>Ga0137404_10002529_pt1 | contig 12115 bp, 10 predicted proteins | sample CZOMad2_1_16fung_FD_108285 | JGI IMG/M metagenome (GOLD analysis project Ga0137404, IMG submission 108285) | Vadose zone soil fungal communities from Angelo Coast Range Reserve, California, USA - CZOMad2_1_16fungal (Illumina Assembly) | ecosystem: Environmental > Terrestrial > Soil > Vadose...
AACCTTCGCCGCGCGGTTTTTTGCGCGATCCCGCAGCGTCGCCAGATCCGGAATTAGTCCGACGAACCAGAACATTAACGAAACCGTCGCATATGTGGACACTGCAAAAACGTCCCACACAAGTGGGCTGCGAAATTGCGGCCACAAATACATCGTATTCGGGTACGGCATCATCCAGTAGAAAAGCCACGGCCGTCCCATGTGCAGCAAAGGGAACATTCCCGCGCAGGCAACAGCAAAAAGCGTCATCGCTTCGGCAAAACGATTAATGGAGGTGCGCCATTTCTGGCGCAGCAAAAGAAGAATCGCCGAAATTAGAGTTCCGGCATGGCCAATTCCAATCCACCACACGAAATTTACAATGGCGAATCCCCATCCCACTGGAATGTTGATTCCCCAAATCCCCACTCCAACAACCAGCAGATACGTCACCGCATACGTCAACAGCATCAGCAACGCAAACGCGATTGCAAATCCGAAATACCAGCCTTTTGGCTGCTTTCGCGATAAAACAATGGAGCTTATTTTGTCTGTGACCGAGGCGTATGTGTGCCCCGGCTCGATAACCGGCGGATTTTGCGCAGGTTGCATCTAGAAGTGATGCGTCCCAGAACCACGGGAAATTTGAAAATTCAGAATAGCCCCGAATCTTTTATCGTGCAAGCAAGCAGAATGCGTAAAAACTATTCACGAAGGAAAGTGTTGCGATTTGAAACACTTCGCATTCTTTCCAGTGGACAGAAAAACGCAGTCCGCGTGAAATGAAACGTGCTCAAGTTCTCGTTCTTCGGTTCGAGGTTCTAGGCGCACCACGCGGAACATGATTCCCTTTTTCAACGCAAACGCGGATTGGTTGATTCTAGGCAGCTGTTTGTTGATTGCCTGGTTTCTACCGCTCCTCGGAAATCGATGGTTCGCCGCCATCGAAAACTCGTGTGAGAAACTCGCCGCGCGCAAAACACTTGCAGTGATCGCCACATTCTTCACTCCGATTGTCATTCGACTTCTCTTGCTGCCGATTTTTCCCGCCCGGCCGCCCGGAGTTCATGACGAATTCAGCTACCTGCTCGCCGCCGACACATTTGCCCATGGCCGTCTCGCAAATCCGCCGCATCCCATGTGGGTCTTCTTCGATTCATTTCATGTTCTTCAACACCCGACTTACGCATCCATGTATCCCCCTGCTCAAGGCTCAGTGCTGGCCATCGGACAACTTTTGGGTCATCCCTGGATTTCCGTGCTGGTTAGTATGGGGGCGATGTTTGCTGCGTTGTTATGGATGCTTCAAGGCTGGATACCACCGAAGTGGGCCCTACTCGGAACGATTCTGGCGCTCCTGCAATTTGGGATTTTCAGTTACTGGATGAACAGCTACTGGGGTGGCGCGGTGCCCGCAATCGGCGGGGCCCTTGTAATGGGCGCGTTCCCGCGCATCAAGCGCTGGCAGCGACCCATCGATGCCCTTGTCCTCGGAATCGGCACCGCCATCCTTAGCAATAGTCGGCCGTTGGAAGGATTAATATTGTGCGTTCCAGTGGCAATCGCGCTAGCGTGGTGGCTATTCAGCAAGCGCAGTCCCGGGTGGCAGGTAACGTTTCCAAGAGTGGTAGTTCCTCTCGGATGTATATTGTTGTTGACGCTCTGTTTCATCGGCTATTACAACTGGCGAGTAACTGAAAATCCATTCCAGTTCCCGCATTCCCTCGACGATCAACTCCACCTATCCGCCCCGAATTTTGTCTGGTCTGCGCCGAAACCGCCGATACAGTATCTGAATGATCAGTTCAGCGTTTTTTACAACAATTGGACGCGCAGTCAATTTGCCCACACTTGGCCGGATTTTTTGCGAATCTCTGGCAACAAATTAATTTATTTTCAGCATTTTTTTCTTGGAACAGCGCTGCTCGTACCCTTTCTTGCGCTGCCGCCGCTTCTTCTATTCGATCGGAGGATGCGGCTGCTTGTTTGGCAGTTCGTCCTTTGCTCCGTCGGAATGTTTGTCGTCGTTTGGTTCAATCCTCATTATGCTGCGCCTGCCATGGCCACCTTTTTTTGCCTGTTGGTGCAAATGCTCCGTCACATGCGGCGCTGGAAAATTGAAGCCCGCCCGGTCGGAATCGGGCTTACGCGCGCGGTTGTGCTCTTAACTGCCGCCACATTTGTAATCTGCATTTACCACGCGGTGTTGGATCACCGAACCTCCTATGGCCTGCAGTGGGGAGGACCGAATTGGCAGCGCGCTGACATTGCGGCTCAGCTTAATTCAACTGATGGCAAACACCTTGTCATCGTTCGTTACACTAGGCGTCGTCACAATTCTTTTGTTGAATGGGTTTACAACGGCGCTGATATAGATCACTCGAAAGTTGTCTGGGCGCGCGAAATTCCGGGGATCGATATCGCCCCACTTCTCGACTATTTCAAAGGACGCACGATCTGGGTCCTCGAGCCGGATTCTTCTAATCCCGTGCTAGTTCCCTTTATTCCGACATCTTCCGCTCGGTCTGAATCCGAAAGTAGCGACCATGCCGACCGATAACGAAATTTCCAATGGCCGCGCGGCCAAGCAATCTTCTTCGGCATTTCTTGGCTTCGACGCTGGAAACCTCGCGCCGTGGATTCTGGTCGCATTGATCATATATGCTGCGATCAGAAGCACATTCCAGGCTGCAACCCGGCCGTTCTGGTATGACGAAGTTTGCACGTGGGTTATTGTCCGCCAGCACGGAGTTTCAGCCATGTGGAGCGCCCTCTCGCACGGCGTCGACGGCCAGCCACTGGGCTATTATTTAGTCGAACGGTTCGCGGCCGTTTTCACCAGGAACGAAGAAATTTCCTTTCGTCTTCCATCAATCGTCGGCTTCGCTTGTCTTCTTATGTGTGTGTATGCTTTTGCCCGGAAGCGGAGCGGGAATCTTAATGCGGTAGTTTGCGCGGCGATTCCGTTTTTCACCGTCCTGTTCGATCCCTTCGCCGTGGAAGCGCGGCCGTACAGCCTTGTAATAGCCTGCTTGGCGTTTGCAGTTGTCTGCTATCAAAATGCGCCGTCTACTTCGTGGATGATTTTGATGGGTTTGAGTTTGGCGCTCGCTCAGACGTTTCATTACTATTGCGTGGTTTCATTCTTTCCGTTTATTGCTGCTGAAACTGTCTGGACGCTCCTGAATCGCCGTCTCCGTATCTGGGTTTGGCTCGCGTTTTGTATCGGTTTGCTCCCTTTGATCATTTTTTGGCCGGTACTTTCGCGCTTCAGGGCTTACTATGGCGCTCACTTTTGGGCTGTGCCCAGCCTAGCTGGTGCCGAAGCCAGTTACGGCTGGTACTTCAACTCGTCAACCGCATTGGGAATCGATCTGGCTGCGGTGACAGCGCTGGCCGTTCTCATAAAACTTTTGTATCTCATCCGAAAAAATAAACAGTCTGCGCCACAAGCAAGCGAATTATTTTCGCAACCAATTCTTATTTTAGGTTTTCTCGCGCTGCCATTCGTCGGATTTGTATTTTCGCAGATCGCCCACGGAGGAATGACGCCAAGATACACGCTCGCGGCGTTGCTGGCATTTCCACTCGCCATGGCTTACGTTTTCCCTCCAGTAAAACATGCGAGCTTCGGAATCGCAGCCGTAATTGCAATTCTCCTTGCCTTCGCGCTGCAAGAGAAAGGATTCTGGTCTTCGCATTCGAGCCATTTCGTTTCTCCAACGGATTCGGTCCAGGAATTGGTCGCTTCGGCGGGTTATCCGGATTTGCTGGTCGTTATTTCGCACCCCCACGATTTCCTGCAGCTCGCGCATTACGCCCCTCCGGAATGGAATAAGCGTTTTGTCTGCCTTCTTGATCCTGCCGAAGCTGTCGTTTATTCGGGAAGCGATTCAGCTGACAAAGAATTGCAAGTCATGCGGGAGTTCATTCCGCTTCAGGCTTACGACTTTCAGGAATTCGCGGCTCTTCACAATTCATTTCTGTTGTATTCCAGTAACGCGGGCCAAGGTCTCGACTGGTGGGGTGCCAAATTATTTCGCAGTGGCTACGCGCTGAAAATGGTGGCGCAGAAAGATTACTACCATCGAGTTTTTCTCGTCACGAAGAAAGGCGACTCTCCCTGAATCTGAACGCTCCAAATGTCGTGCGGCTTTGCTTTTCCCGTGGGTGGCGCCAAATACTGGCTGCCTCGCTAGTACCAATCAGAAACAACCGCATCCGGTGAGCGTAGACGTGCCTCTGTCCACATGCCAGAATCGCAAAACTAGTACTCGAACTCGCTTTCAGCGAAATGAATATGGCAACGGACCAAAAAATCGTAATTGTCGGCGGTGGCGGCCACGTTGGGCTGCCCCTTGGCATCGTGTTGGCCGAGCGAAGGCTTCACGTCACATTGCTCGATGTAGATCAGGCAAGAGTTGACCAGATTAACGCTGGAGAAATGCCCTTCATGGAAGATGGCGCGGACGCACTTCTGCGCCGTGTCATCGGTAAATCCCTTGTGGCAACTGTCGATGGCGACTGCCTGAAACATGCGGACATCGTAATCACAGTCGTGGGAACTCCGGTCGACAGGCACCTTAGCCCCAATTTAAATGAAGTTTACCGGATCATGGACGACGTCATCGGCCGGATGCATGACGATGCGATGCTGATTTTGCGGAGCACTGTCTATCCCGGGATGACCAAGCTGATTTACGATCGCATTCGGCGGTTGGGCCGCAAAATTCCGCTCGCATTTTGCCCTGAAAGAATCGCAGAAGGTCGCGCCATCGAGGAATTGGCCACTTTGCCGCAGCTCATTTCTGCCTTCGAGCCGCAAGCAATGGAGCGGGCGCGCAATTTGTTTCTGAACTTGGCTCCAAGCGTGATCGAACTGCAGCCCGTTGAAGCGGAGCTGGCAAAATTATTCGCGAACAGTTGGCGTTATTTGAATTTCGCAATATCAAATCAGTTTTACATTCTTGCGCAAAGCTACGGGCTCGATTTTTACAGAATCTACGACGCCGTCCGGCAGGACTATCCGAGGATGAAGAGTTTTGCTAAGCCGGGATTTGCAGCCGGTCCTTGTCTGCTCAAGGACACGCTTCACCTCGGCGCGTTCGCGCAAAACAATTTTTTCCTTGGCCACGCGGCTATGTTGATCAATGAAGGCCTGCCGAATTTTATTCTGGAGCAGCTAAGGCACTCTGGCCTTTCCACCCGGCGAATCGCAATTCTTGGTATGGCTTTCAAAGCTGATTCCGACGATTTTCGTGAAAGCTTGTCCTACAAGCTCCGTAATCTGCTTCTCGTCGAAGCCGCCCAAGTGCTCTGCACCGACCCGTATGTACCGGATGAAAAACTCGTGACACTCGAGCACGCCATCGAGAACTCCGATGTTGTGATTCTCGGTGCGCCGCACACCGTTTATCGCGACCTTAAAATTCCCCCGAAAAAAGTCCTAATTGATATTTGGAATTTCTGGCCTTCACAAAAACTGGCAAAATCAGTTTTCCCGGATGTATCCACGGTCTCGGTCGCGTGAATAAATCCCAAAAGATTCTAGTTACTGGCGCCGCCGGTTTTATTGCAGGGTACTTGATCTCTGACCTGCTGGAAGCAGGTTACGAAGTCATTGGTCTGGACAATTTCAGCAAATACGGTCGAGTTCAAAAATCCTACGACACCAGCCCTCACTACAAGCTTGTCGAAGGTGACGCTAAAGACGTCGAATTAATTAAGCGGCATCTTTTGTATTGCGATCACTTTGTCGCTGCCGCTGCGATGATTGGCGGAATTTCCTATTTTCATGCTTTTGCTTACGACCTGCTCGCGGAAAATGAGCGCATCACTGCAGCCAGTTTTGACGCCGCGATTCACGCCCACAAGCATGGCCGCTTGAAAAAAATCACAGTTCTCTCATCCAGCATGGTGTTTGAAAGCGCCACGGAATTTCCCACACCGGAAGGAGCGGAACGCCGCTCGCCGCCGCCGCTTTCCACTTATGGATTTCAAAAACTCGCCACGGAATATTTCGCGAAAGGCGCGCTTGAGCAATATTCTCTGCCATACACGATCGCGCGGCCGTTCAATTGTGTGGGAATTGGCGAGCGGAGAGCCCTTCGAGACAGCAACGTCACCAGCGGAAATGTTCGCCTGGCGATGTCTCACGTCGTTCCCGATCTCGTGCAAAAAATCCTGAAAGGTCAGGATCCGCTTCACATTTTGGGCGCGGGAAACCAGGTGCGCCACTATACCTACGGGGGCGACTTGGCGCGCGGTATCCGAATGTGCATCGAACATCCGGCGGCCGGGAATGAAGACTTCAACCTCTCGACTTCCGTCGCGACATCTGTGATTGAACTAGGGCGCGTCATCTGGGAAAAAATTCACAAAGGCACGAAGCCGTTTCGTTACGTCTCGGATTCTGCCTATGAATATGACGTGCAGATGAGGTCGCCCGACGTCTCTAAGGCCGATCGCGTTCTCGGTTTTCGCGCGGAAACTTCACTGGACAAAATTCTCGACGAAGTAATTCCGTGGATCGCGGATCAGATTCGCCATGAACAAATCTGACGCGACCGAACCGCTGCATATCATCGTCCCGGTTTACAACGAAGGCGCTAATTTCCCCACCCTTCGAGCCGCAATCACTGGTGCCATTCATGTTCCTTTTGACGTTTCGGTCATCTACGATTTCGACGAAGACAATACTGTCCCTGTTGTCCGCCAGGTAATCGCGGAAGGCGAGACTCGATTTCATCTAATCAAAAATTCCGTCCGCCGCGGCGTGGTTGGCGCGCTGCTTACCGGATTTAACTCCGCACAGAGCGGACCAGTTCTCGTCGTGATGGGTGATCTCTCCGACGATCTCAATATTGTCGACCGAATGGTCGAACTTTATCGGAAGGGATTTCATCTGGTCTGCGCCAGCCGCTATATGCCCGGCGGCAAACTGGAAGGCGGTGCATTCCTGAAGCGAAATCTTTCCAAGTTGGCAGGATTGTCTCTGCGTTGGATCAGGCGGATCCCCACCAGCGACGCCACGAACGCATTCAAACTCTATGACGCTGAAATGTTGCACAGCCTGACCCTGGAAAGTCGGGGAGGATTTGAATTGAGCCTTGAGATTACCGTGAAAGCGTTTCTTGGCGGCTGCCGCATCGTGGAAATTCCTACAATTTGGCGCGACCGTACCGCCGGAGAATCTCGTTTCCGCTTGTGGCACTGGCTGCCGCTTTATTTACGATGGTATTTTCACGCCTTTCGCCCACGCTCTCATTCCGCGCAACTCAAACACACTGCGTGACTGGATTTCTGCGGAAGGGACACTGCTGAAGTTTTCGCTTCTCTGTGCTGCGTGAACTTATTTCTTCAGAAGTGCGATGAAGTGCAGGTTTCGGCCGAACAGAACCGAAAACGGAAATGGATACAACGGTATTCTGTCCTCGGTTTTGACCACGGTAAGCCCAAGCCGGCGATAAAAATTCTGCCAACGACCGCGTGAAAGATACGCGTAAGGCAGAACAACCCCATGGGGCCGGTTGCCAATCCAATCCATCAATCGCAAAGTCCAATGGTCAAACGCATTTTCGGCGAGATGATCTTTGATGAGTATGAATTTCCGGCTCACCCGGCATGCGTCTCTTAGAACGGTCAGAGGATCGTTCGTGTGGTGAAGGACGTCGACGAACAGACAAGCATCGAAAGAGTTGTCGGGAAACGGTAAATGTGTCCCGTCAAATTTACTGCATGGGATTGCGCAGTCCTCGCGAGGAAGCACTTCTAGGCCCTGCAGGCTAATTCCCGGCACGCTTTCCTGTAGCATCGAAGCGAGCTTTCCATCGCCGCATCCGACGTCGAGTAGCTTACAGCCGGGTTCAAGAATGCTGGCGAGCTTTTCCGCGATCACGGAGACGCGGCGAGCGTGCACTAGTCGGCCGTGCGTTTTCCCCATCAGAACAATCGCGCGATTATTTTCCATTGGGCCGATCGTAGTCGCCGATATAAGTTCCGCGGCTGATGCCCAGCATACTGAGGAAGAACGAAGAAAAAATCGCCTGCAATCCGAGGAAAAGCCACATCGACCAAAACAATACTTCTCGCACTTGAAAAAGAGGTCCGAAGCCGCTTGCCGCCCATTGCCAGGTAACCGACAGGCATCCAATCAATCCCGTAATAAACGAGATAGCGCCAATGAGCAATCCATCCTCCAGCTTCACACGATGCAACAACCGCCGAAGTGACACGGATCTCCGGTCGAATCTTTCCGCGTAGCTAAATACTTTCGCGAAAAATCCTATGGAAATGATCTGCGCACCGATCAACACAAAGAACATCCCGAAAATCATCGTATGTAGGTCTAGTACAATTCGCGGAGTGATCTGCCGCGGCCCCGGCAAAAGCCAGAACACCAGAAAAAGTCCGGCCGTGAACAACGTGGCGCCCGGCAAAAGGAAAAGCCAGTTCGGCGCGTATAACAACATGAATCGCAAATGCCGCCAGCCATCATGAAAACTTCGCAGATGCGGCGGCCGGCCTCTTTTATCCGGAGAAAGTACAATGGGAATTTCGGCGATGCGCACGCCAAGCTGCGAAGCCTTGATGATGAACTCTGACGCAAACTCCATTCCCGTGCTGCGAAGATCCATGTGGTCGAACACCGCGCGGGAAAATCCGCGCATGCCGCAATGGCTGTCTCCGATTCCCGTGCGAAACAGCACATTCAAAAGCGCGGTCAAGCCCGGATTGCCGATGTACTTGTGATGCCACGGCATCGCTCCGGGCTTGATTTCGCCCTCAAAGCGATTACCCATTACAACGTCGTAGCCGTCGCGCCACTTCCTTACGAATTCCGGTAGCGCCGAGAAATCATAACTGTCGTCGGCGTCGCCCATAACAATGAATTCTCCCTTCGACCGGATAATTCCGCCCTGCAAGGCGGAACCATAACCGCCCTTGCGCACGCGCACCACGCGTGCTCCCGCGGCTTCCGCCAATTCAATCGAACCGTCCGTGGAACCGTTGTCGGCGACAACCACTTCTCCATGAATGCCGTTTTTTGCAAACGCATCCAAAGCTTTGCGAATACAGATTTGCAGGGAATTTGCTTCGTTCAGGCAGGGAATGACAACAGAAACTTCAAATGTCTGGCTCGTTTCGCCAGACGAACCGGATTTGAGTTCAGCTTGACTCTCGACGTCAGTGCGCATCTCATCCGCCAAGTGTGATTGCATCACAAACCGGCGGGCGAATGAAGCGGACACTTCAAGCAATGTGCTTTGGCAGTGAATCCGCCAAAATTTGTGGATTGTTCGCGTAACGACCGAGCTGGTGGCGCTGGTTCAAACTTCCACCATAAACATAAATTGGGTGCTTGTCGTGGGTGTGGTACTTGGCAGGCGGCGGAAGTAGAGGGGGAGAATCAGTCCGGCCCAGCCCTCAATCCCCTAAAGGGATCCTCGGAATGTTCTCCCCATCAATTAGTCTTAGGGCACGCTGCGCGCCAAACTTAAGCGACTGAAAACACAGAACTTCCGGACACGCGCGGCTGGTAAAAACGTCCCAGCCCGGAAAATATTGCCCGCCGCTCTGAACAGTTCTCAACGAGACGCTGATCGCTTCGCGCCTGAGATCGCAACCTGCCGCACCGCTAAGTCCTTTAGTTGCAATACATAGACTACAGATCGCTGTAAGTCCAATCATTGCAATACATAGCAAATACCATAGGGGGTGGGGGTCAGCACATTTTTTATTTTCGGCGATTATTTTGGAAAGAGCGAGGCGTGCATCGCTGGAAGCTAAGCGCGAATTCCTAGAACCAGGTCTTCAATTTGTAATCCCGATAGGCGTCGCCGAAGGCTGCTTCCAATACTGCGGATTCTTTTCGCGCTCGAATAATTTGCATCGGAATGATTACCGCAAATATTAGAAGGCCTTCGGGTTTCAGGAAAAAAAGAAGCATTCCCGCAATCATGACGCTGCCGAAAACATAAATCGGATTCCGAATCCGCGAATAAAGTCCGTGCGCCACCAACGCCGTAGCCTTCGCCTGCACGGAAAATGACGCGCCCAACTGGATTCGCGCCAGCGTCCAGAACGCGAATCCGAAAACGATCATGCACACGCCGGCGATGCGCATCGGGACCCACGGTTCGGCGCGGTGCGCCCATATCAGATACCCAATCAACGCACAAAACACGGGAAAGATGATCCAGATGTCGCGGCCCTTGGTCTGCATATGACGGAATTCTACGCGAAATCCCGCGTGCCTCCTGAAATCGTTTTCTGCCAGTTGATTCGCTGTCTGGTTCTGCCTATTACTACGTGGGGAATGTCGAGAAATTTCGTTCGCGCGAAGGACTCATCGAATCGAAAGGTTATGGGATAATCGGAATTGTGAAGAAACTAGGCGTCGCACTCGCGATCGGACTGGCGCTCCTAATCGCTTTGTCGAAAGGAGCATTCACTCGCCAGAATTCTGCCAACCCCAAGACGTGGAAATTAAAGAAAATCGCGTTCGAGTCGTCGACGTTTGGCTTTATCATGACGGGCCCTGTGAAGGGGAGCAAAACCATTGTCCCCAATCAAGGCCACATTTCCGTCATCGTTGCCCCAGACTCCGAGCCGATATTGCTCGCCGAAGGACAAGCGCCGGCGTGGTCGCCCGACGGAAAACAGTTAGCGTTCTGTACCGTCGAGATGGGAAAGAGCGGTCATGGTCAGATCCAAATCATCAATGCCGATGGCTCCGGGGAATCTCAGCTAACGAATGTGAGGGACGGCGCGTGTCATCCAGATTGGTCTCCTGACGGCGAAAAAATAGCATTCACGGTCTACGACGGGAAGGCTCCGAAAATCGCAACGATAGGAAAAGACGGAGCGTATTACCGATCGATTGCAGACGGGTACGGTCCTCGGTGGTCACTCGACGGCAAACTACTTCTCTTTTTTCGCGATCTCAACAGCAGAGGCACCAAGCGTGCCATTTGGATCGTCAACGCCGATGGAACCGGGGCCAGAAAAGTATTTGAGGAAAATAATCTGCCGCGAACCTGGGCCACGGGTGGGCAAGCTCGATTCTTTGGTGACAATAGGATCATTTTTTCATCTGACCGAGGGAACGCTTGGTCAATTTTTCGCGTCAACTTGGACGGAACCAACGTTGAGTCGTTTGCTGAAAATCCTGAATATGACCTCCTCGATCCATGCCTCTCGCCGGATGGCACGCAACTCGTGGTCCAAGGTGTAACGAGACAATTGATGAGCGGGAAAGGAAGCGGTGGCGAGATCGTCATGCTCCTACTCGACCTGCGGACGAACCAGTGGACTCGCCTACAGTACGGAGTCTATCCAAGCGTAGTCTGGGAGAAGAATGACGCGCCGAACAACGCGCCGGCAAAAGAGTCCGTTGGTCCGTCGACCACCAACCAATCTCTAATCACGCACGGAAGAGCTCGCTATCTCGCCAACAAATGCGACGAATGCCACGGCGCAAACGGAGAAGGCGGCGGCGACGGGCCTGACCTGATTGGCACTCGCCTGAACGCGGAAGAAATTTCAAAATTCTTGGAAAAGCCCAGCCCGGACGCGTACATGAAGGGCATGCCGAATATTCCCGTGAACCATCCGGATCATCAGGCGCTGGTCGCGTACGTTCTCAGTCTGAAACGTCCGTCCAATCCGAACTAGCCCGGCAGTTACGCTTTCGACTCCTCTTCAGCTTTTCCGATTAACAGCTTCCTGTTACGGCGCGTTATATGAACTGCGAGGATTCCTATGAAGCAATTAATTTTTGTTCTGTGTTTTGCATTTCTCTGCTGTGGCGCCGACGCCCAAACTCCCGTCTGGCAGCCATCGGCGGGACACACGCAAATACCGCTCTGGCCAGGAACGCCGCCAAATCCGCAAAATGTTGCGCGGCAAATTGCAGCGCCGGAGGACGTCAAGGTCACCGGTAAGGATGAACTTGTCGCCGGCAAGCCATGGACGTATGTGGAAAATGTCACGCGGCCTACGATGACGGTCTATTCACCACAAGGAAAAAACACCGCGGTTGCTGTGATCGTGTTTCCTGGCGGCGGCTACAACATTTTGGCGTTCGATCTTGAAGGAACCGAGGTCTGCGACTGGCTTACGTCAAAAGGAATTA
>Ga0137404_10002532_pt1 | contig 12110 bp, 11 predicted proteins | sample CZOMad2_1_16fung_FD_108285 | JGI IMG/M metagenome (GOLD analysis project Ga0137404, IMG submission 108285) | Vadose zone soil fungal communities from Angelo Coast Range Reserve, California, USA - CZOMad2_1_16fungal (Illumina Assembly) | ecosystem: Environmental > Terrestrial > Soil > Vadose...
CGCGAATCTCCCGCCAGGCTTCAGCACTCGAAACGCTTCCCGCAACACGCGATCCTTATCCGCGGATAAATTGATAACGCAGTTCGAGATGATCACGTCCATGGAATTGTCCGGCAGAGGAATGTGCTCGATCTCACCCTTCAGAAATTCCACATTGCTGACGCCAGCCTTCGCTTTGTTCTCGTCGGCCAGAGCCAGCATTTCGTCGGTCATATCGAGCCCATACGCCTTACCGGTTGGCCCAACGCGTTTGGCGGACAGCAATACGTCAATGCCACCGCCGGAACCCAGGTCGAGCACCACCTCGCCAGCGTTTAGTTTCGCTAGCGCGGTAGGATTTCCGCATCCCAGCGAAGCCTGCATGGCTTCGGTCGGGATTTGGCCAGCCTGCGCTGCGTCATACAAATTCGAGGTAATCGGATCGCATCCTGAGCCCGCGGCAGCCGCGCCGCCGCAACAAGAGCTTCCTCCACTGGCGACTCGCAGCGCGGCTTGCCCGTATTTCTCTTTGACCACTTCTCTTATGCTCGCGTCACTCATGTGCGTCTCCTATTTGCAAACCTGAACGATGTCTTGAGGTTTCACAGCCTTGTTCCGGGTGCAACATTCGGCATACAGAAACTTCAGGACTTCCTGCAACGCCTCGGTATTCGCGGTGTAGCGCAAAAATGTGCTTTCGCGCCGCACCACCACCAGGTCCTCGTTGCGCAATTTGTCGAGGTGATGCGACAGGGTAGAGTTCGGAATCTCCAGTTCCGCCTGGATTTCGCCAACTACTAGTCCTTCGGGATGCGCCGACAACAGCAGCTGCATAATCCGCAGGCGCGGCTCTGTGCCCATCGCCGAAAACACATCGGCATACTTGGCCACTTGCTCTGCGCTTTTCTTGGCAGACAACGCCGCGACGTTTGTCATATTTCGATAATTGCAGAAATATGGAGGGATGTCAATGGCTTGTCGCCATGAACCGGGCATAGACCAAACTTGGCTTCTTTTTGTAAGATCACCGCAACATGAAAAAGGTCAAATACCGTAAACGCAGTTCCACTGCAAAGAGCAGCGGCGGTCCGAGAAACTTCGATGAATACGCTGCCGGCGTCGAAGAGCTCGCCCGTAGCCACCTGAACAAAATTCGCGCAACAATTCGGTCCGCCGTGCCCGCCGAAGCTACCGAAATCATCAGCTATCGCATGCCTGCCTTCAAATACAAAGGAGTGCTAGTCTGGTTTGCCGCCTTTTCCAACCACTGCAGTCTGTTTCCCACGGCCTCTGTAATGGAAAAATTTAAGACCGAACTCAGGAGCTTTTCCACTTCGAAAGGTACCGTCCAATTCCCCCTAGACAAACCCTTGCCGACCACCCTGATCAAGAAAATCGTGAAAGAGCGAGTCGCGCAGGTCGAAAGCAAGAAACGCCGCTGACGAGCCACGAAAGAATCATTCGCGACTGTCGCTAGTCGGACAAGTCATTTGCCCAAATGACATCTCCAATCGTTCGGTATCAGGCCAGGTGAGTTGCCTCCCAAAGCAGAGGGTCTGCGCGCAGCACACCCAGGTGACGCAAACCTAACGAAGAATTTACAGAAACGAGACAAGCGCGGAGAGCCATCGTAGCCGAGTCTACCATCCAATCGCCGCGTCCATTTTAGAGCGTCGTCGGTAGTGGTGCCTTTCGGGAGTTTGTGCGAATCCATGGAACGGATCCAGACCCTCCCAGAAGTTGGGAGGGCGCGGAGTTCTCGTGTGGTTTTGCTCGAGCGGCACTACAGATGCCCCTCGCACTCAAAGGAGAAGAAAACAGATGAACTCCGCTGCCAAGTACGTGAAGCCGTTGGCTCTAGGCTTCGCTATGTCGCTGCTTCCGACCTTTACATTCGCGCAACATTATAAACAGACTAATCTTGTCTCCGACATTATGGGTATGGCTCCGACTCACGATCCCAACCTGGTAAATCCCTGGGGATTGTCCCGAAGTTCTGGCAGCCCATGGTGGGTGTCCGACAACGGTAGTGGAACTTCCACTCTTTACAACGGCACCGGAGGAATCATTCCTATCAACGGGACCGGAATCGTCAATATCCCGGCCCCAAAGGGAACTCCTGCCGGAACCAAATCAACTCCGACCGGCACGGTTTTCAACGGCAGCAGCACGGACTTCCTTCTTCCAAACGGCAACGGGGCGGCGTTTATTTTCGTCACCGAGGATGGAACGATCTCTGGATGGAACGGCGGGACTGATGCCGTCCGCGTCGTAGACAACAACGACAACGGGTCGGCGAATGGCGCCGTCTACAAAGGTTGCACCACTGCAGACATCAACGGCAAAAGATTCCTCTACGTTGCCAATTTCCGCAGCGGCCACATCGAAGTGTACGACACGACCTTCCAACCGGCGCACCTCGGGCCTCACGCGTTCGATCTGGAGGGTGATGGCGATCACGACCGCGACCGCGACGACCGAAACTCAGAACGCATTCCGCCCGGCTTCGCTCCCTTCAACGTTCAAAACATCGGCGGCAGCCTGTTCGTGACCTACGCCAAACAAGATGGACAGAGGCACGATGACGTGGCTGGTGACGGCAATGGTTTTGTTGAAATCTTCACTCCATCCGGCAGGCACATCGGACACCTGCAACATGGCTCGTGGCTTAATTCTCCTTGGGGAGTTGTTTGGACTCCGCGCGATTTCGGCGAGTTCAGCAACACGATCCTGGTCGGAAACTTCGGCAGCGGCTGGATCGCTGCGTTCAATGGCTTCACCTACAAGTTCATCGGATTCTTGAAGAATCCCGACGACTCAATCCTGACCATCGATGGACTGTGGTCGCTCACTTTCGGCAACGACAACACCACCGACAACGGAGCCGGGCCCGCCACGGCGTTGTTTTTCACCGCCGGCATTCAGCAGGAAATGCACGGTCTTTTCGGCACATTGACGCCTGTTGACGGCTTAGACGGCGACGAAGAATAGACCAAACCACGTCACCCAGCGGGGCAACGCCAGGCAATTCATCCTGGGTGTAGCTGCTAACTTCCTGCTCGACTGTACCGTCTCCTAACACACGGCGCGGTACTTACAGCAAAAAGCCCTGCGTCCGAAACCTCTGCACAATGTTCAGGCGGTCTTCCGCCCCTATTTTGTGCTTCATGCGGTATAGATGATTCTTCACGGTCTGCTCCGACAGGCAGAAATGATTCGCGATTTCCTTGTTGGTGAAGCCTTTCGCGATCAGCGGAACCAATTGCTGCTCGCGGCGCGTCAGTCCCAATCGCTGACGCGGACTGGCGCACGGCAACTCCGGCGTCTCCCGCTCGAAATAGCGGAAGAGCACGTTGCACAATTCTCCGGGACAGACCGCCTCACCGGCTTGTACCGCTCGGATGCCCGCCAGCACATCGTCCGCAGACGCGTCCCGCCAAAGGTAGCCGCTGATTCCGGCGCGCACGCATTGCAGGAATTCGCCATCTTCCTTGGTCGCGCCGATCAGCAGAATCCGCACAACCGGCGCCGCCGCATGGACGCGCTGAATCGTCGCAAGGTCTTCCTGAATGATGCCCTGCGACGCCAGCAAGAGAACCTCGACTCCTTCACTCATAAGCGTCCTGGCATCGAATGCCAATGGCGAATTTAGGCCAATCACATCGACACTTCCGCGTTTGGCGAGGATTTTCGCCAACGCCTCCCGCAGCAACCGATTGTCTGCCGCAACATAAACTCGGATTCGTTCTCCCCCATGGGGACGCGACGTGGCCGATGCTTCCGATTGGTAGTCGGGTCCCACGGAATGGTTATGCTCCTCGATGCCCAACCGCACAGCCGGTCGAACAGGCGATAAACCTAGGGGACTTTGGCGAACACAAGCGTTCATCGTAGACACTCCGTAAATTTGGCCATCACCGTGAAACTCTCTAATATGCGTTTCTAGTTCGCGTCGCCGAGCACTGTTTCACTTTGCAATTTCGCGTCCGCTGTCGCGAATCGCGACTATTAGGCGATCAGCCGCCATCTCACTCGATCGACGCACCTTGCTGTTTTCTCACTACCCGGCTGCTTTTCCGAATGTCCCGATCCGGTACTAAGTCCACGCTGCCTGGCCACTTCGGAACTCACCCTTTTCCTTTTCGCTCGCTTTTTCTTCGCCCCTCTTTCTTTCCCGGTACTTCCGTACTACCATCGCAGGCGAAGCGTCCTACTTTCCCTGGAGTACGGTCCCTCTATAGGTTTTTTTTCGGTCCGGGCTTAGACTTTCACTATTGCAGGCAGTCTCTTTGCAAGCGATCGTGAGGGAACTACGTTATGGCGACCCAGGATTTTATGAGCAAGACTCCACAAAACGGCGTTCCGCCAAACCGCACCATGACTCGGGCCGAGCGCCGCGGCACCAGGCGCTGCAAGATCACGCAATTGATGCGCATTCGCCCCTCCGACCCGGAGAAAGAACACTTCGAGGATTTGCGCGGCACGATGAGCGTTTCGCGGACAGGCGTTTATTTCCAGACCAGCGAGGCTGGATACGAACTCGGTATGCGTCTGTTTGTCACCATGCCCTACACGCAGGGCGCTGCTTCGATGAGCCGCGAATATCTGGCTGAAGTTGTCCGCGTCGAACCCATGCCTAACGGCATGACCGGGATCGGCTTCAAGATCCTGATGGAAATGGGTATGCAGCCCAACCATTCCTACGGCTTCACGACGCCGGGCAGGTAGCGCGCCGGCGGTCGCGCCGGGATTCGAAACGATTTGCTCGTCAACCCGACCTGAACAAAACATAATTCGAAAAAGAAAGGGCGTCCGGTCACCTGGACGCCTTTTCTGTTTTTGGGGTGGAAGATTTTGACGAATGGTAAGCCTCGGATCACTCGCTGCGCCCGAGCATCCGCATCGCACGGTGCCGGAGCAAGCCGAGTTGGCGATTCACGGGATGCCGTCTGGTCAGGAAGGATAAAACCGGCTCCTTGCGCTGCATGAGCTTGTTCATCGCGATGGTCAGACGCACGTCGCGCCGGGCAAATTTCAATCCTGCTTGAAGTGCGTCGACGGCCTCGTCGCGCCTTCCGGCCGTCGCGTAAACTTCCGCAAGATTAAGATAGAGTTGCGCCTGGTTGCGCTTCATGCGCACTGCGGCGTCACATAGTCTTTCGGCTTCGCCCCATTTGTGTTCGGAGCGCGCCAGCACTACACCCAAGTACGACATGTAGTAGGGGTTGTTTCTATCCAGGTCCATGGCGCGCTGCATGTGCGGCAGCGCCCTACCGGCGTAATTGTCACGCAACAGGGTCAGCCCTTGCTTGAATTCGCGGAAGGCTTCCGTGTCGAGCATCGTTTCACCTCATCGACCGTTCTGCGGTCGCACAGCATCGAGAGATTGCCGGGCTAGGAATGCGCACCGAGGTGACGCAACTTCGAAGAGATCGACGATGCTCCGTGAGAGGACGGATGCGATATGAGAGCCCCGGTTGCCAGGGACAGTTTCAGCACGAACATGGGAGCGGTGAGCAGCGTCGCGCTTAGGGTTCCCATCCCAGTATGTGGAAACGGTACGCGGAGTGAGTGCTGGATTCTACTGCCCCGTGGGACAGTCTTGGGACAGCGGAACCCGCGTATTACTTAGAACTTGCGAGGGTCCGCCAGCGTACGCTCTGCCCTCAGACGTTGGCATGTTCCGCGCGATTGGTGTTGGCGGTTCTACGGGATTCGTAGATGGGGAAACGGGCGGCGAATTCGGCTACTTCTCCGCGGACGCGCTGTTCGACGGTGGTGTCGCCGATGTGGCTGAGGACATCGGCGACCCAGACGCCGATACGATCCATTTCAGGTTCGCGCATCCCGCGGGTAGTCACCGACGGGGTGCCAAGGCGAATGCCGCCAGCCTTCATTGGGGGCAGGGGGTCGAAGGGGATGGCGTTTTTGTTGACGGTGATACCGGCGCGGTCGAGGGCTTTTTCGGCGTCGGCGCCGGTGATGCCGCGAGGGTGGATTTCGACGAGAAAGAGATGGTTGTCGGTGCCGCCGGTGACGATGCGGAATCCTTGTTTCGCGATTGAGCTGGCTAGTGCTCCGGCGTTCAGCGCGACTTGCTGTTGATACTCGCGGAAGGACGGTTCCATTGCTTCTTTCAGGCACACGGCTTTGGCGGCGATGGTGTGCACCAGCGGGCCGCCTTGGGTGCCTGGGAAGGTGAGTTTGTCGAGTTCCTTGGCGAAGGCCGATTTGCAGAGGACCATGCCGCCGCGGGGGCCGCGCAACGTCTTGTGCGTGGTGGTGGAAACGATGTCGGCGTGCGGCACTGGGCTGGGGTGCACGCCTGCGGCTACCAGGCCGGCGATGTGGGCCATGTCCACGAAGAAGAGTGCGTCTACGGCCTTGGCTACTCTGGCGATACGCTCGAATTCGATGATACGGGAATAGGCGCTGGCGCCAGCGACGATCATCTTGGGCTTGTGTTCGTGGGCCAGCTTTTCGATTTCGTCGTAGTCGATGCGCTCGTCGTCTTTGCGGACGCCGTAGGCCACGAATTTGTACATGCGGCCGGAGAAATTCAGCGGGTGGCCGTGGGTGAGGTGGCCGCCGTGGGCCAGGTTCATGCCGAGGACGGTGTCTCCGGGTTTCAGCGTGGACATGTAAACCGCGACGTTCGCGGAGGTGCCAGAATGCGCTTGCACGTTGGCGTGTTCCGCACCGAAGAGCTGCTTGGCGCGATCGATCGCTAGCTGTTCGACTTTGTCAGCGACTTCACAACCGCCGTAGTAACGTTTGCCGGGGTAGCCCTCAGCGTACTTGTTGGTGAAGATCGAGCCCATGGCTTCGAGCACCGCTTCCGAAACTAGATTCTCGGAGGGGATTAGCTCGAGGCCGGTGGCTTGGCGCTGGGCTTCCTCGCGCAGCAGGTCGGCGATCGGGGCGTCGACGGAGTCGAGCGGGCACTGCATGCGGTCGTTGGCTTCGGTGGTCTTGGTCATCGGTGTGGTCCTTCGCGTCGTCGTTAGGTTCTAGAGGCTCCATCTTACCTTCTACCGCGTGGACGACCCACGGCAATTTGCTGGATTCGGAGTTGATCGCCGAGGACGACCTGCCACGAGGCTTTGCCCGGTTTATATCGAACCCAAATCATGCACGCTTGTTTTCGCGAGTTGCGAGGGTTCGCCCAGCGCTTGGCGGATGACGGCCAGGAGTTCTGCGTTGTCCACAGGCTTTTCGAGGAAGGCGCGGGCACCCTCCTTGATGGCGCGCTCCTGGTTGGGAAGGCCGGCGCGGGCGGAGACAACGATGAAAGGAATCACGGACAGCGCAGGAACCGTTTTGAGCCTGGTGATGGCGACGAAGCCATCGCCGGCGGGGAGTCCGAGGTCCAGGATAATGAGATCGGGTTTGTGCTTGCGAGCCTCGACCAAACAGGAGAAGGCATCCGCTGCGAAGAACGTTTCGTAGTGGTTGGCTTTGAGACGCAGGTGCATGCCCTTGCGCACATCCGGATCGTCTTCCACGATGAGAATTTTCTTGTTACCCATGTTCCACCATCCTTAACGAGCTTTCCTCGTTCATACTTTCTTGAATCTTTGCAGCCACGCGCTCGAGGAAGTCTTCCCTGGATTCATTGGAATCTTGTTTCATCGGAGGCAGGGACCGGTAAGAAGTCGAAACGGTCAATCCCGCCTGGCGGGCACAGTCGGATCCGTCTAATTTCTCGCGGATGCGCCTGGTGATGGCTTCGCCGCCGATTTCGTCGGTGACCGCGAGGATGAAAAATAATTCCACGGGTCCAGAGGGCCCCATCTTGGGCAGGAGAACGTCCAAATCGGAATTCAAGCAGCGTTGCAGAATATCGCGGACCCAGTGAGAATTTTCCGCACGGACTTTGTCGGCGAGCCAGCCAGTCTGCGAACCGATCTCGGTCACTACCAGGGTGACGGGGTCTGGGGGATGCCGATCGTGCCGGAGGGCCGGGGCAATCAAGTGAGGCAGAGAAAACACGGGCAGCATGACGGAAAACACCGCACCCTGTCCCGGCATGTTCCTGGCCCAGATCTGGCCCCCTTGGCGGATAACGAGTTCTTTGCAGATGTAGAGCCCGAGACCCAGACCCGCGCGGCCGGCCAAAGCGGGGTCCGAGGCCTGGAACAATCGTTCGAAAATCAGTTCGGTCTTGTCCGGACTGATGCCAGGTCCGGAGTCGGAGACTTCAAGAAGCAGGTGATTCGGATTTTCTTCCAGACTGCGAACCTGAACCTTCACGTAGCCGTCGGAAGGGGTGAACTTGACGGCGTTATCGAGAAGAATGATGAGGATCTGCCGGAGCCGGGTGGGGTCGGCCCAAACGGGTGGCAACTGTGTTGGGACGTCGGAACAGAGAGAGATTGCTTTGGCGGTGGCGGCGCCCTGAAGCGTGTCGATCGCGTAGACGATGGTGTCGGAAATCGAAGCGCATTGCGGCTGGATCATCAGCTTGCCGGCCTGGATACTGGAAACTTCGAGTAAGTCGTTGATCATCGACTGAAGCTGCTTCACGTTCCGGACAATGATTTCCAGATACTCATGCTGTTCCTGATTCAATTCGCCGGCCAAACGGTCCAGGAGAATGGTGACAAACTGATAGATGGCGGTGAGAGGGGAACGAAGTTCGTGGGAGACGTGGGAGAGGAACTTATCCTTGAACTCCATCTGATGGGTCTGGATGGTGGCGGCTTCATTTTGCATGCGGTGCCGCTCAATGGCATATCGAAGAGCGCGGGGCAGAGCGCGATTTTCGATCTGGCCTTTGATCAAATAGTCTTGCGCGCCTTCTTTCATGGCTTCGGCGGCAAGGGCCTCGTCGTCCAGGCCCGTCAGGACGATTACTGGGACGCCGGCAGCCGCGGCGCGCGCCCGGCGCACCGTATCGATCCCGTGCCCATCCGGCAATCCCATATCGAGCAAGACGATGTCCACGCCGCCTTTCGCGAGGTGGGCGATGGCGTCGCTCATGCACAACGTATGCGTCAATTCGAAACTATTGATTCTTTCCTTGCTGAACATCTCGAGGAGCAAACGAGCGTCTCCCGCGTTGTCCTCTACCAACAGAATGTGGATGGCCTTTTCCGGCATCAGCTTGACCCATGCGGCAGCTTAACTACCGACAACCAGAAACTGTCGATGCTCTTTACCACCTTGAGGAAGCCCTCGAGATCCACGGGCTTGGCGATGTAACAGTTTGCATGGGAGTGATAGCTCTGTTGGATGTCCGTTTCCGATGCAGAGGTCGTCAAGATGACGACGGGTATGCTCCTTAGTGTCGGACTCTGCTTGATCTCCTCGAGCACCTCTCGACCGTCTTTCTTAGGCAGATTCAAATCGAGCAAGATCAGATCGGGACGCGGCGCGTCGGCGTACGCGCCTTCGTGCCCAAGAAATGCCATGGCTTCCACTCCATCGTAGGCAACGTGCAAGTTGATGTGCATCTTGGCGTCCTTAAACGCTTCGCGGGTGAGCCGGACATCGCCGGGGCTGTCTTCGATCAAGAGAACGGCAATGGCAACCGCATCGGTTCCGATCGATTTCATCAATTTGCACCTCTTTCCGGCAGGGAGAAGCAGAAGTTAGAGCCTTTGTCGGGTTGCGACTCGACCCAGATTCTGCCGCCCAGGCGCTCCACGATTTTTTTGCAGATAGCCAGTCCGATCCCGGTGCCCTCAAACTCTTTTCGCCCGTGCAAACGCTGGAAAATGACGAAGATTCTTTCAAAGTATTTGGGATCAATTCCCAAGCCATTGTCCCGGACGGAAAATGTCCACTCCTTGCCACCATTTTTGGTGGCCGAAACGTGTACGCGGGGAGCTTCGGCACGGCGGTATTTGATGGCGTTCGCTATCAGGTTCTGGAAAACCTGAACCAATTGGGAATTGTCGGTGCTGATGGTCGGCAATGCTCCGTGAGTTACGACAGCGCCACTCTCGGCAATGACGGCTTGCAGGTTGCCAAGCGCTTCATTCAGTGTGTTTTCGATGGAAGTCTCATGAAACGCTTTTGCATTTGCTCCCGTGCGGCAATATGCCAACAAATCCCGGATTAACACCTGCATACGGTTAGAGCCGTCTACCGCGAAACCGATGAAAGCGTCGGCATCGGAGTCCAGCTGTCCTTTATAGCGAGTGGCCAAGAGCTGCGTAAAACTAGCCACCATCCGCAAAGGCTCCTGGAGATCGTGGGAGGCGACGTAGGCGAATTGCTCCAGTTCATCGTTCGAACGCTTGAGTTCCGCGACCGTCTGCACGAGAGCTGCTTCGGATTTCTTGCGAGTGGTGATATCCCGAATAGCCGCGCTAATCAGAATGCCTTCCGGGCTTTCCAGCGGGCTTAGGCTGATCTCGACGGGGAACTGGGTCGCGTCCTTTCGCAACCCGCGCAACTCCAGCCCCTCGCCCATTAACCGCGGCCGGGGATGCGCCGTGTATCCTTCGCGATGTTGTGGATGTTTCTCTCGAAATTGCCCGGGCACAAGGATTTCGACGGCTTGTCCTATCAGCTCCTTGCGGTCGTAGCCGAATAGTCTTTCGGTTTCCGCGTTCACGAGCACGATGCGTCCTTGCGCATCTGCGATTACGATCGCATCCGGAGCGGATTCCAGAATTCGGCGGAACTTCGTTTCACTGGCCAGCAGCAACTGGCCTTGCGACGTCAATTTCTTCGTGGCCTCTTGCAGATCATTCAGGGTCGGAAGGTTGAGCGCTTGTGGCACGAGTTGAATGAGAAGTATTGCCGTAACGACGGAAGCCACCGCGGTGACCGCCTTCACCAGTCCCGCGAGCCAGTACGTCGCATGCCACAGATTCCATACCTCCATCAGGTGGGTTAGACCGCAGGCCACGATAAAAATCCCGAAGCAAACGAATATCCAATTGAAGGGCAGATCCTTCCGGCGTCGAACGATGTGTATCAGAGTGAAGGGGATGGTCATGTAGGCAAGAAAAATCAAGGAATCAGAAATGACGTGGAACCAGACGAGCCCGGGCACCCAGCGATAGCAGTAACCATGCGGCATGAAACCGCCGGATGAAACTAACCACCTTAGGAATTCCATGACAGCGCCTCGGGCTGGACGCGGGCCGCCGCAACCAGTTTGCGCACATAGCGGACGGTTCGTGTCGCGGCGAAAGCGTACGGGGCATCGCCGAGAGCTAAGGCCAGCGAAACCGCTGAGACCAACTTGGGCGGCGTTGTTCCAATGGCTCGGATTCCATTTTTGTTGCGCATCGGGTCAGAACGATTGGTGTTAGACCGGACGGTAGCTCCGAATGGCCGAAAGGGGTCGGCCCGGAACTTATGCCGGTTGTCTAGAAGGGGAACTAAAGTCTATACCCATCGCACCCGCGTTCGAGTTCGGTGGGCAATCAGGTGTCTAATAAACCACGAAGCCGGTAGCACTCGTCTGTCAGCATCGGAGGGAATGTGCCAGGGACGAGCGAGCAGGCGCTTGGATTACCACTGACGAGCCGGCGCGTGGCTACTTTTAAATCCGGCTACCCGACATGCGTCCCTGCCGATTCTTGGACTCAGCGTGGTGGTGGAACGATTTGCCGCGATGTTGGACGTTGAATGTTTGGGATGACTTGTCATGTAAATTGAAAAACAGAAACCAAGTCCCGATCTCGTGGCATCCCTCCGAGGGTTCGAGCCATCTAGTATTCTTGGTCACTGAACGCTTCCTGCGCTAGAGCAAATAATAGTGGGCCTGAGAGGTTGAGTCTTGTCGTGGTTTACGGTGGCGCAGGCCCTTCGTACGTCAGGGTAAGCAGAAGTGCTTTTGCTACTTGCTTCTTGTGTCTGCGGTCGGTGCTGGTTGATGGGAAGCTACGTCTAAAACATGACATAATCTCGCGCGAAAGAATCCAGCTATGCGCGTCTACTTTAAAACAATTGAGTTGGACGAGATGCGTGCGAGTTCGGCACGAGCTCGCAGGATCTTTGCGGCGGGGATGGCGCTCGTTTGCTGCGGCAGTGTCTCGCGACTGTCCGCTCAGAGCGGCACACCTGGTGTGGAACACCGGGACCGGCTACGCGGCACGGTGGTGAACGGCGTAACGCGCGAACCTATCGGACGGGTGTTGGTGGTCTCCCAGGATAGCCGCTTCGCCGCG
>Ga0137404_10002533_pt1 | contig 12110 bp, 12 predicted proteins | sample CZOMad2_1_16fung_FD_108285 | JGI IMG/M metagenome (GOLD analysis project Ga0137404, IMG submission 108285) | Vadose zone soil fungal communities from Angelo Coast Range Reserve, California, USA - CZOMad2_1_16fungal (Illumina Assembly) | ecosystem: Environmental > Terrestrial > Soil > Vadose...
CACTTTATAAATCGCTGGATCAAACCTGGTGCCCGCATGCGCATTATCGACCTTGCCACCGGATCGGGCGATATTCCGCGATTGATTGTCGATTATGCACGAACGATAAGCGCCAGGGTAGAGATCGATGCGTTAGATCGGCAGCCTGCCACATTGGAAATTGCCAGAGGATTGAGCGCGGATTATCCGGAGATTTCCTAACGCGAAGCCAACATTCTGGAATGGAGCACTGTCGAAACGTACGACCTCACGCTTTGCACGCTGGCGCTTCATCATTTTAGCAACGAGGATGCGGTACGTCTTCTGCGCAGATGTCGCGAGATATCCAAAAGATTTGTCCTGGTATCGGATTTGCGACGTAGTTTTTCCCTAATCGCAGGCGTGTATCTTTTGACTGCGCTGATTTTCCGCGAGCCGATGACGCGCTACGATGCACGGCTCTCTACTATTCGCGCCTTCTCATTTTCTGAAATGCGTGACCTTGCAACAGGCGCTGGGTGGCAAAGTTTCAGCCACAAGAAATTCCGCTTTTCCCGACAGGCGATTTGGCTTGAAGCAGCATGACTCGATTCTGTCATTGCGAGCAAGGTCGCCTACCCGGCCCTATCTTTATGCGGACGCTGAGAGGACTTTCTGGATATTTACCTCCATGATCGACTCTCGTTCTACGATGCGGATCATTACAACGATGGCCGAGGCGCAGGCGCAGCCACACCCTAAACGCCGTGTACTTGTTCCCACGATGGGCGCTTTGCACAAGGCCCATGGGGAAATGGTCCGAGTCGCACGCGAGCATGCTGGCCACGACGGCGAAGTGGCGCTGAGTATATTCGTTAATCCGCTGCAGTTTGAACCTGGAAGCGATTACGAACGCTATCCACGCCCGGAGAAGACGGATGAAGAATTTTGTCGGAACGCCGGGGTCGACTTTTTGTTCCGCCCCAGCGTTGCGGAGATGTACGCTGACGATCGTTCTGTGTTCGTCGAGGAATCCTCTCTTTCAAGTACCTTGGAGGGCAAATCGCGTCCCGGACATTTCCGCGGTGTTTGCACGGTCGTCGCGAAGTTATTCAACATTCTTTCAGCGGACGTCGCTTTGTTTGGTGAGAAGGATTTTCAGCAACTGGCAATCGTTCGTCGCATGGTGCGCGATCTCAATTTCAAGACCAACATCATTGCAGTTCCTACGCTACGAGAAGAAGACGGGCTGGCATTCAGTTCGCGCAATCAATATTTGAGTGTGGAGGAACGCAAACAAGCAACGGTTTTGCACAAGGCGCTGCGGGCTGCAGCAAATGCCGGCAACAAATCCGCGAGAAAAATTGTCGATCTTGTCAGCAAAGTGATTGGGGAAGCGCCCCTGGCCCGGATTGATTATGTGGAACTTGTCGACGCGGAAACTTTGCAACAAGTTGAAACAGTCAGACCAAATTCATTGCTGGCGCTCGCTGCGTTCTTCGGAAAAACTCGCTTGATCGACAATATCCGGTTGGGATGAAGGAATACGATTTCGTGGTGATTGGCAGCGGTATCGCTGGCCTGACTTTTGCATTGAAAGCGGCAAATCACGGGTCGGTAGCTGTTATAACGAAACGCAAAGGCTCCGACACAAATACAGCCTGGGCGCAAGGGGGGATCGCCTGCGTGACGAGCGACGAAGATTCGTTTGAGTTGCACGTACGCGATACGCTCGAAGCTGGCGCTGGTCTGTGTGACGAGCGCGTCGTGCGCACGATCGTGACCGAAGGTCCGCAGCGCATCCGCGAACTGGTGGAGCTCGGATTGCAGTTCGATGAGCGTGAGATTTCCGGACATCGTGAGCTTGATCTCGGTAAAGAAGGCGGTCATTCCAAGCGCCGCGTCCTGCATGTCCGAGACGTGACGGGAAAGGAAATCGAAAATACTTTGCTACGTGAGCTGGGCCGGCAATCACACGTCCAGCTAATGGAAAATCATATGGCGGTTGATTTGATCACCGCTGCCAAGCTCGGTTTCGCGGCAGAAGACCGCTGTCTCGGTGTTTATAGCCTGGATGAAAAGAATGGAGAGGTTGAAACCATTCGATCGGATCGAATCGTACTTGCGACCGGCGGCTGCGGGAAGGTTTATTTGTACACGACCAATCCCGACATTGCGACTGGCGACGGCGTGGCGATGGCGTGGCGCGCGGGAGTTGAGATTTCCAATATGGAGTTCATCCAGTTTCATCCCACGTGCCTTTTTCATCCGCTGGCGAAATCGTTTCTCATTTCGGAAGCCGTGCGCGGTGAAGGCGGGATATTGCGTAACAACCGCGGCGAAGATTTTATGAAACGTTACGATCCGCGCGGCTCACTGGCGCCGCGAGATATCGTGGCGCGTGCCATTGACGCGGAGATCAAGCGCTCAGGCGCAAAGTGCGTGTTTTTGGACGTCACGCATAAATCGCCGGAATTCATTCAAGAGCGTTTCCCCCACATTTACCAGACCTGTCTGCGGTTTGGGATCGACATGTCGAAGCAGGCGATTCCGGTAGTGCCTGCTGCGCATTATCAATGCGGCGGAATCAAAACGGACGTGAATGGTGCGACGAGTTTGCACGGGCTCTATGCGATTGGGGAGGTCGCGTGTACTGGGTTGCACGGCGCAAATCGGCTCGCCAGCAACTCGCTGTTGGAAGGTCTCGTGGTGGCGCATCGCGCCCTGGCGGTCACAGCTGCTCAGACACGATCGACTTCGAAACAGGAAATCTCGTTGCCGGAATGGAAATCAGGAAACGTGCAGGACGTTGATGAGCTTGTCGTAATTTATCACAACTGGGACGAAATCAGACGCTTGATGTGGGATTACGTCGGAATTGTGCGCACGGATAAGCGGCTGCAGCGCGCGAGCGCGCGGCTGCGGAATCTCCAGCGTGAAATTCGCGAGTTTTATTGGAATTTCAAAGTATCCGTAGATCTGCTGGAGCTACGTAATCTGGCGGCGGTGGCCGCCTTGATCGTCGATTCGGCACTGTGTCGCAAAGAAAGCCGTGGCCTCCATTACACGCTGGATCATCCCAACAAAGACGATCGAAACTTCAAACGCGATACAGTGCTGAGTCGCAGCTAAGGCGGTAAGCGAATAAACCAGCGTCGCAAATGCTGGCTAAAACCGGTAAATCCATCCAGGCTGAGGTCAAAATCCCCGATCTCAGACCCTCCTCCCGATTGTCGAAACCGGAAATTTGCCTTGCTTAAGAGCGCAAACTCAGATAGAGGATGGCGGCGTTTGAAGATGAGGAGACTTCTTGCGGCTTGTGCCATTCTCGCGATTGCTAGCGCCCCGGAAATCTTCGGGGACGAGCAATCCACTTCGCCTTATGCCACGGCGGCCGATTTCGCCAAGTATGCAATGAAACTGCGCGAACAGGCTCTGCTCAAGGTAGAGCCGCAGGTTTTTATCCCGACCAGCTCGCGGCCTGCGGTCCAGCGTTATCCGTGGAAGACAAATATCGTCACCACGGTGTTTTGGGTTGGAGAACAAGCTGGTGGCAATAATCCGGTTCCAAACTACAAAAGTTCCTGGGACTTTAATTGGACAGAGAATTACGGTGGAACCGATACTCCTGATGCCGGCGCACGACGCAATTACATCCCAATAGCTTTTATTCCCAAGCAAAACCCTTTTTACTGTGCGTTGCCCTATAACGATGTCACGCATGGTCAGTTCAAACCGGAGGCGCCGCTGGTTATCCCGTGGTTTAAGCATGACTACAGGGGTCCGGGGCAATCGGTGTGCCGGGATCGTTGGATTGCGATTCGTAAAGGCAATCGCACGTGTTATGCGCAATGGGAGGACTGTGGCCCGTTTCGCACAGACCATTTTCAGTATGTCTTTGGAAATGAGCGTCCTAAACCGAATCTCAATCACGGTGCTGGCTTGGATGTTTCACCGGCCGTGCGCGATTACCTGGCATTGGCGCCGACCGATGTGACCGATTGGCAGTTCATCGAAGTTCGTGATGTGCCCCCCGGCCCATGGCGGAGCTACGGCGAAAACAACCACTTCGTCATTGCGCGTCGTCACAACGAGCAACGAATGGCAGATCGCGGCCTCGACGCCGCAAAGAAGTAAACTCCAAGGCGCCGGTCTAACTGCTTGGCGAAGATGTTGGCGACGGAGTCGGGGAAGGGGATCCCACGGCGTTTGGTAGAACGGTTCCGCTCGGCTGCGGAGTCGGATGTGAGGGCCGAGCCACCGCCATCTTAATTAGTTCTGATACTGTGACGAACTTGAACCCTTTTGCCTCGAGCTCGTCAAAAGTTGAAGGCATTGCCTCGATAGTTCCCGGGTGAATGTCGTGAGATAACACGATCGAGCCCGGCCGCGTCTCCTTAAGAATGCGAGCTCGGACGACAGCTGGGCCGGGACGTTTCCAGTCATACGGATCGACGTCCCAAAGAATGATGTCGTAGCCGAATTCATCGTGAATCCAGCGTTTTTCGCGGGCCGTGATCGATCCATACGGCGGCCGCATCAACGTGGGACGCTTGCCCGTGGCGTTCTTGATCGCGTCATCGGTTTGCCGGAGTTGGCGGCGAACGCTTTCGTCCGGCATCTTGCCGAGATTGGGATGTGACCAACTATGATTGGCAATTTCGTGACCTTCCCGCGCGGCGCGTGCAACGATCTCCGGATGTTCCGCGACGTTTTCGCCGATTACGAAGAAGGTTGCCCTGATGTGATGTGTGGCAAGCAAATCGAGCAATTTCGGGGTCAGTGTCGCGCTCGGTCCATCGTCAAAGGTCATTGCGATGAAAGGACCGTCGACATGCACCGAGTTGAATGTAATGCCCGGTTCTTCCGGCGTCGCTCGAATCTCTCGTGCTAACACAGCTCGCTTTGCTGGCGGCGTCGGTTCCGCTCCAAGCTCAAGGGCAAAGCTTAACATGGCGAAACAAAGAAACAGCAGACGGTAAGCAGACATAAGCGGGAGCTTGGCGAAGATGAATGCGTATCTAGCAGAGGCTGCCGGTTACGCAAGGCGCGCGGCTGCCTCTCTTACAACAAGGCGACAAATCCGCAGCCGATTTTATTCTCGTCAGAAATCAAGGCCGATTCAGCCTTTGCGCAGTTTCTGCAGCTGCGCGATGAATGCGGTTGGGCCGTCGGGAAAGTAACCGTCATACCGCCAAAGCTTCTGTCCGTCGGCGCTAAGGACAACAATAGTGGGAAAGCCTACAATCTCGTACTGCTGGGCGAGTTCGCGGTTTTGTTTTTTCAGCTCAGGGGTCTGCGGTTTCCCACGCGGGAAATCGAGTTCTACGACAACCAGGTTGTCCCTGGCGAAGTCCTTAAATTCCGGCTGTAACAGAACCTCCCTGTCGAACTTTTTGCACCAGCCGCACCAATCTGACCCGGTAAAATCAAGCAGCAGGAATTTGTTACCAGCTTTGGCTTCTTGCTGCGCTTTCTTGTAATCGGTGAGCCAGCTAGATTCCGCGCTGGCCAGCGGACCGGAGATGAGAACGGACGCCGCAACGGCGAAAAGGAAAAAACGGTAGGCTTTCACGTGACCATCTTCGATGGAAATACTGCCTGGCGCAAGAGCGGCGCATCACCGCACCGCCAGCGCGGCATTTATTTTCTCAGTCCGTAAATAGCCCGGCGCACCAACGCCGGGCTATTAAGCGGGTTTGCGATCTAGCGCAGATGTTTCGAGACGAGTTTGGTCATCTCGAACATACTCACCTGGCTCTTGCCATTGAATACCGGCCTGAGTGAGTCATCGGCGTTGATCATGGTTCGTTTCTTTTTATCCTGGCAACCGTGCTTCTTGATGTAGTTCCAGAGCTTTTTGGTAAGCTCCGAGCGTGGTAGGGGCTGCGACCCGACAATGGCGGAAAGCTTATCGTCAGGCTGGACCGGTCTCATGAAGGCGGGATTCGGTTTGCGCTTGGAAGTTTTCTTTTTGGTTTTCGGCATGGAGGCTGATTAACGTTTCGCTTGCGAGAGAGCAACACTAATTTTAAGCAAACGAGAAAAATTTATTCAGGGGCCATCCGGCGCACCGCCAGAGCTGTCACATCATCGGACAAGGAGTGTTTGGCGTTATTTGGCGTTGCCCGCTCTAAAATTCCCTTGAGTAACACTTCGGCAGTGGGAGCGGAGTGATCCAGCATCTTCTCTAACTGCTGAGGCGTCACTCGCCGCTCTCCATCTTTTGACGAGCCAAACAAGCCGTCGGTATAGAGGAGGAATGCGTCTTCTGGTTCGAAGTCGAGTGGGGTTTCCACAAATTTGGGGCGTTCGATTAAACCTAGAGGAGGTGCGACCGACGGGATCGATTCTGTTGCACCGTTATGGCGAACGATGAGAAGCGGGGGATGACCCGCTCCCACAGCGTGCGCGCTTCCGTTTGTGTGATTGAGCGCAACACACATCGCTGTCATGAAAGAGCGCCCGCCAAAAATGCTGCGAAAGTCATCGTTAACGGCCTCCATCAGGCTGGCTGGCGAACCGTGTTCCACATTGCCATGGTGAAAAAGAAGCTTTGCCAGCGTTGTGAGCAGTGCGGCAGCAGCCCCGTGACCGGAGCCATCTGCGATCCAAAACAAGATCCGCCCATCCCTCATTCGCAACCAGCCGTAGATATCGCCGCCTACCTGGATCACTGGGCGATAACAGGCTGAAACATCCCATCCGGGCAGCATCAGGGGCTTCTGGGGAATTAGCGATTGCTGCGTCAAACGCGCTGCAGCCAGATCGCGCTCAAGATCGCGGCGCCATTGTTCGAGTTTGTCATTTTGCTGCTCTAACTGCCGCCTCATGGAACGGAGTCGAAGCTGGGTCTCGATTCGTGCACGTAATACTGCCGTATTGACCGGTTTTGTTACAAAATCATCTGCGCCAGCGTGCAAACAAGAGACTTCGCTTTCCTCGCTTCCGTGTCCGGTCAACATGATGGTTGGCACCTGTGCGACCGCCTGGTGCTGATCCGAGCGAAGCTGTTTTAACACCTCCGCGCCGTTTGCCCCCGGCATATCGAAATCGAGCAACAGAAGCGAAGGCGGCCTGGCGTGAATCAGCTTCAATGCTTCGGCACCGTTCTCGCACACCTGGCAGTCGTAGCCGGCAGACGTTAGTACCTGCGCCAGGATTTTGCGGCTCAAAGCATCGTCATCCACTATCAAGATTTCTGCGTGAGAGTTGTTCGCTGTTGCCATCTCTATCTTGGATTCGGATGGAAGCTGGACCGCTATTGTATCAACGCCAATTTTTGCGAAAGCATCGCTAAGCGTGAACAAAAAGAGATTTAATGATTGGCAACGACTCAGACTGTGGATACGATTGTGAGAGTCTTTTCCATTTATGAAATTCTCATTGTCGCTTGCTCTATTCACGGCCTTCTTCGTCGCCTCATGTAGTGAAGAGCCGCAGCCGCCACCCTCCCGACATCGGGCCGCCAGCTATGGCCCCGCCCAGCCTGAACAGTACCCGCCTCCGCAACAACCCTTCAACCCGAATGGCCCGGTTCAACCTACAGGAACCCCGCCCGTGGAGACCGCAGCAGCACCGCCACCTCCTCCACCAGCCGCGCCGACGAAGGTCGCAAAGGGGGATTATCCATACGGAATCCCCGTTCCCGGCAAACCTCACTTGGTAGAGAGTCCATATTCACCTGGCAAATATATTGATGTGGAAGGTTTCCCTCCGGGAACGGAAGTAAAGGATCCGTACACGGACAAAATCTTTCTGGTTCCGTAACGGTTGCCTTGAGGGTGTTCGAGGCTGATTGTGGGTGCTGAATTGGCGCGGCGCCTGTGTTTTATCGAATATCCCGTATTGAGTATCCACCAGCGGTTTCTTCTTATCTATGGAGTTGCGGGTAAAACGGGCACCTCGAATTGATCTAGAGATCACTGTACCCGGCGATAAAAGCATCTCGCATCGAGCGGTAATCATCGCCGCCTTGTCGAATGGCGTGTGCACTCTCAATGGGTTTCTCCCCAGCGAAGATTGTATGCACACGGTAAACGCGCTACGCGCGCTCGGGATCAAGATCGAACAACCCGAGCCCGCCACGTTGATCGTCCATGGGAAAAAGCGGGTTCTTACGCCGCCAAAAAACGAAATCAATTGCGGTAATTCTGGCACCACCATGCGCCTTCTCGCCGGGCTGCTTGCCGGGCAGACATTTGAAAGTCGGCTTGTCGCGGACGCCGGCCTCTCAAAACGTCCCATGGAACGCGTCATTACGCCGCTTCGTCAGATGGGGGCAAATATTTTCGCGGAAGGTCCGGAAGAGACGCCACCACTGCGCATCCAGGGCGGGTCCTTGCGTGGAATTCGTTATCGACCACCTGTGGCCAGTGCGCAGGTGAAAGCTGCATTGCTGTTGGCCGGTCTTTTTGCGAAGGGCAAGACCACCGTGAGCGAGCCAGCACCGACGCGGAATCATATGGAGATGATGTTTGATTATTTCCTGGTTCGAACAGCCGTGGACGGAAGCGGCAGCGTCGCCGTGTTCGGCGACCAGGTTCCAGAGTCGCGCGACTTTGACATTCCCGGTGACATCTCTTCTGCTGCCTTTTGGCTGGTCGCCGCTGCGGCGCAGCGACGAGGTCACTTGCTTATTCGCGATGTGGGTTTGAACCACACGCGAACCGCCTTACTCGGTGTTCTGCTTCGGATGGGTGCGCAAGTGCGCGAGGCCATTGAAGACAGCGATCAGGTTGAACCGCGCGGAATTGTCGAAGTCACCGGTTTCCCGCTCAAGGGCACTGTCATTCAGGGCAAAGAAGTGCCCCAGCTTATTGATGAACTGCCGATTCTTGCGGTCGCCGGCGCTCTGGCGGACGGCAAGACGATTATTCGCCACGCAGAAGAATTGCGCGTGAAAGAAAGCGACCGCATCGCCGCAATCGCGCACAATCTACGTGCCATGGGAGCGCAGGTAGCTGAAATGAACGATGGTCTTGAGATACTTGGTCCGGCTCCCCTGCACGGAGTCCGCGTGCCGAGTTTTGGCGACCATCGTATCGCGATGGCGTTTGCCATAGCCGGTTTGTTCGCTGATGGCGAAACCGTCGTCCAGGACGCCGAATGCATTCGCGAATCTTATCCCGGATTTGAAACCGTGCTTGAGGAGTTCACAAATCAAAAGCGGATGCAGATCAGCACGCCTGTGATCGGTTCACTTACTCCCGGCCCGGTCGAGGAAGGGGCTTGAGTCGCTAAAATTTAGGCTATGCCGCAACGCCCCATATTTGAACACGCAACGTTCAACGCACAACATCCAACGTTCAGTTCAGATAGTTGAGCGGTGAGTCCGCCGGCTAAAGTGAAGGCTTTACCAAATGCACCCCTCCAAGCAACGTTGTCATCGGGTAATCGCTATTGATGGCCCTGCGGCCTCTGGAAAAAGCAGTGTCGCGCAAGAGCTCGCCCGGCGCCTGGGATTTGTGTACGTTAACTCTGGCGCCATTTATCGAGCTATCACCTGGCACATCCTGCAAAGGAAAATTCACCCGGAAGAAAGCGATAGTATCGCTGGAGCACTTCGGGAGGCCGACCTCACGTGCCGCCTGCAAAACAATGAGTCGCGCATTCTGATTGACGACGTGGATCCGGGTGAGCACTTGCGCGATGATTGTGTGAACAAAAGCGTTGCAGGAATCAGTCAGTTCCCTGTGGTCCGCCAGATTGTTGCGAAGAAACTGCACGAGCAAGCGCAAACCCACGATCTGATTGTGGAAGGTCGGGATATTGGTTCGGTCGTTTTTCCCGAGACGCCCTACAAGTTTTACATTGATGCTTCACCTGAGGTGCGTCTCCAGCGTCGAGCCGCGCAAGGAGAGCGCGACGAAATCGCGATTCGTGATCGTGCGGATTCTCTACGCCTTGTCTCACCGCTGGTTATCGCGAAGGACGCACATGTCATTGACACGTCAGATCTTACGATTCAACAGGTGATCGACGAGGTCATCGGCCTGCTTAAGAAAATGGCCCTGCCGATTTAGCGATCCAAATATCAAGTGAAAGCAAATCGGTAATTCGCTAATTCGTTTACTCGTTAAATGAATTTCTATTACTGGATTGGTTATCACCTCAGCCGTCTTGTCGGCCGATTGTTTTTTCATTTTCGCGTCATTCACCGGGGGCGCATGCTTCAGAGTGGCCCCGTCATTCTCGCAATGAACCACCAGAGTTATCTTGACCCGCCGCTTGCCGGCACCACGTGTGATCGCGCCGTTTACTTTCTGGCGCGGCGAACCTTGCTGGACGTGCCGCCGCTCGGCTGGCTTTTGCCAAAGCTCAATGTAATCCCGGTCAATCAGGAGGGCATCGACCGGAGCGCTTTGAAGGCTTTGATTCGTGTTCTAAACGCCGGGAACGCGGCCCTGGTTTTTCCGGAAGGCTCGCGCACCGTCGATGGCAGCTTGCAGCCGGCCGAGCGGGGATTAGGTCTCATCATCGCAAAAACGCTGGCGCCCGTTGTGCCTATGCGAATCTTTGGCGCCCACGAAGCCCTGCCACGCGGTGGCGGCGGTTTGCACTTTGTCCCAATTACTATCGTCGTGGGAGAACCAATTTTTTTTACGGCTGCCGATTTAAGTCCTCCAGGGAAGGATCTCTACAAGCGGTTAAGCCGGCGAGTCATGGACGCAATCGCGGCTTTGCGTTTGAACTGATACACGCTGTTGGCTTCGTCGAGTAAGGAAAACGAACAAGACTTCCTTGCGCACGTGAAATCGATATCGATACTTCACACGTGAATCCGCCGCAGCAACCTGTCGAAAAACTTCAATCACCTCACGTTCCAAGGAGCGTCGTTGTACTGATGATCATCATTCTTGCATCACTCGCGCTAGTGGCCGTCTTTGCCAATATTCAGCGCTTTCGCCGCGGTCAGATTGAGACGGTCGTTGTGGTTCCGGCAGGTTCGACCACCCCGCAGCCGCGTTAACTTTCATTTGACTAGAAGCCGCCCCCTCGGTTTTGTTCGTCCGAAATTAACGGAAAACCTTAAATACGACCTTTGATATGAAAAAACTCTTTGCCCTCTCGATGCTCATTCCTCTGGCGATGGTTTGCTCCTGCCAAAAACAGGACGCAGCGGCCGAACAACAACTCGCTCAGCGAAAGGTCGACCTGGATACGCGCGAGAAAGCATTAGACGAACGAGAGAAGGCATTGTCCGAGAGGGAAAAAGCAGTGGCCCGTGCCGCCCGTGCGGCGATAGCTCCAGCCGACGCTCAATTGCGAGCTCTGAAAAGGGACGGCTCTTCGAATGTTCCCGCTGCAACCGTTCCTCCTGGTTTAGCGCCGCCCGACAACTCGCAGCTCAAAGCTAGCAGGGAAAAAAGATTCGAAGAACTGCGTGCCACAAGGCAGCGCAGGATGGAGGCGATACAACAAATGAGATCCATGAGGGCACGCCCGAATTCGGGTGCCGGCACGCCTGCCGACACGAGCACGTCTGGTAACACCAGTGGGTCTGCCGATACCGGCACGTCCACCAGCACTGGCGCGGAGGCGACTTCACCATCTCCGTCGTCTACACCCCAGTAGAGACGAACTGTTGACCAATCGGTTCAACGCAAACTAGGTGGCGAATTTGCGCGTTGAGTCGTCAGTTCACGGGCGTATTGCAGCGTATCGATTGAATCGACATTCTTGTCTCGCCGGATTGCTTTGATTCTCGGGAAACGCAATGCCAGTCCACTGGCGTGGCGTGAACTGGGTTGAATTGAATTGAAGGCGACCTCGAGGATCACGTCCGGTTTCACTTCGCGATACCGACCATGGTCTGCGATTGTGTTCTCCTTGAAGTGTTTGGTCAGCTCTGCGATTTCCGTGTCGGTTAATCCGCTGTAAGCCTTACCAATCGGGAGGAGCTTACCAGTAGTTTCATCGCGCACAGCAAATGTGTAATCGCTCAATACATTGTTGCGTTTGCCGTGCCCAAACTCGGCCCCCACGACCACGACATCCAGTGTCGCCAGTTCTTTCTTGAGTTTGAACCAAAACAGGCCGCGGTTACCGGGCAGATAGAAACTCTCCGGGTCTTTGATCATTAGCCCTTCATTCAAGCGTTGCCGCGCCTGTTGAAACGTTTGTTCGATCTCAGCAGCAGAATGTGCGGG
>Ga0137404_10002534_pt1 | contig 12110 bp, 11 predicted proteins | sample CZOMad2_1_16fung_FD_108285 | JGI IMG/M metagenome (GOLD analysis project Ga0137404, IMG submission 108285) | Vadose zone soil fungal communities from Angelo Coast Range Reserve, California, USA - CZOMad2_1_16fungal (Illumina Assembly) | ecosystem: Environmental > Terrestrial > Soil > Vadose...
GTCGCGAGTTTGTTTTGCTTCCTGGCCCAGCGGCATGCCATTCACGGCGAGCACTTTGTATTCCTCGCCCCCGTTGGCTCGGTAGCCGACTGCGATAGTGAGATTGTCTTGCGGAATCCAGTTACTGGTCGTGCCGTATGCGTAGGATCGTTTGATTAATTGTTTAACTATGAAGTCGGGCATCGCGCCCGCTGCTGCCAGCGTCGCTGCGCGCGTTCGCTCCAACAAGGCCTCGGCTTCCGCATCCGGCGGTCGCGCGGAAGCGGTCGGATTCACTCTTCTGCGTTCAGCTTCTTCGAGCGTGCGGTGCAGCAATGCGTCGCTGCCACTCTTGCTGGCCACCAGCGAACGCATGCCGTCGGTAAGTGGAAAACCGATGCCGCGTTTGCGTATCTCTTCGACGATCTCGTCGCGCAGTTCCGGATGCTTTGGTAACTGGTAAACGAGGGCCACAACTTCACGGCTGGTCAGCGGTGAGGATTGAGTCTGTGCTATACACAGCGAAGGGCAGAGAACTACAACGAATAACAAGAGCCTGATTAAGGTACGATTCATATTATTACTGGATTGGAAGTCTTCTAATAAGATCACCACTTATGATAGTGGTACCGGGCGTGGTGTCAAACAGGTCCATCGTCGCTACTATTCCGATCGTTTCGACATCGCCAGATAGCTCGAGGATCATATTGAGGTCAATCAACTTGTCTTTTTCCACCTTGACGTTCTTGATTTGGAGAGACTTGAAGCCCGTCAATTGTACCGTGATGGAATAGTTTCCCGCTGCTAGAGAGGCAAACTCAAATCTACCCGCATCGTTTGTGTAGGTCTGCCCCATCTCCTTCGCTTCTGCGTTAACAACTATGACCCTGGCTCCCGGAAGCAGACCGCGGTTCGGATCCATCACAGTGCCGGAAAGCGCCTTCACCGCAGGATCGGAAGTAGCATTCGTGCGTGTGATCCTGGTTTGGGGAGTACATGCCGGTTTTCCATCCTTAGCAGCAGACTGTTGGCCGAAAGCCGAGGATGAGACGCTGGCAATTGCCGCGAACACGGCTGCCGCTCTTTTTGAGACCCGCATCCTCAGCGCGCGCAATCCAATCGGACAATCTTTAGTCAGAACCGTTCCATCGGCGCGACGAAACAGCCTTGCGCATAGTCTACCTTCGGTTGAAGCAATCAACGCCTCTGCTTCGCTGGGGTATAGTTCGGAGATGTTATAGACGTTCAACTGGCACTGATCGCAAAAGCGGACTCGGCTGTCTCCGGCCATCTGTTCCCAGCTAGTCGGACAAGGCGTGGCGATACGGAGACGGTCGATATTTGCAGCGTGCCTTGTTGAATAAGTGGCCATTTGGCTTTCTCGCTGATAGGGATAACGGAAGTGACTGCTTTTCGATGTATTTCAGGCTGGATAGTTGCCTCGCAACGGAAGATGAGGAATTACAGGCACAACTGCTCGATTGCCTGTCGAAGAATCTTCACGCAGGCTTCGAGTTCGGCAATCGGGACAAACTCGCCGGTTCGATGAGCGACACGAATGTCCCCCGGTCCCAGCACCACCGCGTCGGCGCCAAGCTCGGTCATTTGGGCCGCTTCAGTGCCGAAGGCCACAGTGCCCGCCTGGCGGCCGGATAACTCTTCGAGCATGGTGACGATCTTTGAGTCGGGCGAAGTTTCAAATCCCTCATCTGAGCGCGCGGCATCGACCTCACAGACGAAATCGGGATCGCGCGTTTTCTCTTCTTCGATCGCGGTGGAAAGCAAATCAAGCAATCGTTTGGGATCTTGTCCCGGTATCGGGCGCCATTCGAGCGTGAAACGACACTCTCCGGCGATCACATTCTTTGCCGTGCCGCCATGAACGAGACCGACATTTAGGGTTGTGTACGAAGGGTCAAACGCCGGGTGTTCTTCGCTCTCCAGCTTAGCAGCGATCCTTTCGATGTCGGCGATGAGGCGTGCTGCCGCAAACACAGCTGAAGACCCCAGGCGAGGATAAGCGCTGTGCGCTTCTCGGCCTTTGATCTTGATTTCAGCGAGGCAGTAGCCCTTGCCGGCGCGCATGGGCCGTAGCGAGGTGGGCTCGCCGACGATCGCATACCGCGATTGGATGGCGCGAGCTTCAGCCAAACGCTTTGCACCTATCAAGCCAATCTCTTCGTCTGCAGTAAAGATCAGCGCCAACGGCCGGCGCAGTTTCTTCAACTCGATGAGTTCGATAGCGGTAAGGGCCGCGGCGACAAACGCTTTTGTGTCACAGGCGCCGCGCCCGTAAAGTTTTCCTTCGCGTTCAGTGAGCCGGAGAGCATCGCTCCAAATTGGATCGTAAGGGACAGTGTCGGTGTGACCGATGAGCGCCAGCTCAACTTCGGGTGGGCTTTCAGTAAACTTCGTGCCGGCAAGAGCGATCAGGTTTATTTTTTCAACACCGCTTTCATCCGTGTAAGGAAAGCGCTTGACGCACAGGCCAAGCGCCTCGCAGCGTTGCGAGAGGCAATCCACGATCCTGGAATTCGACCGCGACGAGACAGACTCGATGGCCACTAGTTCGGAGAGTGTTTCCTGAACAGTCATTTCAGATTCAACCTACTTGAAAGGACCCATACAGAACCGTGAGCGGACCGGGGTCCCCACGCGGGCAGCCCGCGTGGGGTGGTGGTAGCGACCGGATGCTACGCTCAACTTTCGAATGGCTGCGGTTGGCTTGCCGGTTAAGAATTCGCGCAGGTTTAAGTTGAGCGTAACATCCGGTCGCTACCGCTCACGGTTCTGTAGTCAATTGAGCTACTCATTCCAAAGCCTCTCCTGCAATGCCTTGAATCTCTCGACGATTTCTTCTTGTTGAGCATGTCTCCCATTTTCAACAATGCGCTTCCCTCCAACGACTACGTCCTTCACTGCCGTTCTAGAAAGAGAGAAGACGATACTCGAGAGAAGATCGTCTGGCGAGGCTCCGGCGATCGATGGATCGTTAAGATCAACTGTAAAGAAATCTGCCGCACGTCCGGGTTCGAGAGATCCACCCGGCGCGTTGATGCTTTCAGCGCCGCTGACGGTGGCGCAGTTGAAGAGTTGCGCGGCAAGCGCCGACTGTCCATCATCACCGACAGAAGCCAGTACCGCCCGCTCCATCCTTTGCAGCCGCAGGTGATATTCGAGCTCACGTGCGTCTTCGAGCAGATCAATCTCTACGTGGCTGTCGCTGCCCAGCGCCACGCGCACGCCCTGTTTGAAAAATGCGTCAACGGGAACAATACCGTCGCCCAGGTTTCGCTCGGTTGTGGGACACGCGCAAACCATCGCGCGCGCTTCGGCGACCATGCGCACCGCTTTTGGTGAAACGTGAATCGAATGCACACCCGTGAAGCGCTCACTGAGCAAGCCCTCCGTCGCCAGTAGCGCGACTGGCGAACGGCCGTATTCCTCAATGCAGGCGGAAACTTCCGCCGGCTGTTCGGCCACGTGCATGTGGACCGGAAGCTGGCGCTGGTCGGCGACGTTGATTATCTCTTTCAAATAATTTAACGGTACCGCACGTACACTGTGCGGCGCGATGCCGACCCAGGCCATTTTGTTTCCATCGCCAAGATCGCTGCCGAGTTGTTCCAGGTTCTTGAGATAAACTTCCGGATTCGTTTCAATGAAACGAACTTGTTGGTCATTTGCTTCCGTCTCGTAGCCTGAGCGCGCGTACGCAACTCGCAACAGCGCGATGCGCAGGCCGACATCGTTAGCCGCGCGCACCACTTCCTTAGCCATTAGATTCGGATCGTCGTAAGCGCTACCGTCCGGCGCATGATGAAGATAGTGAAATTCACCGACGGCTGTAATTCCGCTGAGCGCCATTTCCAGAAACGCCATTCGCGAGGCATCGTAAACATCTTCCGGCGTGAGGCGCACCGCCGCGCTGTACATCATTTCGCGCCAGGTCCAAAAGCTGTCTTTGTTGTTCCTGGTTCGATATTCGGTGCGGCCGCGAATTGCGCGCTGGAAGGCGTGTGAGTGGGCGTTGATGAGACCGGGAAGAAGAGCCCGGTCTTTGAGGCGAATAGCATTTTCAACTTCGCTTCCAGAAATGATACGTGCGACTTGAGCCGCATCGCCGCAGACAAGCGCCGACTTGGAATCGAAGCGCCCGTTTCTGTAGACCAAATCAGGCAGCCAGGCTGCTAGATTAGAACTGCTCAAGTTCATTAAGCTCAGGGTAAGGAAGGCGCGATTAGCACCCAGCGGGGCTGCCCCCGTTGGGGACGCCGCGTTGCCCCGCTCTGCTACCTGTTCATTCTGCCCTCAAGCCCTTGGTTGCCAAAACCTCTGGCACCGCCGAGCGGTCACCGGTGCAGCTAATCCGCCTGGGGCCCTGGAGATAGTCAATCCTAAATCCCAGCCTCTCATACAGCGCAACCACACGCGACGTCGCCTGGTTCGACAGCACCACCGGCCCAGGGTGGGCTGCCAACCACTCCGCTGTGCGAACCTGATCGTCCCAGTTAAATCCTCCGGCGCTATAGGTCGTAAACTCGACGTCGTAAGGCGGGTCGGCGTAGATGAAATCCTTTGGCTCAATTTCGAGCTCTGTGATATCGCTGTTCGTAAAGGCCCAGTTTTCAAACAACGGCAGGAACCGAGAGAAGCTGGGGGTGTACGTAATCGACTTGTGCGTACCAAACGGCACATTAAATTCGCCGCTTTGATTGAAACGGCACAGTCCGTTGAAGCAAGTGCGATTCAAGTAATAGAAGAGCTGCGCCGCTTCGGCTCCCTGCCATTCGCCATCTTTGATTAGTTGGTTAAACCGGGTGCGGTGACGGTAGAAGCTCTGTTCTTCATTCTTCATCTCGATTGTTATCTCGAGACCCCGTTGCAGGTGGGTGTAAAAGTTTATCAAGTGCGGATTGATGTCATTCAGGAGGGCGTACTTTGGTCGCAAACCCAGCGGCGCAGCGAGTCCGCCGCAGAAAGGCTCAACGTAGCGTCTGGATGAATGCGACTCCCAGAGCGGCGCGAGGTACGGCAGCAGCCAACGCTTTCCACCCGCCCATTTCAGAGGCGGCCTCAGAACGATGTCGCTTTGTTTCCCAGCTTGTTCGGTTTCAAACGAAGGCCTTATGGAAACTTCAGAAACATGTTGCAAAGACGAGGTTGCGGCTGCGCTGGCAACGCTGCGTTGCGGAACCACTCTAGAATGTTTCGCTGCCGAAGGGTTTCTTTCTCTCACGTTGTAGTTGCGAAAATAGCAGCGTACCTTGCTGTTGGTCAAACTCTGCTTTGTTACAAACCGAATATCATTTTTCTCATCTTATCATTTGAGATTCGTGATAGAGTGCGCGAATTCCTCACAGACCTGGACCAATGAATGAATTTGTAAAACTGTTTCCATGGAGGTTAATGCGTGAAGCAAATTTCGCCCATTGCTCGCAAGAAATCACTCATTATCAAGGAACTCCCAAACGAAACTCTAGTCTACGATCTCGAAACTGACAAAGCTCATTGTCTGAATGAGACAGCGGCACGCGTTTGGAAAAACTGCGATGGCAGACAAACTGTAGCGCAATTGCGTGAGTTGACGGAGAAGGAAACCAACTCGCGGGTGCCTGAGGAAATGGTTTGGTTGGCATTGGATCAGTTGGAGCAGTTTAAGCTTCTGGAGACGCCGGTAAGCCAACCACCTCAAATATCAGGGATGTCGCGGCGCCAGATGATTCGTTTGGCAGGAACTGCGGCTATCGCCGTGCCGGTGATTATTTCAATCGTGGCGCCAAGCCCAGCGCAAGCCCAATCCTTGGCGCCTCCGGGCGCGTGTTGTCAAAACCCCAGCAGTTGCGCGTCAGGCTCTTGTAATCAAAACCCAGTTTGCACCGGTACTCCGAGTACAAAGGCTTGTGCGTAGCTAATCGGCTAACAAAGATCTAAACAGAGTCGATTCTCTGAGTGACTCCACCAGCGCAGGCACCCTGGTAATGAGTTCGGCCGCGTTCTCAGGTGGGTACTGCGCAGTTGCTCTCTGATTGATCTCGTCCCCGCTAAGACCCAGGAGCAAGCACTCCAGCACGAAAACATAGGCGTCATCAAACTCCGGCATTCCCAGGGCGTTCGTTTCTTTTGATCCCAGCACTCTCGTGCGCGCGAGTTCTTCCACCCAGTCGAGAATAGTTTCCACCGGATCCTGATCCGGATAGCGCTGCTTCACTAACTGCAAAATCTTCTCGCGACTTGGCACGTTCAAGAGCAGCGCCAAAAAGAAGCGGTGTGCATCGCTGGTGATAGTCCCGCGACGCTGAACGATGCTCATCTGCCGCTCCTGCTCTTCCAGGACCGGGAGAACCAGATCCGCAAGCTCGCCGTGAGTGCTCTTACATCTCTCCAGGATCGCCTTGAAGCGATCTTTGCCGATCGACAAACCAAACAGCGCCTCCATCTCATTGTTCTGTAGCTGTTGAAACGTTTCTGCCAACACAAAGTAAGCCGTATGAAAATCCGAAGAGCAGACAAGATCGCCAATCATCGCGTCAGCGTCTTTGTGCTTCATTCCCAGCAGCAGCCCGATAGTTTGCAGCTTCTTGATCAATACGGGGTTTTTGAAAAAAGGATCCAAAGCGAAATGAGGTTTGCGATAGTCATATTGTAATGCAGCCGAGGGCGTGTGTTCGGTCCTGATGGTGATGGTGGCTGAGGGGCGGTCAAGGTGGAACAGGGAGTGAATAAAGTTTCTCCCGGCCCGGATCATTCGCACGTCCTTCAGCTTCAACAACTGGACATCTTCGAGCGCCAGCTCGCCGGCAGAAAAGTGTTCGTTGATAATCTTGTCTTCGCGAAATGAGTAATGGCTATGAATGCTTGAACCAAGCAATACCTGAAAGGCGCCGGTGAAGGCATGTTGGTGAATGCTGGTGGTGCCGTCGAGCCAGTAGTAAACGTCGATGTAAAATCTTGGGCCAGCGAACAACGTTATCGGTGGATTTCCGAAACGTCCTTCGACATCATACTGGTGGGGCAATGACGCGGCAGCGTGCACCCAGCGAATGATTTCCCAGGGGTCAATGCGCGCCGGTAAGTCAAACTCCGTGAGCGCTTGCGCGGCAATCTCCGGAAAAAGCTGTTCACTGTAGTTCTCGGCTTTCCAACGACTTTCTACCAGCGCCCCGAGATTTTGAAACTCCTCCATGTAGTTTTTGTCACGACCTCGCTTCCATCCTGGGAATTTGAGAAGGAAGAATATGGAGCAACGCTGGATTAGGCAAGGGGTCGATAGTGCAGGATTCGATCGAGACTGTTCCCGGGATTGTCTCCTTCAATGATTTGCCTCCGGTTGCGATTCTCGAACCGCTCGGCTTATCATCTTTTCCCGCGACGCCGGAGTGGCGAAATTGGTATACGCACCAGACTCAAAATCTGGCGAGGTCAAACTCATGTCGGTTCGAGTCCGACCTCCGGCACCAGCCTTTGTGATTCTTGTTCAATTGGTGGAGCTTAACTAGCTGCCCATCCGCACTGACTTAGTTAACTCCCCGGCTCGACAAAGAGTAAACTGACCAACTAGAATCGGTTTGCGCCCCTTCTGAAAAACGATCTCTCCCAGAGCGACGCCTACGTCGAAAGGAAGAACTGATGAGAAAAATACTCTCAATACTGATTGTATTAACGTTTATGGCGCTTTTGTCTGTGCCAGCTTCAGCCAGAACCTGCGGGAGGCTGCGGCACCGGCACGGAAACTATTGGCATACGCACTACGCGTGTGTTGGTGATGGCCACAAGCACGGCAGAAGCTTCTGGCAGAAGCATCGCGACAAATTAACGACCGCAGGTGGCGCCGGTGCCGGCGCGCTTATCGGCGGCATCGCTGGTGGCAAGAAGGGCGCCCTTATTGGAGCGGCGGCAGGCGGTGGCGGTGCGGCCGTTTACACCTACGGAATCCGCAAGCGCCGTCGTGGCGCCCGGTACTGAGTTTCAGCCAAAATGTTGCTGAGTGCGTGTCCTCAGGAGAACCCTTAGAGGGCGCGCACTCGGAGTGTCTTACCCAATTCTGCCTCCCCGGGTCTAAATGTCTTAAAATCACTAAGTTACGTGGTGGTAAAAACATGTTTGCCACCGCTGGGTGAAATCTGTAGAATCTAAGGTGTTCCCTGAGGGCGGAACAAAAGTTTGCCTCCAGCCCCTCGCCAAAGCCTTCGCAATTTCCAGCGGTCACGTGCCGCTCAATATCCCCGGGAAATCAGGAGTCGAAAGAATGTCAGGTGACGTGCGACCACGGATTCTTATCGTTGATGATGAGACAGAGATAACATCGATTCTGTCCGATCTCTTCGAGGGCAAATACAATTGCACCAGTGCCGGCTCGGCTGAGGAAGCCCTCGGTCTGCTGGTAGGCAATAATTATGAGCTCGTGGTCAGCGATATCACGATGCCGGGCATGAGCGGTCTGGACATGATTCCGCATGTACGAAGCAGTTGGCCCAACAGCGTGGTGGTGATGATCAGCGGCATGCAGACCGTGGAGAGCGCAATCGACGCGCTTCGATTGGGAGCCTTCGACTATGTAATGAAGCCGTTTGACTTGCGGCAGGTTGAGGCGGTAGTGAAGCGTGCTTTAGACCACCAGGAGTTGATAGTTGCGAAGAAGCGCTATGAAGATCATCTCGAAGAGTTGGTTGAGCATCGAACAGCCGAGCTCGACCAGGCTTTGAACTCACTGGAAGACGCCTACAGATCGACCCTGAAGGCGCTGACTGCGGCGCTTGAAACCAGAGACCTCGAGACCCACGGGCATTCCGAGCGGGTGGTTAGCTACAGTATGCGTCTCGGTAGAGAGTATGGCCTGAATAGCCGGCGCACAAAGTCGCTCGAGTTTGGATCGCTGCTTCACGACATTGGCAAGATTGGCGTGCCCGATTTGATTCTGCGCAAGCCGGCGAAGTTAACCCCTGAAGAGTGGGTGCTCATGCGCCAGCATCCGCTGCACGGTCAGCAAATTTTGCGCGGCATTGAATTTCTGGAGGGTGCGGCCCGCGTAGTGGCGCAGCATCACGAGAAGTGGGATGGTTCGGGTTATCCGCTTGGACTGCGCCGCGAAGAGATCGACGTCTGTGCACGCATATTCTCCGTAGCCGATGCGTTCGACGCGATCACCAGCGATCGCGTCTATCGTAAAGGTAAACCTTATCGCGCGGCTGCAGAAGAACTTGATGCCTGGGCCGGTAAACAGTTTGACCCGAGAGTTGTGGAGGCTTTTCATCGAGTTCCCCAACAGGATTGGGACGATCTGCGGGACCAGTCTTTGATAAGGAAGGAAGACGAAGTGCGCCGCATGATTGAAACGCTTGAGCCGCAGCTCGAGGCCGTCCTTTCTTAGACTAAGTTCTCACGATCATACCTGACGTACTCGCTCATTTCTTTACCTCAGGCTGCGCGGGCACAACATAACCTCGCCTGGAACGCAAACTTAATCCAACCCGTCGTGACGCTACTTCGATGCGGCGATACTCGCCTTTGTCGGCAGCTGCGAGTGCCCGCTTGGGCCGGTACGTGACGACGTATTCTGCTCCAACCTCGCGCGCAGCTTCCCGCGCTTGTTCAACCATCTCATCGGCGGTTTTAGGCAGGAAGATTTGTCCCCCTGTTTCTTCGGCCATGTCCGTGAGAATTTGCTGGCTCTTCCTGATGTCGGCCTCGTAAGCTTTTCGCTGGCGGCGCATCGCCGAATCGAAAGTGATACTGTGCAGCACATACGCAGGACTGCGGGTTGTGCCGGGGGGTTGAGTAGGATCGTTCGCGGTGATCGGATCGTGCGATGTGGGAACTTGTCGAACCGTAGCGGACTGGTTCTGCTTCGGTTTCTCCTGTCTGACAAATTCCGTGTAACTGATGATATGGACGGTAGCCCTGGTCGCCGCCAGTTGTTTCATTGCCTGCGCCCGGTCGATTTTTCCGCCGGGGGTATCTACTCCGTCGGTGATGAAAACTACATGACGACTACCTTCCGGGCGATCTTTCAACTGCTGAGCGACGGCAACGACCGCATCAGCAAAGCGTGCTCGTTTCCCTGACGAGAGTTTTGTCTTCAACACCTTAAGCGTCGCCGCGCGATCGCGCGTCCAGTCCTGAAGTAACTCTACGGAGTTATTGAACTGCATGACTTCTACCCACGTATCTTCTCGAAGTCTGTTCAAAAACGCGATTGCAACTTCCCTCGTTAAATTCGTTTGCTTTGACACCCCTCCGAGTCCGCTCAATTCACCGCCAGTATCAAGTACCAGCAGGACATTCGCGGGGATACGACGAACACTTTTGATTTGTTGGGCAACGCCATTCTCAAGCACTAGAATGTCATCGGGTACGACAGTCGGATCGTAGTGACCAAACTGATCAACGGCTATGACTGGCAGGCGCACCTCTTCCGTAAACACTTTGACCCGTTCGTCCTCCGCGCGGGGAGTGGGAGAGGGAAGTGGTTGTGGTGGCCTCTGCTGGGCTTGGATTGAAGCGGTTGTCGCCAACGTGAGGAAGAATAAAGCGAGTCTCGGATATCGAAATGACAATGATTGACCTGCCTCTCGGAATGGAAATTTGCCGAGGTTGGATGCGAGGGGGAGCGGTTCCGAGTTGCCTAAACTCAAAATTAGAGGTCCACCATTGCGTTCTTCCTGCGAAAGAAGACAGCGAAAAGACCTGAACTCCAGACCCGCTGTTCAACCGGAAGTCTGTCGGGCCTGGGATTGCACCGCCGTGATGGCCACAGCATCGACAATGTCGTTCGCTTTGCAGCCGCGGGAAAGATCGTTGGCCGGCTTGTCGAGGCCCTGGAGAATCGGTCCGATCGCGGTTGCGCCGCCCAGTCTTTCGGTGAGTTTGTAAGCGATGTTGCCCGACTGAAGGTCCGGGAAAATTAAGACATTTGCCCGGCCCGCCACAGTCGATCCCGGCGCTTTAGACTGCGCAATGGCTGGCACGAGCGCGGCATCTGCCTGCAACTCGCCGTCAATCTCGAGTTGGGGCGCCCTCGCTTTCACGGTTCTGGTTGCTTCTACAATTTTATCGACCAGTTTATGCTTTGCACTTCCTTTGGTTGAGAAGGAAAGCATGGCCACGCGAGGTGTCGTCCCCAGCAGCGCGCGCCAGGAATCAGCTGAAGCAATTGCAATCTCCGCCAACTCTGCCGCTGATGGTTCGATAACTACGCCGCAGTCGGCGAAGATCAGGACGCCGTTTTCGCCGAAGCCGTTATCGCGCAAGGCCATGAGGAAAAAACTCGACACGAGTTTGAATCCGGGACGCACGCCGATGCAGTGAAGCGCCGCGCGCACGGTATGTGAAGTAGTGTTGGTTGCTCCGGCTACCGAGCCGTCTGCTTTTCCGAGCCGGACCATCAAGTTCCCGTAATAGAGCGGGTCAGCCAATAGGGTGCGAGCCTCGTCGGCCATCAGTCCTTTAGCGCGACGCATCTCGTGAAAAAGCTCAGCCATCTTTTCGAAATCAGGGGCGCGCCGGTGATCTATGACTTCAACGCCGCCAAGATCGGCGCCCTCACGTTGCGCCGCTTCGCGAATCGTCGCTTCGTCTCCAAGCAGCGTAATCCGCGCGATTCGATTTCGCGCGCAGATAGCGGCCGCAATCACAGTGCGCGGATCGTTTCCTTCAGGTAAGACAATGTGTTGAAGTTTGGCAGCAGCGCGCTGGCGAATTCGTTCGAGAATGGACATAGAAAAAGTCGGAGCCTCGGGCTGTAGTCGGGTTGAACGAGAACGGTGAGTCTAGCTAACCCGCGCTGAGAGAACAAGCCAGACGATAGGGGCAGTGGTGCAGATTGGAGTTGGCGGGACGGATTGCGCTATTAAAGAGTCGTGGCCGTAGATCGGATGCTAAAGTCAACTTCGGAAAAAAGCGACCGCCATTACAGAACCGAGCGCGGTAGCGCCGGATGCTAAAGTCTACTTTGGCAATAGGCCTGGCCAGTTGGCTTGATACTGAAGTTGACTTTAGCATCCGGCGCATCCACCACCCCAGCGGGGCTGCCCCGCTGGGAACCCCGGTCCGCGCTCGGTTCGGTATTGAATGTGCCCCTTCTTGAATCTTCGACCATTCACTGCGTGCTGCTCTTACTTATCAAATTGAAC
>Ga0137404_10002536_pt1 | contig 12106 bp, 8 predicted proteins | sample CZOMad2_1_16fung_FD_108285 | JGI IMG/M metagenome (GOLD analysis project Ga0137404, IMG submission 108285) | Vadose zone soil fungal communities from Angelo Coast Range Reserve, California, USA - CZOMad2_1_16fungal (Illumina Assembly) | ecosystem: Environmental > Terrestrial > Soil > Vadose zone...
CGGCGCCGAAAAAAATCCTGATCAAGGTCCTGCCGTCGCCGCGAGAAACGGCGCGCAACAATTTGCGATTTCGAATTGTAAATGGCGCTCCCAATCAAATGATCTTTGCCGTCCTTGAGCGAAATCACCTCGCCATTCGCGGGATTTCCGAAAACCTTGAGCACTTCGCTGGAAAACACCCAGTCGTGCCCATGCAAAATTCGCGCACGCGGTTTGATGACGATGCCTGCCATGAAAGAGGAATGCTCGCGCAATTTTCGAGCGCGAAGTTCGACACTATAAGGTTTTGGGAACTGTTTCGCTCAGGCGCTGCGGGTCAACCTTGAAGACGGTGAACTCGGAATTTTCAAACACGTTTGTGATAATGACGGGAATCGTCGCCGGAAGGCCTTCCGATGTCTTTCTAAGGACGATGTAGCGAACTCCCGCTTCTCGCAACAAGTCCTGCTGAACCTTTCCAAGCCGCCAATCTTTCCAAAATTGCTTTACCGCAGACTCTCTGCGCACGTACTCGCTCCGGGCGACCATACCATAGGCGAAATAGCCCACTGGCACCCGGCATTTAGTAAGTGCAAGAATGGGCGCGAGCAGGTTGTCGCCGGGTAAAACGACATCTCCGGGTTGGGCATCCTTCGTCAGAAAGTCCATGACACTCAGGGTTTCCCGGTTAAAGCTTTGCAATTCCTTCCCCAATGGCTCTCCGAAGAGCCGATCGGGATCCCGCTCCAGCGCGAAGTGCTGCACCGTTGCAGGTACACTCAAGGCCACGGCGCTCACCGCAATCAATCCTGCGATTGGCTCGGGCCGCATGCCTCGCCACACGGCGCGCCGATACAAGGTTTGCAGGACTTCAACCGCGAAGATCCATGCGCCGTATTTGCTTTGGACGAGAAACCACGCGCTATTGTAGAATCCAGTGGGTGCGATGCGGCACGTCAGTGTAACTAGCAGGCCGATCACCACGAAAAGCGCCAGCACGAATCGCAACCCTGACTCAGGGTTCGGACGGAATATCGCGCTCAGTATCGCGGGCACGCCGATCACGCGCAATCCGAGGCAACCAACGAGATAAATCGGCAAGGCGATTCCCGCGAAAGCAACCACGCCGGTCAACCAATCTTTCGTCCCAAGCGCCTCCATCATGCGGGAGAGATAAATCGACGGGTCGAATGTCATGGTAAAGTGTGCACCACTCTTGTTTCCTAGATAAAGTGCCAGAAGCAGTGGCGCAGCCAGAGCGGCAGTTACTGCCGCGACTTTGAACAAGTCCGCAGTCCGAAAAACAAAAAGATAAACGACGGCTGCAAGTCCCAAGCTGAACATGAGTTGCGCCGCCGTAAATACCTTCACCTCCATCAACACAACGGACAACAGCGCGGAAAGAAAAAGCCACGCTCCACCATGCTCACTCAAGTAATGCTGCAAACAAAATAACGCAGCAAAAAGGAGACCTACTGCAGGAAGGATTGGATTGGTGTAAAAAAGCGAAAAGACCGTTGGCGCGGTAAAATACCTCACGGACCAGTCGGCTTTCTCGCCCCGAAGCAAGCCTGGAATAAAGGAAAAGTCTTCTCCGAAGAAAACCAAGAACACAACGAGCGCGCCGAAGTATCCCGAGCCGAGCCAGCTTCGAGAGAAGCAAAAGACACTCAGCATGGAGAGAGCCAGGAAAAGCGTCGACACAAAACGCAGCATCAGGTCGCGCGTGTCGAGACGAGTCGCGTTAGCAAACATCGCACTCACAACGTCCATTCCGTAGTGGTAAGTGAGCGGCGCGCCCGAAAAGACCGGACTTTGAGGCGGCACAGTGTGCGTCAACTCGTTAGCGATCGCGATGTGAAGAAAGACATCCGGGACCGGACGGACCCGCATTGTGCCATCCGCCCGCCGCGTGAGGTTGGTGTAATAAAGGGGCAGAAAGGCCAGCACGACAACTCCGAGCGCAACAACTGCAGCCAAGGCGACGCCGGATCCGTCACGCGACTTGTCCGTGCTCACCTGGTACGGGCGCGCTGGCAGCGTGGGTTGCCGCCATGGTGATTTAATTTTGCTACCGTAACGGCAAAGAAAAACTGCGGCAGTCGTCAGCGGCCAAATGAGGTAGAAGCGTTCTAGGCGAGTAAAAGTAATCAACCAATAAGCGAGACCGCTCACGATCAAACCGAGAAAACAAGCCAGGGTCACATCTTCCAGCGGGCTGAGTCTCCGCTTCAGCGAGAGTAGCAGCAGTTTGCCTGGCACATATGCCAGCAGAACAACGGCGACGAAAAAGAGGCATGCTCCGAAAAAAATCTGCATCTCTGATTAAGCCTGAACCCGCGTGACCGGGAAGAGACTAGGTCATCTCGCAAACTCGGACGCAAGGCCAAATTCCAAATCAGCATCGCTTTGACGAAATCCGCCTTGTCTCATAGCTTCGGGGGCCTTTTCTGAACATGAACTCCCCGTTGCAGGTTGCCGCGCGGCATTCCATTTCAGTCGTCACGCCAGTTTACAATGGCGAGGCTTCCATCGCTGAACTGTGCCGACGCCTGACTGAAGTATTACCGCGGATCGCGACAGAGTATGAGATCATTCTCGTCAACGACGGTAGCCGGGACCGAAGCTGGGAGATCATCTCAGAGCTATCGTCACGCTTTGCGACGGTGCGCGGTTTGAATCTGATGCGGAACTATGGCCAGCATAACGCTCTGCTCTGCGGCATTCGAGCGGCAAAGTACGATGTGATCGTGACGATGGATGACGATCTGCAGCATCCGCCCGAAGAAATCCCGCGACTGCTCGAACAACTGGAACACGGATTCGACGTTGTTTACGGCGCGCCGAAGGAAGAACGGCACGGGTTCATGCGCGCTCTTGCTTCCCGCATTACGCGCCTCGCGCTGGGGAGCGCCATCGGGATGAATCTCGCCAGAAACGTGAGTGCGTTCCGCGTTCTCCGTACGCAATTGCGCGAGGCATTCGCAGGCTATCAAACTCCGTTTGTTTCCATCGACGTGCTGCTGACATGGGCGACAACCCGCTTCGCTGCAATACCCGTCGTTTTCCAGCCGCGACATTCGGGTTCTTCGAATTACACTTTCACCAAGCTGGTTCGCCACGCACTCGATATGATGACCGGCTTCAGCACGGCGCCTTTGCAGCTCGCCAGCTTGATTGGATTTGGCTGCACGTTATTCGGGCTTGCAGTCTTCCTTTACGTATTTACCCGCTATTGCGTGGAAGGCAGTGTGCCGGGATTTCCATTTTTGGCCTCCATAATTGCGATCTTTTCAGGCGCACAGCTTTTCGCCCTCGGCGTGATAGGCGAATACCTGGCCCGCATCCATTTTCGGACGATGAATCGTCCCGTTTACGTTGTTCGAAGCGTTAGCGGCGGACCAAAAGAGTTGCGATAATCGCCCGATGATCGCGCGATTCGATCTGACGGCCGTTGATGAATTGAAGGAGGTGCTGCCGCGCTTTACCCATAAGCCGCTGCCTCATTTGTCGTATCTCAAGCCCGATCAGATCGAGGGCTACTGGCTGGACGACATCGCTCAGGAACTGACGAACGAATGCTCCACCGCGTTTGCATCGTATGCCGAGGACCGCATCACCGGACTTGTGCTTTACAGCGATTCGCCGTGGGACACCAAGGTAATTGGAACACCAGTAGGTATCATCAAATACCTCGTGGGGACAGCCCACACGCACGACTCGCCGGTGCTCGACGATTTGCTCGCCGAAGTCCTACAACACGCTGCCACTCATGGGATCCACTGTGTGACATGCAAAGTTCAGCCCCTTCAAATCCCCGCGATTCATGCGCTTGAGCGCCATGGCTTCCTTCTCATGGACACGCTTCTGGATTTCCTCTTTGATTTTTCGCGGACTCCGCTAGAGAGTGTCGGTCTTCCGAAGCTGGGGACTGGATTGCGCATCCGTCTGGCACAACCAGATGATCTGTCTGAGGTCCTCGCACTGAACCAAAAGGCTTTTGCAAAGCATTTTGGCCGATATCACTCAGACCCCAAGCTGCCGCCCGGGATTGGGTCGCGAGTTTATGATCAATGGGTGCGTTCGGCCTTCGAGGGCTGGGCAGATGGGACGTTTATCGCCGAGGTTAATGGCAGGCTTGCAGGTTACGCCGCATGGAAAAAGGCATCCCTGCTCGAGGTTAAACATTCCTTCGACATCGCGCACTGCAACCTCGCGGCGATTCATCCTGATTTTTCCGGGCAGCGCGTGTTTACGGCCCTCATTCTGGAAGGAATGCGAATGGCAGAAAGTTTTTCGAAGCACCTTGACGGGCCAGCGCACATCAACAATTATCCCGTTCATCGCGCATGGCTAAAACTCGGTTGGAAGATTACCGGCGCCAGACATTCTTTTCACAAATGGCTTTGCACGTGAGCGAAGGATGAAACGGTGCCTCGCATTCTTCACCATTTAAAGAGGCACCGGGGCCATGTACATGACGTGACCGGGTGAGGAGTAATCTGACGTGAGCGGTTTCCCCCGCGCCGCAGGCCTGCTAGTGCTTGGCCTGTTATTCGCGGCGCTCATCGGCCTGTACGCTGTGCTGGCCTTCGGTGCGCTCCGCCCGCCAGGTATCCAGCCAGCATTCGAGGACGAGTACGGCTATTATCTCGATGTTCGTTCTTTCTGCGAGAACGGCACACTGCATGGCGTGCTGCTGCTGGAGGAGCGCGTGGCCCGATGGGGAGACTTCGGCCCGCACGGGTTCGCGTACACGCTGCTGGACGGTTCGATATCGCGTCTGATCGGAAAGCATCCGGCGACACGAGTCGGGGCAAACCTGCTTTGGCTCACAATCGCCCTGGCTCTTATCTTTGCGACTGCCGATCTCAGGATTGCGCAGCGATTGATGATAGGATCGCTCGTCCTTGGGTACTTCCTGGTTCCTATCGTGGCCTTTGGCTACATGCAGGAGAGCCTGCAAGTGCTCTTCGCAGTTTGCGCAGGGTTGCTGCTGCGCAAAGTTAATAGCCACGACAATTGCCTGCGTTGGGCGGTAATGTATTGCGGCTTCCTACTGATCGCCGCTTTGTTCCGGCCAACGTGGCTGTTGTTCGCTGTCGGGCTGTTCCCTGCCGCGAAGGATGTGCAAGCCCGGGTGGCGGTGACCATAACGTTTCTGGTCGCCCTAGCCACAGCTTTTGCGATGAGCGTGCTCTTCACTGCGCCATTTCCCTACGGATTTCTTCCGCGGGCGATGGACACGTTTCGCAATCACGGCTGGATTGCCTTCCTGCCTACTCTGCTAACGCATTTTATTGATAACACGACCCACTACTTCGCCGAGACAGGACCGGCGGCCTCGTATTATTTGGGCAGCAAATATCTGTTCATTGCCCTGCAACTCCTGCTCCTTATCTGGGGTTGGCGCCGCAACCGTCCTTTCGCGGTGGCCACAGCTCTGATCGGACTTACCAATCTCGCTGCGCTTTTCCTGTTCTACGACGCCTTCGGTTGGCGGGAACAACGCTTCCTGGCTCCCTGCTATTATCTCGCTGTAATCGCAATCGTGAGTGAAGAGGGTCTCTGGCCGGCGGCAGTGGTCGCGCTCCTATTCTCGGTTGCAGTGTTGCCGGAGGCCGTCACGTTTTCTTGCAAACTCGTTGCGAAACGCCGAACGGTCGCGACACAAATCGCGTCGGATAGGCCGCAACTGAAAGCGTTTCGCAGCATCGCCAGCGTTGTGGATCGGCAACGACTGATCACGATTCTATGCTCACGTAAGCTGTTCAACGATCCATTTCTGTCTTCACTTCCGGTGCGCAGCCGATCGGGCGTCCCGATTCGCTATACATTCAACCTGCTTGGCAACGAATTCACCCGCTACGGGCGGCTCAAGACAGATTACCTCCTCACAACAGACTCGCGCGCTCCAGCGGGCTGCATGCCGCTGCTGATCACATCCGAGTTTCAACTCTACGAGTTCCTTAATCAACCCGGAGCGCTACAATAGCCGCACGCTATCGGCGTTTACCGCCCCGGAAACGCTATAGTCCTAATTCCGAGTCGCCAGGATTTCCATCGTCAGGCGAGCGGTGGAAACTGCGGCAATCCCTACTCTTTCGGTGGTTCCTTCTTGCTCGCGAATCGCGTGAAAGGTCGGTCGGCGCGGGAAGAAATGTCGTCGTATAATGCTCGCTTGAAATTTCGCGCCCGGTCTGCAGGAAGCGCATTGTAACGCCACAGGTTGCTGGCTAATCATCGCCGCGGCCTGCACCATTTTTCCGGCGGCTTGAAATCTGCCGCTCGCGCTCGGCTTCAGCTTGCTTGGCCATGGCACATTTCATCGTGTCGAGCAGCGCTACGCCTTTGACTTCCACGGCTGTGACCTTGATGCCCCACGGATCGGTCTGCCAATCGATGATCTCCCGAAAGATGAGATCTATTCTTTCGCGGTCTGCGAGCAGCTCGTCCAGGCTAGGCAAGGCGATTTTGTGGATGGCTGCGTAATTCGCCAGAAGAAAGCCTACCCGGTTTACGACGATGATTAGGCGTGGCATGTCGACACCATCCGGCAGGAACGGGAGACGCGTTATCCGAGCCTGCACCTTGTCGGGCGCAACGCCATGCACAAATATAATAATCGGGGTCACGCCATGATGACGGCGATGTTGTGCGCGGAAAATATTCTGGCCCACGTCAAGCTTACGATCTCTGGCAGGTCAAAAGTGACGCCGAGTACCACGAACAAGGTCCCGCCGAAGCGAGGAAACAGTCACTGGGTTATGTCTCGACCTGTGTAGGTTCGACGCGCCGAACTCACGCCGGAGGGGTAAGTTCGGGTGTGCATCCGGCCTCGCAGCGGCTACGAGCGATGAAATTCAATGAATTCGTTCGGCTGCTCGAGCACGGGGGTTTCCGGCTAGTTAAAGGAGAAGGGCTCGATCCGCTATTATGCGAAAACTGGTCATCCACATCTCATTCGTGTAGATTTCCACGGTTCAAAAGAAGTGCCGACCAGGACGTGTTATGGGGTATTGCATTTTAAAACTCGAGCGAATGCTGATAAGGAAAGCGTTTCTTGTCCCGCAGGAGGATCGCTGTTGGTGATCGGTCGAAAACCTTTGAAGCCATCGTGATCCGCATTCCTTTCAATCGTCCACTCGCGACGGGGGATGAACTTGATTACATCCGCGCCGCGATCGCCGCGCCGAAGTTTTCCGGTGACGGCCCCTTCACCGCTGAGTGCCACCGCCTTCTTGAGTGCTCGCTTGGCGTTCAAAAGGCGCTTCTCACGACGTCCTGCACGCACGCCTTGGAAATGGCTGCGCTGCTCCTGAACCTCGGACCTGGAGACGAAGTAATTGTTCCCGCCTTCACTTTTCCTTCTGCGCTAAATGCGTTTGTCTTGCGCGGCGCCAGACCTGTCTTTGTGGATGTTCGCCCGGACACGCTCAACATTGATGAGACCCAAATCGACCAATGCATTACCGAACGCACGAAGGCCATTTTTCTGGTACATTACGCGGGCGTCGGATGCGAAATGGACACCGTAATGCCGACCGCGCGCCGGCATACGGTCGCAGTGGTCGAGGATAACGCACATGGCCTTTATGGAAAATACCGCGGTCGGCACCTGGGTACCTTCGGCGAACTGGCGACTCTAAGCTTCCACGAGACCAAGAATTTCTCGTGCGGAGAAGGCGGCGCGCTGCTGATCAATGATGCGCAGTTTAACGAGCGCGCCGAAATTCTTCGGGAAAAGGGAACCGACCGAAGCCGATTTTTCCGCGGCGAGGTGGACAAGTACACGTGGGTGGATGTGGGATCGAGTTATCTGCCCGCGGACCTGCTGGCGGCGTTCCTCCGCGCCCAACTCGAACACCGCGATCAGATTCAGTCGACGCGGCGACAAATCTGGGAAACCTACGCGCGCGAGCTGGCTTCCTGGGCCGAAGCAAATGGCGTCCGGCTCCCGATTATCCCAGCCGAATGCGAACAGACTTACCACATGTTTCATCTGATCATGCCCTCCTTCGAGAGCAGGCAGGCATTGATCGGGCATCTCGCAGGCTTCGGGATTCTCGCTGTTTTTCATTATCTGCCGCTGCATTTGTCGCCAGTGGGCCTGCGTTTTGGGGGACGCCAAGGCGCTTGTCCTGTCACCGAAGATTTATCCGATCGCCTATTGCGCTTTCCGTTTTTCACCGGAATGAGCAGTTCGGAGCAGAGCCAGGTAATCGACGCCGTGCGGGCGTTTCGCTGCTAAACAGACGATCTTAAGCGGGCGCGATGAGTTATATCGAGCAGCTGGCGAATCCGGACGAGCAAAAGCAGCAACGCGCACGCGGCTTTGACAGCTACGGGTTACTGGCTTGCCTTCTTATATCCATTTTCTCCATCGTCTGGATAACAGTTGCGAGTAAGAGCCTTAACTTTGGTACGGTAGTCTTTCTTCTCGCGCTACCGTGGGTTCTGCTTAGAGCCGGCGCAATTGTCACAGGCGCTCTGCATTTTCCATCCTTTTTCGCACTCGATTTCCTTTTGGGAGTTACTGTCGTTTCAATTGCGGTGATGAGTTGGAAGTTCTTCGTGCCAGTCTCGGTATGGATTCTGCTGATCGTGCTTCTGGTCGCAGTTGCGACCATTTTCAAACTTCTTCCATGCCACCGGCGCGATCCGCTTTCTGCTTTAGGGCTGCTAAGCGTAATTGTCTCTCTCGTTGCAGCAACCGGCTGGTCTCAAGATCTGGTTCTCCCTACAGCTCCCCTCGATGGGACCGTTGTTTTCAAGCCGTGGTCGGATTTTTTCATCCATGCCACTTTTGTGGCGCGCAGTCTGGAAGCTGAAACTTTGTTTCAAGTTGGGAATTACGAGTGGAAAGGCTTTCCCGCAATCTTTTATCACTACGCGAGTTACTCCATCCCGATATGTTTGGCGAAGGTGGGATCTCTTCCAGCTTATGCCACCGTCGTAGGCTTTTGGGCACCGTTCGGATCGTTTCTCACGGGATTGGCCAGCTATGCCTTGGGTCGAGCCTTTTGGAGTCAAGGCGCCGGACTTGCGGCGCTTGTAGCTACTTTCCTGATACCTGACGGCGGCCTGTTAAACATCGCCCATCCCACTTATGGCTATTTCTGGCTGCAGCACGCCGCTCCCGGAGGCTTGTATGGTGTAGCAATTGCCGGAACGGCACTAATACTTATCGCCCAAGGGGTGCGGGAAGGACGCCGCGCGTGGATAATATCGGGAGTGCTGACAGGCACGCTTATTGTTTTTTTCAAAATTCAGATCTTCGCCGCGGCTTTTCCCCTACTAGTTTCCTTTGCCTTCGTGGGGTGGCCGCCGCGCAAGCAGTGGCAATGGGTAATTCTTGGCGGCTGCGTGGCTGTCGGAGTGGCTCTGCTGCCGCTGGCGAACCGTTTCTACATCGGACCGAACGTCCGCTTCGATCTCTCTGGTAGCGTTTGGTATTGGGAGGTACTCGCAAAGATGGCCAACGGTACACCTGTCGAGAGTTGGTATCGGGTTTTCAGCAATGGTCAGCCGTTTCCTGCACATCTACCGCAGGCGATCGGGTTACTCCTGGTTAGTGCCCTGGGAATCTTCGCGGTCGTTGCTCCACTCGTATGGCTCTTGGTCGCGTTGCGCAAAACGTGGCAGCCGTCGGAAGGGATCTCACTGGCTGCGGTAGCGATTCTGTTATTGATGACTTTTGGCTTGGGTGGAACCGGCACCTCGGATAATGCACACGAATTCATACATCGCCCCTTTGTGTGGGTCTACTGGCTGGTTGGCTCGCTTGCTGCTGGGCGCCTGTTTTCGATCCACGCAGCCTGTCGGCCGCAATTATGGACCCGGGGCGTAGTCGTCAGCGCTATCATTTTAACACTGATTCCAGTGTGTTATGGCTCGGGGTTACAGCACGGCAAAGGATCGGTAGGTAATGTGCGTTCCAACATACGCGTGGATCCTGGCCTGATCGACTGCGCTCGATACATCAGAAACCAGCTTCCCGTCGACGCGGTCGTGCAGGATTCGCAGCTGGACAAATTTCTTATCGTTGGAGGATTAAGCGACCGGCCCTCATTTGCAGCCCGGGTTGATGAGTGGACGAGACAAAGCAAAGTCTTCCGAGAGTCTCCCTACCGAGAGCAGTTGGCAAAACTGCGAAGACTGCAGCAGGCCAACAACATTCCGGATTTGCAGCGCAGCGTCCGCGACAGTGGGATCCGCTGGTACGTAGCTCATCCAGACGATCGCAACGTCTGGCCAGCCGAGTTTCGCGATCAGGCGGCATTCGAGTCTAACGGCTATCGAGTTTACGACATGCAGCGTTGTTTCGATTTGCGCAGCTGATTTTTGCAGGCCGTGTGGCAGTCGCACGTCGTTTTTACTAGACGCTCGGCAGCAAACGTTGAACGTTCGCTGTTCTGATATGCAAACATCTCCGCAATCCTCAATCGATCTCCCCGGAATTAAAAAACTGCGCAGCGGCAAGGTGCGCGAAGTGTTCGATCTGGGCGAGACACTGCTCTTTGTCGTCACGGATCGGATCTCCGCCTTTGACGTGATCCTTCCCGATCCGATTCCCTACAAAGGCGCAGTACTGAATCAGATTTCCGAGTTCTGGTTCAAGCGATTCGACGACATCCAGAATCACTTTGTCACCGCAACGTTCGACGAGTTCCCTAAAGAATTGCAGCCGTTTCGCGAGCAGCTCGCCGGTCGCTCGATGATCGTAAAGAAAACCAAGCCGTTGCCGGTGGAATGCGTGGTGCGTGGTTATCTGGCCGGTTCCGGTTGGAAGGAATATCAGGAATCGCAGAGCGTTTGCGGCATTAAGCTGCCGGCAGGACTCAAGTTGGCCTCCCAATTGCCCGAGCCAATTTTCACCCCCGCGACGAAAGCCGAAACCGGTCACGACGAGAACATCGACATGAAACGATACGCCGAGATTCTCGGCGACGAATTAGCCGAGCGCGTGAAAAATCTCAGCCTGGACATTTATTCGCGCGGCCGCGCACACGCCGATCAGTGCGGGATCATGGTGGCAGACACGAAATTTGAGTTCGGCACTGTAGATGAAGATTTGCTTTTGATCGACGAATGTCTGACACCGGATTCGTCGCGCTTTTGGCCAAAGGATCAGTACATCGTCGGGCAGAGCCCGCCAAGCTTCGACAAGCAATTTGTGCGCGATTATCTGGAGACGCTTGACTGGGACAAAACTCCCTCCGCCCCGCGTCTGCCGAAGGAAGTGATCGAAAAAAGTTCGGCGAAGTATGTCGAGGCGTTTCGCCGCCTGACGGGAAGCGAGCTGGAAGACGCCTAGAAGTTATCTCATTGATACCGCTGTGATGTTGAGCGGCGCGCTGCAACGAAATGCGAAGCATGAGGCCAGGCTTTCAAACATCTCTGGTCGTTTCTGTTCGGGCAATGATCCAAAATTGATCCGAGATTCTTCGCTTTGCTCAGAATGACATTATGACCCGGCCTGACATTTTGTTCATCATGACCGACCAGCAGCGGTTCGACACAATCGCTGCGCTCGGGAACTCGCACATCTACACGCCAAACATGGATCGGCTGGTGCGAAGGGGAATCAGTTTTTCGAACGCATACGCGACGTGCCCAGTTTGCGTTGCCGCGCGCTACACAATCCGCACCGGATGCGAGCCGGCGACAACCCGCGTGTTCACTAATGCGAAGGCAAATGCTGTGGCTGGTCAAGCCGTGGAGATGGAAGCGCGTTGCGGAGCCTACCTGGGCCGAACGATGTCGCGCCTGGGCTATCGAACTTTTGGAGTTGGAAAGTTTCATACGAATCCGTGGAACGAAGACCTCGGTTTCGAAAAAATGTGGCGCTGCGAAGAAACCTACCATCCACCAAATCCCGAAGGCGATGATTACGGTTCGTGGCTGGCGCGGGAGCATCCGGAGTTCGATTTCGTGGAGCAACCCATGGGCGAACGGACCGAGATGTTTTACCTTCCGCAGCGCAGCCCGCTTCCAGCGAATTTAGGCGGCGAATGGTGGACGGCTGATCGCACGGTCGAGGAAATCGCAAAGTCAGATGATTCGCGGCCGTTCTTCGGATTTGTGTCGTTCGTCGGGCCGCATCCACCACTGGCTCCGCCGATTC
>Ga0137404_10002538_pt1 | contig 12104 bp, 7 predicted proteins | sample CZOMad2_1_16fung_FD_108285 | JGI IMG/M metagenome (GOLD analysis project Ga0137404, IMG submission 108285) | Vadose zone soil fungal communities from Angelo Coast Range Reserve, California, USA - CZOMad2_1_16fungal (Illumina Assembly) | ecosystem: Environmental > Terrestrial > Soil > Vadose zone...
CCGGTTCGATCCGACCAGGCCCACGTCGCTCCTGTACCGGGAGGGTCCGGACGGGAGGCTCGTGCTCGCGGGAGCGATGTACACGGCTCCTGCCCGCATGTCCCTCGACGGGCTCGATCAGCGGATTCCCTTGTCCGTGGCGCGGTGGCACGAGCACGTGAACTGGTGCCTGCCGCCCAGGGGCCAGCGGGCGCGGTGGCGCGAGACGCGCGACGGGAAGCCCGTGTTCGGTCCCAAATCGCCGATTGCGACTCCGGAGGCGTGCGCGGCAGTGAGCGGGCGATTCGTGCCCCGCCTGTTCGGATGGATGGTGCACGTGATGGCCTTCGAGAGCGACGATCCGGAGGTCATCTGGGGTGGGGGCGCCGAGCACGATCACATGCACCAGTGACGCGACGTCCGTCCGCCCTTCGCCTAGGGCCCCTGGTGGCGGTGATGTTCTTCACCGTCTCCGGCGGGCCGTTCGGCTTGGAGGGGCTGGTCGGCTCGGTGGGGCCCGGCGTCGCGATCCTGCTGCTGGTCGCGACGCCGCTTCTCTACAGTATTCCCGAGACGTTGCTCATCGGCGAGCTGGCCTCGATGCTGCCCGTCGAGGGGGGCTACTACCAGTGGGTGAAGCGGGCGTTCGGCCGCTTCTGGGGATTCTGGAATGGCTGGCTCTCCTGGACCTATTCGCTCCTCGACATGGCGATCTACCCGGTGCTGTTCATCCAGTACCTGCGGTTCTTCGCACCAGGGCTCTCGCGACTCGACGCCTGGCTGCTGGCGTTGGCGCTGATCTGGGGCGCGACGTGGCTCAACCTGCGAGGGACGCTCGTGGTGGGGAGGGCGTCGGGCTGGTTCGTGGCGACCGTGCTGCTGCCGTTCGGGGTGCTGGTGGGTGTGGCGATCGCGCGTTGGATCGGGCAACCGGCAACGCCGTTCCCGGTCACGCCCTTCCATGCCGCCGGCAGCTCGTTCCTGGGCGCCCTGGGTCTCGGCGTATCGCAGAGCATCTGGAACTACTCGGGTTGGGACAATGCCTCGACGATCGGCGGGGAGATCGAGCACGCGACGGCGACGTACCCGCGAGCGCTCGCGCGCGCACTGCCGCTCGTGACGGTAGTGTACCTGCTGTCGGTCATTCCCATACTCGCGCTCACGCCCTGGACGGTGTGGACCGACGGCGCGTGGCCGGACCTCGCCGCCCGCGTCGCGGGCCCCTGGCTCGGGGGCTGGCTCGCCGTGGCGGGGATGGTGAGCGCGTTTGCGCTCTTCAACGCGCTGCTGCTCGTGTACTCACGCATTCCGCTCGTGCTCGCGCAGGACGGTCTCCTGCCCAGAGCACTCGCGGCGACCGACGCGCGCGGCACGCCGCGCAACGCGGTGCTGGTCTCGGCGGTGGTGTATTCGGTGTTTGCGCTGTTGCCGTTCGGCGGGCTGCTCGCGGGGGACGTGCTGTTGTACACGGCGGCACTGGCGCTCGAGTTCGCCGCGCTCGTGCGGTTGCGGCGCGTGGAGCCCGAGCTGCGCGGGGCGTTCCGCGTGCCGGTGGGGGCGCCGGTCCTGGTCGCATTGGCCGCGCTGCCGGTCCTCCTCCTGGTCGGGGGCGTCGCCCTCGAGGTGCAGAGCCGGGCGATCGGGCTGCCGGGAGTGCTGGTGGCCGTAGGGCTCGCGGCGGCCGGACCCCCGCTGTATGCGGGGCTGCTCGCCATGAAGCCCCTTCTTCGCCCTCCTTGCGGACCTCCGGAATCGCGCGCAACATAGCGGTCGTTGAATTCTCGTGCGGCAGAGCTGGTACCCCTGTGCACTAGGTAGGGAGGAACCGTGGTACAGCGCATCGTGCTGGTTTGGCTCGCGCTGCTTGTGGCGGTCGGAACGCCACGCGCGTGGGCGCAGCAACGCCAGATCACCGGCCGGGTCAGGGTAGCCGTCGGCGGCGAGCCGGTGGCGAGGGCCAACGTCTCTGTCGTCGGCACCACGATCGTCGCAGTCACGAACGATCAAGGAGAGTTCACGCTCGCGGCGCCTGCGGGCGACGTCACGCTCGTGGTGAGGCACATCGGGTACCAGCGCCGTCAGGTGCCGGTCGCGGCGAGCCAGGACCGCGTCGACGTCACGCTCGAGCAAGACGTGTTCAATCTGGAGGCGGTGGTGGTCACCGGCCTCGCGACGGGGGTCGAGCGGCGCAACGCTGGTAATGCTGTGGCGACGGTCAGCGCGGCGGACCTCGGTTACACGCCGACGGCGAGCATCGAGCAACAGCTCCAGGGCAAGGTGGCCGGTGCCGACATCCAGGAGAACTCCGGGGCGCCCGGAGGCGGCCTGCAGGTCCGGCTGCGTGGCGTCACGTCCGTCAACGCAACCGCCGAGCCGCTGTACGTCGTGGACGGCGTGATCGTGAGCGACGTCGCGATTCCCTCGAACCAGAACGCGGTCACGGCTGCGTCGGGGGGATCGAATCCGTCGCTTAACCAGGATGCGCAGGTGAACCGCATCGCCGATCTGAACCCCAACGACATCGAGAGCCTGGAGATCCTGCGCGGCGCGTCGGCATCGGCGATCTACGGGCAGAAGGCGTCGAACGGCGTCGTCGTGATCAGGACCAAGCGCGGCCAAGTCGGCGGCCCGCAGTTCAATGTGTCGCAGAAGTTTGGCGTCTTCGCGATCTCGAACAAGGTCGGCCAGCGGATCTTCCGAGACTCGACCGAGGCCGTCGCGGCCTTCGGCGCGAGCGCGGCTAAGTACTTCCGAGCGAATTCCACTAACCCGTACTTCGGAATGCCAGGGTACGTGCCCGGCCAGGCGTTCGATCTCGAAAACGAGCTCGCCGGGCGCAAGCCCCTATCGTACGAGACGGCGCTCAGCCTGTCGGGTGGGACGGAGAACACCCAGTACTTCGCCTCTGCGACATCGAAGGACGACGGCGGGATCATCGATAACACCGGGTTCCAGCGCCAGGCTATCAGGCTGAATCTCGATCAGAAACTGGGACCGCGGGTCCGCGCGAGCCTCAACACGAGCTACACGCGCACCCTCGCTCAGCGCGGGCTCACGAACAACGACAACTCGGGCACGAGTTTCTACGTCGTCCTGTCGGCCACCCCGAGTTTTGTCAACCTCGGTCGGCTGCCGGGAGATACGTTCGCGCTCAATCCGTTCGTTCCGAGCAACCCGGTGCAGACCGCGGCGCTCATGAAGAACGACGAGAACGTATGGCGGTTCATCGGGGGAGCGAACCTGCAGTGGGATGCGGTGCAAACGCCGAAGCACTCGCTCCGCTTTATCGCGGCGGCGGGAGCGGATCTCTTCTCGCAGACCAATTCGCTCTTTTTCCCCCCGGAGCTGCAGTTCGAGCCGAACGACGGGGAGCCCGGCACATCGCTCCTCTCGAACGCCGACAACCTGAACTTGAACGTGAACGCCAGCGCGGTGCACACGTACACGCCGAACAGCAACGCGTTCGCTGCCACGACCTCGGTCGGCCTGCAGTACGCGCGCCGCCGGCTCGACATTTCGCGTATTTCGAGCTTCAACCTGACGGCCGGCCAGCAGAACGTGGCCTCGGGTGTCAGAATCGAAATCGACGAGCCTCGCTCCGAAATCAAGGATCTCGGATTTTTCGCGCAGGAGGAGTTCCTGGCTCATGACCAGCGTCTGCTCCTGACGGCGGGGATCCGAGCAGACCAGAGCAGCCTCAACGCGGACGCTAGCAAGCTCTATTACTTCCCCAAAGGATCGGCTTCGTATCGCTTCGTGCGGCCCGCGGGTTTTGTAGACGAGTTCAAGGTGCGGGCGGCCTACGGCGAATCCGGCAACGAGCCGCTCTACGCGCAGAAGTTCACGTCGCTACGGATCACGGGAAAGGTCGGTGGCATCCCCGGCACCGTGGGCGGTGACACGACCGGAGCCAAGGATCTGCGACCGGAACGCGAGCGCGAGATCGAGGGGGGCTTCGACGCGACCCTCTGGAACAGCCGGGCAAACCTCGAAGTCACGGCGTACCAGAAGAGTGTGAGCGATCTCCTGCTCCCGCGCCAGCTGGCCCCGATCAACGGGATCAACTTCGAGATCTTCAACGGCGGCAAGCTGCGCACCCGCGGGGTCGAAGTCGGTTTGGGGTTGATTCCCGCGCGTCGGCCCGATTTCAACTGGCTGTTCCGCACGACGTTCGCGCTGAACCGCAGCGTCATCACCGAGCTCCCGATCCCACCGTTCAGGGCCGGCGGTTTCGGGGCGTCGATCGGCCAATTCCTCGTCGAGGAGGGTGCGTCGGCGACGCAGATCGTCGGCAACGACACCCTCACGGCCGCCGACGTCGCGGGCACCACGTACGATTTCCTGGGTCCTGGCGACACAACGGGCGCGATCGTCGTTCGCAAGGTCGGCGACGCCAACCCCGACTTCAGGATGTCCTTCACGAACGACTTCACCTATCGGAAGTTGTCCTTGCATGTCCTGCTGGACTGGCAGCATGGCAGCGATATCCTGAACCTGACGCGGCTGCTCTACGACTTTGGGCAGGTGACTCCCGATTACGCGGACCCGATTCCCGGCAGCACGCAGACGGTGGGGCAGCGCCGCCTCGCGGGGTTCGCAAGGGTGACCAAGAACTACATCGAAAGCGCCACCTTCCTCAAGCTGCGGGAGGTCACCCTGTCCTACGATCTCCCCACCAGCTTCATCCGCGGGCTGTGGCAGGGCGCCCGGTACGCCCGTTTGAGCGTGAGTGGACGGAACCTGCTTACGAGCTCGCCCTATTCGGGGCTCGATCCGGAAGTGAGCAACTTTGGGAACCAAGCGATCGCCCGAAACGTCGACGTCACTCCGTTTCCGCCGAGCCGGAGCTTCTGGTTCGCGATCGACGTGGGGTTTTAACCATGAAGGCGCCAACGAGGTACTCGAAGATGAACGCGACGCGGTGGCTGCCCGCCTGCCTCGGCCTGGTGGTGTCGGCGGCATGCACGGATCTGGACGTGGGGAATCTGAACAGTCCAAATCTCGACGACTTTGTGAACAACCCGACGCGCAGCCAGGTGCTGTCGGTGGCGAGCGGCCTGCTCATCGGGACGCGCGCCGGTATCGCGGCCCAGAACGGGTACGTGTCGCTCCTCGGGATCCTCGGCCGCGAGTCGTACAACTTCGATCCCGCCGATCCGCGCTTCGTGACCGAGATGCTCGTAGGACCACTGGATGGCGGTAGCCCCGCGTTCGGTGGGAACCTCTGGGCCAATCCCTATCGTAACATCCGGAACGGGAATCTGGAGCTGGCGGCGCTGACCAAAGTGCCCCTTGTCACCGACGCAGAAAAAGAGGCGATTGGCGGGTTCACGCAAACGATCCAGGCGCTGGATTATCTCGAGGTGATCAACACCCGGGACGCGAACGGTGCCGGCATTCCTACCGACCTGGACCCCCTCGCGCCCCCGGCCGCGATCGTCACGAAAGACGCGGTGTTTGCCCACATCGAGCGGTTGCTCGACTCGGCAGTAACACATCTGAATGCGGCGGGCGGCCTCGCCTTCCCGTTCGCGCTCAGCCCCGGTTTCACAGGGTTCACGACGACGACGTCTTTTCTCCCGTTCAACCGCGCGCTCAGAGCGCGTGTGCTGGTGTACCTGGGGAGCGCCGGATGCGCCGCGTGCTGGGATTCGGCGCTCACGGCGCTGACTGCGTCGTTCATCGACACCACCGCCGACCTGACCCTGGGTGTGTCCCACTCGTACGCCACGGTGTCGGGCGATGAGCAGAACACGCTGTTCGATCCGAACGCTCGGGCCATCGTAGCGCACCCTTCCCTCCAGACCGATGCGCAGCTGCAGAGCGGTGGCGCGAAGGACGACCGCTTCGTTCGCAAGACCGAGCCGCTCGCGAACCCCAAGACCACTCAGGGCCTGACTACGCAACTGCGCTTCACGGTTTACAATTCGAACGTTGATCCCATTCCGATTGTCCGGAACGAGGAGCTGATTCTGCTGCGCGCCGAGGCCAACATCGGGAAAGGCGGGGCTGCGGATTTGGCTGCGGCAGTCGCGGACTTGAACGTCATCCGGATCAAGTCCGGGAAGCTGCCGGCGTACGCGGGGGCGGTCACGCAGGCAGCGCTGCTCGACGAGCTTCTGTACAACCGGCGCTACTCGCTGCTGTTCGAAGGAGGCCACCGCTGGATCGACCTGCGCCGCTACGGTCGGCTTGGGACGCTGCCAACTGAGACGACGACCAATGGCACGGCCAAACGGTTCACCAAGTTTCCGTTCCCGGCGTTCGATTGCGACCCCCGGTCTCCCCAGCCGGCTGGCTGCGGGACCGAGGCGGGATTCTGAATCGTTGCCCGACCCGGTCTTCATGAGAGCCGCCGAGCGCCCCCGCGCTCGGCGGTTTTTCATGCGTCCGGACGCATGTTCTGTCGCAATCCGCGACCACTCGCCCCCTTCTTGCGGGGTCGCGGTTCGGGCGGCAGCATATGGGGTGCTTCGTGCGGCTTCTGTGACTTCGTGGCACCCTCCGAGGAGGCATTCGTGGTAACACGCATTCCCCTACTCACGCTGACGCTGGCGACGGTCGTTGGTGTGGCGGCCTTGTCGGCGCAGCAACGCCAGATCACCGGCCGCGTGACGTCGGCCGTGACGAACGACCTCGTTGCGGGCGTCAATGTGTCCGTGACTGGCGCCGCGTTCGCGGCCGTCACGAATTCCGACGGTCGCTACGCGATCTCAGCTCCATCCGGCGCCGTGACCCTTGTGTTCCGCCGCATCGCGTTCAAGCGGCGCCAGGTCGCTCTCCCGCCCGATCAGAACACGGCCGATGTGACACTCGAGCCCGACGTGTTCAACCTCGAGGCCGTCGTGGTCACAGGCCAGGCGACCGGCATCGAGCGGCGCAACGCAGCCATCGCGACGACCAACGTGAGCGGCGAAGAGGTCTCGCGGGTGCCATCACCCTCGCTCGACCGCGCCCTGGCCGGCCGCGTCCCCGGCGCCATCATCAGCCAGAACTCCGGCGCACCGGGCGGCGGCACGCAGATCCAACTGCGCGGCAGCAACACCGTGATCGGCAACCCCGACCCCCTGTTCGTGGTGGACGGCGTCATCTACAGCGACGCGTCGCTCCCAACCGGGCTTTTCACCGTGACCGCCAGCTCGGCGAACCGCGGCAACGGCGAGCTCCAGGACGACCCGGTGAACCGCTTGGCGGACCTGAACCCCGACGACATCGAATCGATCGAAGTGCTGCGCGGCGCGGCGGCGGCGTCGATCTACGGTTCGAAGGCCGCGAACGGTGTGATCGTGATCAGGACCAACCGCGGCAAGGCGGGGAAGCCGCGGGCGACCATCACGCAAACCCTGGGTTTCTTCAGTCTGCTGCGGGGACCGGGCACACGCTCGTTCACTGAGGCGGAGGCGCTCGATCTGTACGCCAACTTCCCCGGCGCGACCGCCGCGGACACGGCGTTCATCACGGGGTACGAGGTCAGCGGACGGCTGCCCACCTACGACCACCTGCAGGAAATCGCGGGCAACAAACCGCTTGCCTACCAGACCGACGTCAACGTGAGCGGGGGCTCCGAGAACACCCGTTACTTCTTGGCTGCCGGCACGAAGCACGACGGCGGGATCATCGACAACACGTTCAACAACCGCCAGAACATACGGGCGAACGTCGACCAGGCGCTCTCTGACCGGCTCCAGCTCAGCTTGAGCACTGCCTTCACCCGAAATCAGACCGACAAGGGCTTCACGAACAACGACAACAACGGCGCCAGCGTGACCTATGCCATCGCCTATATCCCGGGCTTCGTGAACATCCTGCCGACAAACGGCGTGCTCCCACAGCCAGGGATCAGCTATCTCAGCTCCAACCCATTGCAGACGATCGCGCTGGGAAAGAACGACGAGGTGGTGACCCGGTTCACCGGCGCCAGCACCCTCTCGCTCCAGGCGGTACAAACCGGGCGTCACAACTTGAGATTCGTCGGCTCGGCTGGCATCGACTTCTTCACGCAAACGAGCAACGTCTTCGGGCCGCCGGAGCTGTTCTTCGAGGCAACGCTGTCCACGCCGGGCGTTTCTTCGCTCTCGAATGCGAGCAGCCGTCAGTGGAACTGGAACCTGAACGCAATCGAGGCCTACTCGCCGGCCAGCGGCTCCTTCAAGTCGACGACGTCAGTCGGCATCCAGGTGGAAGACCGCGAGATCGATCGGGCACGCGTCGTCGCGCAGGGATTGCTCCCCGGCCAGTCGAACATCGACCAGGCATCGGTGCTGGGGCAGCCATTTCAGCTCTCGGCAAAGGAACGAACGCTCGCCGCCTACGGTCAGGAGGAATTCCTCACGATGCAGGAACGGCTGCTGCTCTCCGTCGGCTTCCGGGCCGAGCGCTCGAGCGCCAACGGCGACATCAGCCACTACTTCCTGTACCCCAAAGCCTCCGCCTCATTCCGCTTCCCCAACCTGCTCGGCGAGGGGAGCGACGTGAAGCTGCGCGGCGCCTACGGGGAGACCGGGAATCAGGCGCTCTTCGGACAGAAGTTCACGGTTCTGAACAACACCGTCATTGGAGGGAACATCGGTACGCTCATCGGCGGATCCAGCGGCAGCGTCGCTGGTGCCTCGAGCATCCGGCCGGAGCGCATCAAGGAGTTCGAAGTGGGAGTGGATGGGCAGGTATGGAACGGTCGCGCCACGTTCGAAGTGACCGCCTACTCGCGGCACACGTACGACTTGCTGCTCCAGAGCACCCCCGCACCGTCGACTGGATTCGCGACGCGGATCCTCAACGGCGGCGTGCTGTGGAACGAGGGGATCGAGATCGCCGCAGGCGTGACGCCGATCCAGCGCCCGAGCTTCAGCTGGGTGTTCCGCACGAACTTCACGTCCCTCAAGAACCGAGTGCAGGAGCTTCCCATCCCGGACGTCTGTCAACCCAATGCCGCGGTGTGCGGCTTCCGGCCCGCCAACGCCGGGTTCGGGCTTGCGTACGGCGAGTTCTTCATCCAGAAGGACAAGCCAATCACGCAGATTCTCGGAACCGACACCGTGCCGGGAACCTGCACACCGACACCGGACGACTGCTCGTCCATTACGCGCTATTTCGGCCAGACCAACCCGAAGTTCCGGATGTCGTTCTCGAACGACGTGAACTACAAGCGCCTGTCGCTGTCGATGCTGTTTGACTGGCAGGCAGGCGGCGTGGCGCAGAACCAGACCCTGTCGCTCTACGACTGCAACGGGCTCGCGCCCGATCAGGCGACGCCGGTAGGCCAGGGGCGCTACAATGCCTGCAACACCTACGGTACGGCCGGTGCGTTCATTCAGTCCACGACGTTCCTCAAGCTGCGCGAGGCGAGCATTGCGCTCGCCCTGCCGGAGCGGTGGGCCAGCTGGTTGGGCGCGCGCAACGCGCGCGTCAGCATCACCGGACGCAACCTGCTGATTTTCACCAACTACTTCGGCTACGATCCCGAGGTCTCGAACTACGGCCAGCAGGCAGTCGTCCGCAACATCGATCTCGGACCGTATCCTCCGACACGGAGCTTCTTCTTCTCGATCACGGCGGGGTTCTGACCATGACCACCACACTGCAATTGCGCAGGCTGGCCACGGTAGGCGCCGCCCTGGGCGCGCTGCTCGCGGGCGCGGCGTGCTCGGACTTCTTCAATGTGACGAACACGAATCAGCCGCTCCTCGATTCCTTGCTCGCCAACCCGACACGTGACCGGCTCTCCGCCACCGCGATTGGAATCTTCGGTGGGGCCCGGCTGGGGATGCAGACCTACATCTGGCGTCTTGGCTCCATGGGACGCGAGGGCATTAACCTCTCCGGCAACAACCAGCCGGACTATCAGGAGCCCTACTTCGGCCCGCTTCAGGGAGGGGGGTTCGGCGGCAGTCAGTGGGCGGATCGCTACTCGAACATCCGGACCATCAACATTTACCTGAACGGCATAAATGCCAATGGAGACCTGTCTCCGGAGGAGAAGGCGGCCTCGCGAGGCATGGCGAACACCATGAAGGCGCTTGCCTTCATGTACGTGATCCTGACGCGCGATTCGCTCGGTGCCCCGATCGATGTGGACCTGCCAGTGAACGCCGCGCCCGCCCCCTTTGTATCCAGGGACAGCGTGTACCGCTACATCCTCGATCTCCTCGACAACGCGCGGGCGGACCTTCGCACGGCCGATGCGGGCGACGTGGCGTTCCCGTTCCCGCTCCCGCCCGGTTTTGCGGGGTTCGACGCGCCGGGGACGTTCAAGCTGTTCAACCGGGCGCTGGCCGCGAAAGCGGCGATCCTGCGCGCCACTGCCGCGAGTTGCGGGAGCCCCTGCTACACCCGAGCGCTCGCGGACCTGGACAGCTCCTTCATCAATAGGAGCGCCACCACTGCCGCAGCCTTCGCGCAAGGAGTGTACTACGATTTCTCGACTTCCGCCGGGGACGTCTCGAACGGTCTGTCCGAGCCGCTCAACGGCGTCACGTTCTACGCGCTCGATTCCAACGTCTTCAATGCGCAGACCCAGCCCACAGTGGGCAGCCCGCGCGATCAGCGCGTGTTGGATAAGATCGCGGTGGCGGAGGACACGCAGCGGCTGGGCGGCATTCGAGAAATCGTGGGCACGCTGAAGTTCACGATGTACTTCACCGCGGGAAAGGACGACCCCAGGCACCAGATCCCGATCATCCGGAACGAGGAGCTGGTGCTCCTCGACGCCGAGGCGCAGTGGTTTGCCGGCATCAAGGCCACCGCCTTGAGCGACATCGACCAGGTCCGCGTCAATGTCGGAAAGCTCGCGCCCACGACGCTGACCATCGTGAGCACCAATCCCGCGTTCATCACGGAGCTGCTGTACAACCGTCGGTACTCGCTGTTGTGGGAACAGGGCACACGCTGGATAGACGCCCGCCGGTTCGGGTTGCTGAACACCATCCCGCCGCAAGTGTCGAAAGGCGGGAGCGTGCCGGTCGCGATGCCGGTGCCGAACGCGGAGTGCAGCGCGCGGGGGTTCGCGTCGAACTGCACACCGTAGTGCCGGATGCGTGGAGACAGGACCGGAGGGGCGCAGGCACGCTGCGCCCCCTCGGGTCTTAGCCCCCTACATCTCCTTGTACAAATACGCCCCCACGGCGGTCCCGACCGCATACTCGATCAGCGTCACGATGGTCGGAATCGTGTAAAGCTTCTGCGGGAACAGACCCATCGGTGCCTCGCCCACGGCACGCAGCAGGCTCACGAAGAACCAGACCGCGACGCCCGCGATCACGGCCGTCTTGGCTCCCGCACCGAAGCGCGGGCGGATGGCCGCGTATACCCACAGCAGGCCGATGCCGTACACGAAATCGAGCACCACGAACAACGGGATGAGGTTGTCTGTTGCACCCGGCTTACCGAGCGCCTGCAGAGCCGCTGCGAAGTCGCCAGCCAGCCACTTCCCGTACATGGCGAAGTCGACGACGTTCAACACCACGCCTGTGAGCAGCCCGCCCAGCACGACGCGACCCCAGTTGATCTTGCCCATAGCACACCTCGGAGAGAGGAGACATGGAGCCACAGACCGGTGCGACAGTAGGGGCCGACGCAAGCGCCGTCAAGCACGCCGCCCTGTGCGTCTACGCGTCTGTGCGTCCGTGCGTCTAGCCTTATGGCACGACCAGCACCGCCACCATCCCGCCTAGCCCGTCGGGGACCGTCGCGACACCGTTGGGCACGACCCAATCTGAGCCGTCGACCTGCAGGTTGAAGTGGTACAATCCGCGTCGCAGCACTAGAGTGCCCTCCCAAACGTCGTCGCCCAAGGGGCGCAGCCGCACCGGTTGCCAGGCGTTCCAATCGCCCGCGATTGCGACCGCGCGGGCGTCGGGCATCCGGAACCGCACGACCAGGCTGTCGCCACGCGCTGCTGGTACCAGGGGTGCCCACCGGACGGGCGGCACGCGGGGAGACTTGTGGAATCGCACGCCGAGCGTGATGAACCCCGCGCGGGGGAGCCCCTGGTAGGGCTCCCTGAGCGAGCTCCCCGCCCCGAGCTCCAGCGATACGCGTGGCCTGACGAACAGCTGCAGGTACATGCTGCCAGCGGCGGTCGAGCCGTACGTGGACGAGAGCCGTGCCACGGTCAAGAGGGATACGAC
>Ga0137404_10002543_pt1 | contig 12099 bp, 10 predicted proteins | sample CZOMad2_1_16fung_FD_108285 | JGI IMG/M metagenome (GOLD analysis project Ga0137404, IMG submission 108285) | Vadose zone soil fungal communities from Angelo Coast Range Reserve, California, USA - CZOMad2_1_16fungal (Illumina Assembly) | ecosystem: Environmental > Terrestrial > Soil > Vadose...
GCTCTCGCAAGGCATACAGCCGCTCCCGTTCTTCAAGGCCTAAATGCCGATATCTCATGCTCATCACCTCCTCTCAGTTCACCGATTTTACCTGAAGTGATGCACTTCGTTTTAGAACCTAAGTTTGAATAAAAATGTAAGAAGGGAAGACAGAGATTTTTAAGAGAAGAAAAGTAGTGAGTTATTTTAATCTTAAGACACTTTTTAAGAAATGATAGCAAAGAAAGGTTGGCAATTTTTTTAAGCAGTCATAGTGATAGTTTTGTTAAACAACAACTGAGTGGCAAATTTAAAAAGTTATTTGGAGAAGAGAAAATCTTTACTATTTTTTTGCTGTTAGCTTGTTCAAAAAAAGAGGAAGAATCTTAACAAATACATGGTAAGAATTATTACAATACTAAAGAAAAAAACTCTAAAAGTCCTTGATGGAGAGCATCTGTTTTAGAAGAAATTTACACGTATTTACCATAATTATTTTATACCCTATAATTTAAAAATTGAGAATGGCGTTTTTATTGGATTCTTTTATTTGCCAGGATAGAATAAAGAGATAGGGAATTATAAAACTAATAGGACAAATATTAGCAAATGATTTTGTGAATTGATAATTCGTGTTTGGATCTATTTTGCAATACAATCGGTCTATTCTGGCTGTTTAAAGCAGATAATTAATTGTCTTGGAAAGAAGTGATGCTATAACTTGCGCTGTCATTTTCTGTAAAAACGCAATGATTAGGCTTATTTTACAATGTAAATCTCGATTTGTCTTCGAGAATCTAAATCGAGAGCTTATTTAACAGTAAAATATTAAGTAACTGGCAGAGTATAGAAACGGAAGGGAGCATTTTTTTATAAGGACTAATAAAAAATAAGACCATCTTTCATAAAGAGCAGAATTGGTGTTTTTATATACTCAAATAATAGCCGTGAAAATATTTATCTCGTGCTCATTCTCTTAGAGCATTTCTCAAAAGGCACAATTTTACTATAAGCATCTCGTTTGTGAAAAACACATGTGTAAATTTATTTAAACGACGTATTTTGTCATTTTTGTGAGATTTTTTTAATCAGATAATTTCTTTTTTATCCGGAGAATGAGAGATAGAGCAATAATTATTACAACAAAAAAGATAAGTAAGAATGTTGTTGGAAAAGCAATGAAGTGAATTGATCGTGTATATAGTGATCCGGAAGAGGACATTGCAATGCTAATTGTTGCGGTATAGAAACCAAGTAGGAATTTTTCTGACCAAACTGCATGATCTGATAATGGTTGCTCAAGGGAAGTTAAAGAACGAGTTGTTCCTGCCAATACATTTGTCTCGGGCAAATCGACTCTGCCAACTGTTTGACCGAACATATTTTTGATAAAAATTACTCCTCGCGGTGAGATAAAATGTGTTCCGGTGTTGGAGATACGTACAGTAAAAGGAACAGGGCCAGCTTGAAGAAAGATTGGAGAAGAGAACGTATCGAGAAATCCACTCTGAGGATCACTCTCTCCGCTTGTGAGAAGCACAGGCAGGGCAATGCCAATCCGCTCTGCTATGGAGCTGCTTCCTTCATCAAGAGAAGAGCTTGCGTTGTTAGTATCCTGTTGGGAAGTCAAAAAAATAACAGAGAAATAGGTATCGGTGGGTGGTATATTCTTAGGGAGAATAATGCTTAAATCAAGTTTTTTTTGCTGTTGTGGCCCAAGGCTCAAAGATGATTGAGCAATGCCATTATCGGCTACTTGAACAGTTTGGAGAATAGTATTCGTGGTGGAGTTTTGTTTAAAAGGTTTAAAGATAATAGTTAGATGCACAGGGCTACTACCCAAATTTTCAATCGTAAACGGTGCTTTGATCGCAGCAGGGGGGGTTGCGTGAATTTGCAGCACTGAAGGAGAGATTTTTAAGCTTATACTGTCAGCATAGGCTTGATTTATTCTTACAGAAGTAAAAAAGCAAACGGAAACAGTTAAAAATATAAATAAAAAGGAAAAAATTTGATTTTTCATTTAATAATTTGGCGTTAGAATATATGTTACGACGTTATGATAAGCTCCTGCCTGTTGTGTGCGTGAAATAGTTACTTTATACGTCACGTCTGTTTGTTTATTTATTGTATTACCTGCCTGAATGATTGTTTGCAGGGATTCATTTTTAGAGACATCAGTAAATTGTTTAAACGAGTCATCAGCCATAGCTGAAGTATGGTAGCCAAAGCCATACGTTAATGTGTCTGTCCAGAGAGCATCAGTAAGCTCAGAGCATGAACCATTGTCGCAGGTTGTATCAGGAATTGCAGTTTTTGTGTCAAGGAGCAGCGGGTGATCTTCAGTTGCCTCAATACGATATCCATAAGCGCTCTTTGTGGTTAGGGAAGTCTTGCGGATAACAGGATTTGTTGCGGTGAGTTTGCCAAGGTCAATCAGCTCTTCTGAAATTGAGAAGGAAAGTCCTTCAGGCTGATTGGTTTCAACCGTGTAGTTCTCGCCTGTTGCAAGTGGTGGAGGCATAAAAGGAGGTTGCGTGGGTGTTTTGGTTGGAATCGTCTGAAAGGGAAGAATATTAATATCTTGATTTTCAATTGTGTAATGAGGGTTTGTCATCATGGCAGCCTGAGCTAACTGGGCAGAAAAGCCAAGAAAGAGAGAAAAAACAAAAAAGCCAATGAGGAAACGTATCATCATGTGTCTATTCATCATAAGAAGTGGAAGAAAAAAAGTAAAGCAGGGGAGTCGTTTTAATATATCTGAAAATATCAAAGAGTATCATTATGAAAAGAGAAGAAAAGCTTTTATAAAATATAGGATTAAATAATTTTTGAAAAAAAGGCAGCTTTTTTTTATTTTCATTGTTTGTTATACTACAAATTATGAGTAAAAACGAGGCTAAACCTCCTAAGGTTACCTTGACTGAAGGTAAACAACATTATGTGCCTTCAACGATTGAGCCGAAATGGCAAGCTAAATGGGAGGAAAAAGGTGTTTATCAGCCGGATCTAAAGAATGCCAATAAGCCTTTCTATAATTTAATGATGTTTCCTTATCCTTCAGCTGAAGGCTTGCATATTGGAAGTATCTTTACTTTTGGTGGTGTTGACGTCTATGGTCGTTTCAAGCGTATGCAGGGTTACGATGTGTTTGAGCCAATTGGTCTTGATGGATTTGGGATTCATTCTGAAAACCATGCACTCAAGACAGGCTCACATCCAATTGAACATGCGAAACGCACAGAAGAAAATTTCTACCGTCAGCTTCATACAACTGGCATTGGCTATGCATGGAAAAACAAAGTTGAGACGTATTATCCTTCCTATTATAAGTGGACGCAGTGGCTTTTTATTGAACTTTTTAAAGCTGGACTTGCCTATAAAAAGAAATCGCCGGTTAATTTTTGCCCATCATGTAAAACAGTTCTTGCTGATGAACAGGTAATCGATGGAAAGTGCGAGAGATGTGGCTCTTTTGTTGAAAAGAAAGAATTGGACCAATGGTTTTTCAAGATTACCTCCTTCGCAGATCGTTTATTGACAAATATAGAAAGCCTCAATTGGACTGAGAAAGTCAAAATTGCCCAGCGTAACTGGATCGGCAAGAGTGAAGGCGCGCTTCTTCGTTTCAAAGTGAAAGATATGGATATCCATTTTGAAATGTTTGACTCTGTTCCTCAGACATTTATGGCGCAAACCTTTACAGTTATTGCTCCTGAACATCCTTCGGTGTATGCATTGGTAAAAGGAACGGAATATGAGAAGCCAGTGATGGATTTTGTCGATCGCATAAAGAAGAAAAAAGCTGCCAAGACATTTGATACAGAAAAAGAAACGGAAGGTATTTTTACCGGAAGATATATTGAATACGCTCCAGGAAAAAGACTTCTTCCAATTTGGGTGGCATCTTTTGTTATCGCTGAGTATGGAACAGGCATTGTCAATGCCAGTGCGCATGATGAGCGTGACTTTGCGTTTGCCAAAAAGTACGATTTACCACTTCATCCGGTCATGTTTCCGCAAGATCCCAAGCTGGCTCAAAAAGTGAAGAATCTTGAGTTCTGCTATCATCATGCTGAGGATGGAATACTTCAGGAGCCTGTGGAGTTTAAAGGGAGAAAGTGGGGAGAAGTAAGGCAAGATGTCCTCAATTATCTTGAAGAAAAAGGCTTTGGAAAAAGATCTGCGCAATACCATCTTCGAGACTGGCTCATCTCAAGGCAGCGCTATTGGGGTCCACCAATTCCGATGGTTTTCTGTAGTAGTTGTGCTGAGAAAGGGTTATCGTGGTTTACAGAAGAATCCTCAAAAAGATCCTATCGCTCCGTTAACACTGCGCTCCAGGATGATAAGAAGAATATGGCCGGGTGGTATCCAGTTGAAGAGAAAGATCTGCCAGTAAAGCTTCCCTATGTGGAGGACTACAAACCAATGGGCACTGGCAAGGCTCCTTTGGCAAACTATCCGGAGTTTTATGAAGTTATATGCCCTCATTGTGGAGGCAAAGCGACACGCGAAACTGATGTTTCAGATACGTTTCTTGATAGTGCTTGGTACTTTTTCCGTTATACTTCAACAGATCGAGATGATGTTGCCTTTGATAAAGAGATTGTAAAGAAGTGGCTGCCGGTTACGATGTATATTGGCGGAGCAGAACATTCAGTGCTGCACCTTCTTTATGCCAGATTTATCACGATGGTACTGCATAATCTTGGCTATATTGATTTTGAAGAACCCTTTGCCAGATTCTATGCGCATGGCCTTATCATCAAGGATGGGGCAAAGATGAGTAAGAGTAAGGGTAATATTATTAATCCGGATCAGTATATACGTAAATTCGGAGCTGATGCAGTTCGATGTTATTTGTTATTTTTAGGGCCTTTCAATCAAGGCGGAGATTTTAGCGATACAGGAATGGAAGGAATGTATAAGTTCATAAAACGAGTTTGGACCTTATTTACAAGCCAAAATATTACTAGCGCTAATCTTGCTGATAGTGCCAACAAGATAATGCACGAGACAATAAAGGGAGTGACTATTGATTTAGAAGAACTTCGCTATAATACTGCGCTTGCCAAGCTTATGACTTACTACAATTTTTTTGTCAAACAAGACAAGATCAGCCGTGAAGAAGTGGAAGTCTATCTGAAGCTTTTGGCTCCTTTTGCTCCGCATATGACAGAAGAAGTATGGGAGCGGTTAGGAAACAAATTCTCAATTCATTCAGGCGGATGGCCAAGCTATGACGAGGATGCTCTTATACAAGAAATAACGAATCTTCCTGTACAGGTCAATGGGAAGCTGCGTGCAATTCTTATCTTGCAGCACAATGATCCTAAAGATGGAAAGTCAATCCGTGATCGTGCCCAAAAAGATAAGCGGGTCGCAAAATTTTTAGAAGGTAAAACAATTACAGAGGTGATCTATGTCGTAGGGAAAGTGCTCAATTTTGTCGTTACATAAGATGGATAGTTCTCTGAAAGAGACATATGTACCTTTTTTAAAGCACCATTGGTTGCCTATCCTCCTTGGTATTGTTGGTTTATCTTTTCTTGGCTATGGATTGATAAATCAAGGAGCTCCTAAATCAGACAAAAAAGATATTTTATTTGAAGCAGCCACAGATCAAAATCCAATTGCTGAAGGAAAATCAAGCGAAACGAAATCCCGCTCTGTGGGGCAAATCACAATTGATATTGAAGGAGGAGTTCTAAAACCGGGTGTCTATAGTTTGCCTTCAGATAGCCGGATACAGGATGCATTAATTGCGGCGGGTGGTATGAGTCAAAGCGCAGATCGTACTGTTGTTTCCAAAATGCTTAATCTCGCAGCCAAACTTGCTGATGGAGGAAAAATTTATATTCCGATTCAGGGAGATCAGGGGAATTCCAGTCTTGCAAGTGGTCAACAAAATGTAATGGGCGCTGATGCAAATAGCCTTATTAATATTAATACAGCTTCAGAAAAAGATCTGGATAGCCTTCCTGGCGTTGGAGCCGTTACTGCTCAAAAGATTATCAGTAATCGGCCATATACAAACCTCTCAGAATTGGTGCAGAAGAAAGTTGTCGGGCAGAAGGTCTTTGATCAGATTAAGGATAAGATAAGTATCTAGTACATTGTATGCCTTCACGCCGTTTCATTTTTGTCTGTCTTATCCTTACCAGCTTACTTATTGTCCGTTTTTATCTTTTCTATCGGCAGTTACCGGTTCTCCATAATGGAGAACAAATAAATCTACAGGTCACTCTTGAGGAAGAACCAATGGTTTCAAGTCGTGGCCAGGAGTTTTCGATCAAAACAGACCAAAATCAGCAAATATATCTTAAAACCAGTCTTTCTCCACATTATCACTATGGTGATAGTCTTGCTATAGCAGGACAACTACAGGTTAAAAAATCGCAAAAGGGAAGAACGATCTACAGTATGAATTTCCCAAAAATACATATTGCAAAAGAGACTGAAAATCTTTTTTCTGAGGCTACAGATCATATAAGAAATATGAGTACAGCCTTGTATGAGGAGACATTACCGCCTGTCTCGGCGAGTTTGCTGCTTGGTATTGTTTTTGGAGCAAAAGAACAATTTCCGCCAGACTTTCTCCAACATTTACGAACCGTTGGTGTTTTACATGTGATTGCAGCATCGGGGATGAATGTCAGTTTTTTCACAGGAGCTCTTATGTTTTCACTGGGGACTTTTCTCAAAAGACGTTTCGCTATTATTTTAAGCATTTTTGGAGTGATATTTTACTCATTGCTTGTTGGCTTCCAGGCGTCAATTTTGCGTGCGTCAATTATGGCGATTATTGCTTTTACTGCAAGTTTTTTCGGGAGGCAAAATATTGCTGTCACTGCGCTGTTTGGAACAGGATATCTTATGCTTTTATGGCAACCAAGTTTTTTGTTTGATGTTGGTTTTCAGTTGTCGTTCTTGGCAACACTTGGGATTTTGATCATTAAACCGCTTCTTCCTTTGGGTAAAAATATTATCTTGTCAGATGATGTTGGGACGACAATTGCTGCGGAGTTAGCCACGCTTCCTGTTATGCTATCGACATTTGGACAGTATGGACTTCTGTCTATTGTTGTTAATGCATTGGTTTTATGGACTGTTCCAATTTTGATGTTTTTAGGAAGTTTAGCGGTTTTATTTGGATTTGTTTTCACGCCGGCTGGTAAACTTTTTCTTTTCTTCTGTTTGCCATTTTTGCTGTTTTTTGAGAAAGTTGTTGACTTTTTTGGTTCATTAGATTGGATTATGCAAATTGACTCATTTGGTTGGTCAATGGTTGTTGGATACTATTTTTTTCTCGGAGCAATGCTTATAACCTTAAAAAAACGACAAAGCAATAAGAGTATACCTGAGAAAAAATTATGAAAACCATAACGCTTTCTTTTCTTTTGGCGATACTTTTGCTAGCGATGCTTTTTATTTATCAATTTCAGAAGTTTCATGATGGGAAATTGCATGTTTTCTTTTGCAATGTTGGACAAGGCGATGCCATCTTAACGCGAACACCAAATCAAAAATATATTTTGGTTGATGGGGGACCAGACAAAAGTGTACTTGATTGTCTGTCTGCGCATATGCCGTTTTGGCAGCGAAAAATTGATCTGGTCATACTTACACATCCACACAGTGATCATATTTCAGGGCTTTATTATGTTTTGCAGCGTTATACAGTCAATGCATTTGCAACTGAAGATTTAAAAAATGACACAGCAGGATTTAAAGAGTTGGTACGAATGATTGCAGAGAAAAAAATTCCTGAGCATTTTGTTTTTACCGGAGATCGCTGGCATATCGGTGATGTAACGATAACTATCGAAGGTCCAACAGTAGATTATCTAAAACAGACAAGTCCGGGAGGATTGATCGGCGAAAGGCAAGAATTTGCCTCAGTTATTACAAATATTTCTTATGGTTCGTTTGATGCTCTCTTGACAGGGGATAGTCAAGTATCAGGACTCACTCAAGCAGCAGCATATCTTGGAACATCGGTTGCTGTTTTGCAGACGCCACATCATGGTTCAGCAACAGGACTTGATGAGAATGTTTTAAGTCTCTTGCAGCCAAAACTTGCCGTCATTTCGGTAGGTTTACATAATCGCTACGGTCATCCAACCACGCGAGCGCTTAATTTTTTAAGGGATGGAGGAACGAAAATTTTCCGGACTGATAAAGATGGGACAGTAGAGGTTGTGAGTGATGGTTCTGCCTGGGAAATTATACAGTAGGATTTTGTTTTTCAGCTGCTTTATGTAATGCATTGACAGCTACTTCTGTGAGTTTGCCGACAAAGGTCAATCTTTCTCCGAAATCTGTTGTTTCAATATTAGGAACATAAGGATTGCAAGCCAGTTCAAATTCCGCAAGCTTCCGGGCAAGTGTGGCTCTTCGTGTTCGTAGTTGGTTTGACGTTGTAGGTATTGTTTCTGTAAGTGCATCAATTTCTATTAATCGTTCCAATGCAAATGGTCTTCTTTTATCTTCAGGGAGTGGTGTATTTTCAATGTGCTTTTTTAATACCGTTTGTAGCTCAGTAGGTTCAAGTGCAAATGCCATTGCAACACCTCGGCCGACAGCAAGTTTGGTGGTCCCATAAAGGAGTTGGTTTGCCCATGCTTCGCGAATAGTCTGATTTGGATGCGTTTGCATTGCTGCATTAACTGCAGAGCCTATTTCTGCGTATCTTGCATCAATATTTTTTGGAGCACGTTTAATTCTCATAAATATAACTTTTTAGAGATAATTTGCGTTAGGTCTAGCAAGCTTTACTGTATTTATTTTATTTGCTACAAAAGCAGCACACATTCCAGCGGCACGAACTTGGCTATGAGAGCCAAGCGTTGCCATGGTTAATTCTTCAGCAAGTCGTGGTTTGCCTTCTTTGATTGCTTTTGCTTCTCCTTTTTTTCTTTCGGTTTGGTCAAACTCCTTAGTAAAGGCGTCCTCAAAGGGTTGCGCAGAGGGGATATTATGTTTTTCTCGTAAGCTATCAACTTCTTGAGCGAGACTCATAAGTGACTCTCTTGTATTGGCGTTGTCAATTGTTACAACAATAGTAAAGACAGTTTCTTTTACTTCATCCGTAAATCGAAAAGAAGGTACTCCGATTGCTTCCTGTTCGGTAATATAGCTACTAATATATGTCATAATAGCTTTTCTAAAGCCATCATCTTCTTTTGTTTTTTCTTGTTCGATTATCATTGTGGTCGCTAGTATAGCACAGGTAGAAGGCTATTGCATCTTTGTCGCAAGAGTAATAGCTGCAATCATAAGGACTGCGCCAAGAATAAAGATCAGGGTTGGTATCTCATGAAAAAACAGTAATCCTAATACCGATCCGATAATCGGTTCTAAAAGCAAAATCATTGTGCCGACTCCTGCTTTGACTGTTGCAAATCCTTTGTTGACAAAATTAAAGGCAGAGGCATTGAGTAATCCAAACACAACTAGAAAGAAAAGCGTTGTCGGCTGTAAGTGAAAGGTAATATGTTCAAAAGTATTTGCGCCAACACCACTGACGAAAACAGCCAAACAAACACTCCAGAAGGTGATAGTTTCTGCGCTGTTTCCTCGTTTGGAGAGAATTTTGCTACAGATGATATAAAAAGAAAACGTAAAACACATGGCAAGTGCGTACATATTGCCGAGAAGATATTTCTGAAGATTGGTCGGATCAAAAAGCAAAAAAAGCGCAATGAGGAGTAGGGCAAAGCCAACAAAAGTTTGTCTGGTCAGTCTTTCTTTTAAGACATAATGAGCAAGGATTGCTGTGATGATTGGATAGCCTGAGGAAACAAAAAGTGTGTTGCTAATCGTGTTGTGGTAAAGCGCAAGGGAATAGAAAATAATTTGTAAGCCATAGCCAATTGTTCCCATGAAGAAGATAAGGATGTAGTCTTTTGGGTTTTGAAGCAGAAATGGTTTTTTGCGCCACAGAACAATAAGGCTAGTCAGCAGAGCGGAAACGATTAAGCGAAGAAAAGTTTGCAGATATGGGCCGGTATCAATGCTTAATACTTTGACTAAGACGCCCATTGAGGCGTAGCTAAAAGCGGCAAGAATGAGATAGATGTAGCCTTTTTTCATTGCCTGTTTTTAGCTGAAAGGCTTTGTTCCATGGAGGAGGGTTTTGATTTTGTTGCCAAGATCTTGGGGATCGATTTGGTATTTGAGAATATAGTCTGTTGCTCCTTGTTCAACCGCATCGTGCATCATTTGTGGTTCACTATAGTTTGAAACTAAAGCAACAGGAATAGCAGCAGTTTGAGGATTGTCTTTGAGAACACGAAGAATATCATTGCCTTTCATATCAGGAATTATCTGATCAAGAAGAATAAAATCAGGAAGATTCTTTTGGGCAAGTTCAATTCCAAGTTTTCCTGTACCTGCTGTCATGACTTCAAAACCTTCTTTTTTAAGTACTGTACTCCAGATGCCTGTTACTGCTTCGTCGTCATCAATAATCAGAACTTTCATATCCATATCAAGTTATCAGGATTCTTTCAAAAATGCAAGAGTGGAAATGGTATAATAATTTTGTTTATGACTATAAAAAAGCAACTTATTGAGCATCTTGCGACTGCTTTGAAGAACGTAGGTGTTTATTTCGTACCCACTGTTGATTATCCAGATGATCCAAGGCATGGTGATTATGCGACGAATGTTGCTTTGGTTGCTGCGAAAAAATTGGGTAAACAACCAATGGAGTTAGGAGAAGAACTCAAGAAAAATTTTTTAGCGCTTTCTTTTATTGAAAGGATTGAAGTAGTCAAGCCTGGGTTTATTAATTTTTGGATTAGTTATAAAGCATTACTCAATGAAAAAACAATTGCCAATATCGGCAAAGGGAAAGCTGTTATTGTTGAATATTCGTCTCCAAATATCGCCAAGCCTTTTACAATTGGACATCTGCGCTCAACAATTATCGGTGATGCAATAGCAAATTTACTTGAAGCAACTGGCTGGGATGTCAAAAGAGACAATCATATAGGTGACTGGGGAACACAATTTGGAAAACAGATTTATGCGATTAAGCATTGGGGAAATGAGGAAGAGATTGAACAATCAAAACAGCCAGTAAAGCTTCTTGTTGAGTTGTATATAAAATTTCACGATGAAGCGGAAAAAAATCCTCAGCTTGAAGATGAAGCAAGAGAGTGGTTTAAGAAATTAGAAGATGGAGATCCTGAAGCCAGAAGGCTTTGGCAAAAGTGTATTACGTGGTCGTGGAATGAGTTTGATCATATTTATACATTGCTTAATGTTTCATTTACAGAAAATAAAGGGAAAGGTTATGGAGAATCATTTTTTGAAGATAAAATGTCATTGGTGGTGGATGAATTAAAAGAAAAAGAGTTGCTTAAAGAAGGAGAAAATGGAGCAAAATTGGTTTTTTTCCCAAATGATGAATTACCACCACTTATGATTCTTAAGCAAGACGGAGCGAGTCTCTACGCCACGCGAGATTTAGCGACTGATAAATTCCGTCTTGATACCTATGGTAAAGATGTGGTGATTATTAATGAAGTAGGTACTGAGCAAAGTTTATATTTTAAACAACTTTTTAAACTTGAAGAGATGCTTGGATGGGTGACAAAAAACCAAAGAATTCATGTAAAGCATGGTTTGTATCGTTTTAAAGAAGGAAAAATGTCAACAAGAAAAGGGAACGTGATTTGGTTAAAGGATGTATTAGAAGAAGCAGGAAAGAGAGCATTTGCTATCATGGATGAGGCAAAAAAGCAATTACAGTTAAGCGCATATGAACAGGCACTGCTTGGTTTAAAAGTTGGTATAGGAGCCATTAAATGGAGTGATCTTAAACGTAGTGCTGAGCAGGATATTACTTTTGATTGGGATGACATGCTTACAATGCAAGGCAATTCTGGTCCTTACATCCAATATACGTATGCCAGAACGCAGAGTGTTCTTCGTAAAGATCAAACAGCAAAGATCAAACAGCAAAAATTAGAGGAAGGTTTTCAGTTAGAAGTTGAGGAGCGAGATCTTCTTCGTTTGCTTTCTCGTTTTCCGGAAGTTGTTGAAGAGGCAGCGCTTCGTTTTGCGCCCAATATGCTTTGTTCCTATCTTTTTGAAGTAGCTCAGGCA
>Ga0137404_10002545_pt1 | contig 12093 bp, 7 predicted proteins | sample CZOMad2_1_16fung_FD_108285 | JGI IMG/M metagenome (GOLD analysis project Ga0137404, IMG submission 108285) | Vadose zone soil fungal communities from Angelo Coast Range Reserve, California, USA - CZOMad2_1_16fungal (Illumina Assembly) | ecosystem: Environmental > Terrestrial > Soil > Vadose zone...
GAGGGGCATCAGTCTTTCTCTTAACTTCGAGCATCGGAGACTCTCCGTCGAGATCTGGTAGTGGATTCCGCCTGGTTCTGTTGTATTGAGTTGTGAGATTGAAATTCTGCGCTAACCCAGGCTTCTTGATGCCGCGGGGAGAGCAGGACTCGTTTAGTTTTCGGCCAAGTTACCACACTGTCGTTTGATCCGACAAGGCTTTTCTGCGCCTGGCACCGGCGTAAGTTGAGATTTTCTTTGGGGGATACCAGGTGTTCTCTGGTCCAGGACCATTCTGTCTGGGGGATCCGACCAGGTTTGAGACCCAGTTGGCAGGAATCGGCACTAAGCTGGTGACCTTCGGATTTTCTGCATGAGTGCCTGATCTGAATCTGATTCGGTGGATGGGTTGCACATTTGTCAACCGCGCCACCAAAATGGCATCCTGATTGATGAAAGCAGAAAACTCGAGGCGATGTTCGTGGAAAGCAAGACCAGGACGAAACTGCTCCGTCACATCGGCGAAGCAATCGAAGACTTTGCAATGATCGCAGATGGCGATCGAATCATGGTGTGTCTTTCCGGGGGCAAAGACAGCCATACGCTTTTGGAACTCTTGCTCGATATACAGCGGCGCGCGCCAGTGCGCTTTGAGTTGCTCGCAGTAAATCTCGATCAAAAACAACCTGGCTTTCCTGCACACGTTCTGCCGGAATATCTCAGCGCTCGTGGTCTTCCCTTTCGAATCGTCGAGAGTGATACCTACTCCATCGTCAAGCGTTTGGTGCCGGCTGGGAAAACTTACTGCTCTATTTGCGCACGCCTGCGACGGGGAATTCTTTACAACGTCGCAGTCGAAGAGCGGTGCAACAAGATTGCCCTCGGTCATCATGCTGACGACATAGTTACGACCTTTCTGTTGAATCTTTTCTACGTGGGGACGCTCAAGACGATGCCGCCCGTCCTGCGGTCCAACGACGGTCGCAACACCATTATTCGGCCGCTGGCCTATTGCCGCGAGTTGGACATCGCGAAATTCGCCGCCGAGGAAAACTTTCCGATCATTCCCTGTGATCTTTGCGGCTCGCAAGCCAACTTGAAACGGGCTCGAATCAACCAGTTGGTTTTGCAGCTCGAAGGTGAGATACCGAACATCCGGGCATCCATGCACAGGGCGTTGCGTAACGTGGTTCCTTCACACCTGCTTGACGAACGACTCTTTGATTTCACGAAACTATCGGGCGGCACGGGAGATGTTGAAGGGGAGCTGGATTTAGCTGTGGGCCACACCGATGAAGGTTTGCAGTCACAGCTTGTGTCCGTGAGTTGAGCGTAAGAATAATTTAGCCACGGATTACACAGCACAGCAGAGCCGCAACCAAAACCTAAGATATGATCCACGCGCATCACACGAAATAAATAGAGGAACATTTCGTGTGACTTTGTTTTTCGGTTTCGTGTGATTTCGTGGATAGATTTGTTTACTCGCAAAAAAACCTGCTTAGGAAAACAGGAAATTGTCACTTTCTTATGCCATACATCCACTGGCTCCGCAAAACTTTTCAGCTGAGTTAATCAAAATGGCTTCCGGCAAGAAGAAGCAGGACCTCGATTTGAGCGGATTTCCACCTGGCACGGTGACCGAGTTCACCACAGTAGTTTGTCTCGCCTGCATCTTCGACATCTTCACCAAACAACTGGGCCTGGCGCCGCGGAAGGCCTACTCCGAAATCAGAAACTACTCACCTAGCATCACTGAGTTGACCTCGCGCAAAGCGGTGCGCCCCTTTTTCGATACCGACGAAAAGAATCCACATTGCCCCTATTGCGATGCAGCCAAGCGCTGGCATTCCCGGCTGGATACGTTTTGTATTGAAGGGATCAAGTCGGCGGACACCGCGCGGCGGGCGCTGGTCAAACAATTACCCAAGACCAATGAACAGTTCCGGCTGCTGGAAGTCAGGTCGGACCGCCGCGCTGCTTTTTTCGACTGGCTCGACACCTTGAGACTTAACCTCGATCTGGAGGCTGACAGTTGGCTCTTGGACGCGACGCGAGCCTGGCTTGAAAGGCGCGAGCCAAAAACGAACTGGGCGGAGATCTTTGCCGGAGTGCGCGCAGTGAAACGTTCAACCCAGCTTACAGAAGGTTGGGAGCAGTCAGGGACGCGTCTGTTTCTTGCGCGCGCACTCTACAATGAAGCCCTGCTGGTCCAATACCTGCTGAGCCGTTCGCATGAGCATGGCGGTCGCACGCTGGCGGGCCGTTTGACGTTGCTTGAGTTGATACGACGGTTGCGTTACGGGGGATATCTCGACGCGCGCGGTATCACCGAGCGTGATCAGTTCGAAGTGCTCGAGAAAATTGTTGACGAGTTGGCGGGAACGGGGGCCGTGAGGCTTTACTACGTTGTAGATCGACGCGACTTTCTTGAAAAAACGAAATCTGTCTACGCCCGCTATGCTTCGTGAACCCCTCCTTATCGGATCAAATAGAACGCAGTCTGGCGGGGACGAAACCACTTCATTCCATCTTTGGTCAGGTACGCATCGTCCTCCATCATTATCGTTACCTTTTGGCCACCCCATTCCGCCACCGGAGTGCTCGTGTTCAGTTCAATCGAAGTATAGGACCACTCTCGAAACGGCGGTTCCAAAGGCGCGCCCGCTGCGGGGCGGCGGAAATCAATGCTCGCCCCGAGCGCGTGTCCCTGATTACCCACCGAGTGAGAATAGATCATGGCCTCGATGCCCTGGTTCTTCATGTCAGCCATCGTGGCATCGTAGACTTCGAAACCCTTCGCTCCGGGCTTTATGTGAGTAAACAGATTGTCCTGCAGGCGATTTGTATTCGTCAGCGCTTTCTTCAGACCCTCAGGTGCGTCCTTCTCGCCTTCGCGCAGTACGTAACCCATCTTTTGCCAGTCTGTGCTTAAACCCAGATAGTTAAGACCGCAATCGATGTGGATCACGTCTCCACGCTGAATGACAACCGACTCTGCGGCAACGCTGAGAAACTGCTGTGTCTTGCCTGTCTCTTGATTCTGTCGCTGGATACGCAAATCCGGCTGGAACCACACGTCAAGACCAAAGCTGCTGACCTGTTGCAGAAACCACCAGCGCACATCGCCAACGGTGGTCTTCCCCGGGGTTATCACTTCGTTTGAAAACGCGCGCTGCGTCAAGATGTCGGTGAGCGCCACCGCCACTCGATATGGTTCGAGTTCCTCAGGCAAGCGCGTGTCCATGTATTCGATGATTAGCGGCGCGGCAGAAACGAAGCGCGAGGCATATTCCTGTCCGAGGGTCTCGGTCAGATACTTGTAAGCATCATGAGTGAGACCATTCGTGGCGCCTCGTGTTCCTCCCATGTTGAGCGCGATTGTTTTGGGACTGCGTTCTTCAACCAGACGTCGTAGAGTCGCGCTGATATCCTTTCCCGGTGGATTCACGACCTCGAAAAACTTTTTCAAGTGTTCTTCCGGATAACGAACGAGGGCAATACGATCGAGTTTGTCGCCGCCGCGATCTGCAAAGATAAAGAAATCACGACGTCCTTGATAAGGAAGTGGCGGCGCGATGTAAGGGACAACCGGCTCGGGATGAAACTCTTCGTTGGTCACAATCCACATGTCGATCTTTTGTTGCCGCATCATGGGCAGGAGCATGGTGTCGAGCCGTTTCTGCAACCAACGCTCCCGCAGTTCCTGTTGTTCGCGCACCGATAACAGTTTTGGCAGGGGCTCAGTCTTTGATTGATTTTGCGCAGCGACTACCGTGACAAGGCTGATTAACAGCAGGAAACCACCAATGATTCGCTTTCGCGCTCCAACAAACATCCAAGATCTCCTTCAAAGTAAATTTCGAAGACATGATCCACGAAACCACACGAAATAATAGAGGGTATTTTTCGTGTCAGTTCGTTTGATTTCGTTCGTTTGATTTCGTTCGTGTGATTTCGTGGTTACGGCTTTGTTGCCGACTGAGGCTTGTACTTATCGATCAACTGCTGTAGTCCCTCGGTCGATTGATTATGCCGATATTTGTAGTAGCTCGTTAGATCCGGCATGACCTGTTGCAGCACAGGCTGATACTCGGGTTTGCCGATTGCCAGCGCAACAGTATGGGCATAGGCATCGATGATGCTGTCGATCATTCCTTCCAGCTTCTTCAGCGTCTCCTCTTTTTCCTTGCCTTCGGGCATCGTTTTGTAGGCCGTCGCCAGTTGGACATACTCGCTGTTGATAAGGTAAGCCATGATGGCATGGCTCGAAGGATCGTCCGGCTTCAAAGCGATCGATTTACTTATTCGGGCTTTGGCATCCTCGGGGTTCTTCGTGATCATCGCCAGGATTCCCGTTTGCTGGTACAAAAGCGGCAGGGCGGCTTTGTGTGTGGTCCAGGAAGCCTCGTCCATACTTGCGGGCTTCTTGTTTGCCTCGATCAGCTCGATCGCTTTCAAGCCATACTGCCGAGTCTTCTCCAAGTGAGTCGCAATTCCTTTCTTGGCTTCATCGGTGCCGGCAAAAGTCATTTGCACCATCGTATGCACTTCTTCCGGGTCCTTTGCCAGAATCGCTTCAGCAACAGTGAACGCCTCGTCGAACTTATTTGTTGCCATGTATGCGTCAAGCCTGGCAGACTGGATTATCGCCATCGCCTTGTCGTTATGAAAAGCTTTTTGAAACCTGTCCGCGAGGGCCAGCTTTTGCGTTGCATCTGTGACCTTCGTGATCCCGATGGCCAGGTTTTCGGCCAGCTGTGGCAGGGCTGCGCTCTTTGGATACTTTTGAACAAACTCTTCCGCGGCAGTGAGTTTCGCCGTGATGTCGGGCGCGGCGTTAATTGCCGTCAACGCCTTTGCCTCAGCTTCAGAGACTTTTGGTGGGTCATTTCCCTGTAGCGGGAAAGCCTTACCAACTGTTATGTCTGAAGGATGAAGCAGCAATAGCGCTGCGAGCACGGCAAGCAATGAGCAAAGAGTTTTGATCATCATGATATCTCAAAAGTCAAATTTAGTCTTGCGGAGGATGACACGATTTTGCGTCACCACTGCGGTCGGAGGCAAGTCGAAAAACAAATCGATCCACGAAATGACACGAAATGTTCGTTCTTTTATTTCGTGTGATTTCGTGGATCATGCTTAGAACAATTTACGGAGCCGGGGGGGGCACGCGACGGTAATGGTGGGTTATGGGACGACGACGGCCGATGCCGATGGCATTCCGCGAAATGATTAGAGTTGGCGGCAATTGCCGGCGCTTGAATTCATTCGCCGGCGATTCAACGCGGTTGAGAATGTCATAGACCAGGTTCGACTCGTGACCCATAGCAATGATCTCTTCGGGCGTCGCCTTTTGCTCAAAATACATTGCCAGGATCGGATCCAGCTTGTCGTAAGGCGGCAGCGATTGATCGTCATACTGATTCGGCGCGAGCTCCGCTGATGGCCGCTTTTCAATGATCGAGCGCGGCATGACTTCAGCGTCTTTATTAAAGTTTCTCGCCAACTCGTAAACTTCAGTTTTCAACACATCGCCAATGACCGCGAGCCCGCCATTTGTATCGCCATACAGAGTGCAATAACCAAGCGCCAGCTCGGATTTGTTTCCTGTCGAAAGCAGCAGCCGGCCTTCGTCGTTTGAGATCGTCATCAGAATGTTTCCGCGCAGGCGCGATTGCAAATTCTCGGCTGCGTGCGAACTTCCTTCTCCAGTCGGAGCCTTCAAACCCAACTCTTTCAGCATCACGCGAAAAGGCTCGACGATCGGGCGCTCGATCACATTCATACCCAGTTTGCGTCCCAACTCCAGCGAATCTTCAATGCTGGAACGTGAGGAGTAGGGCGAAGGCATCATGACGGCCAGAACGTTTTCTTTTCCCAGAGCTTCGCAGGCCAGAGCGGCCACGATCGCCGAATCAATGCCGCCCGAAAGCCCGAGCACGGCGGAAGTGAATCCGTTCTTGCGCGCATAGTCATGAATACCGAGTACGAGCGCGCGGCGAACCGTCTCAATATCATCTCCCGGCAAGCACCGCTCGTCGGCCACTCCGCACTCCAGATCGACGGTGCCGAAAAACTCTTCGAACGGTGGTGCTTGCAGAACAATCTTGCCTTCGCAATCAGCCACGATGCTGGCGCCATCAAAAATGATCCCGTCATTCCCGCCGACCAGATTCACAAAAACGATCGGCAAACCGGCGCTTTTCGCGCGGTGCGAAACCATCGCGCACCGCTGCCGCATCTTGCCTTTATTGAAAGGCGAAGCATTGATCGAGACCAGGATTTGCGAGCCCATGTGAATCAGCTCGTCGGCCGGATCATTGCTGTAGAGTCGCTCGCGCCAGAACGTCTTGTCGTTCCAGAAGTCTTCGCACACGGCGACGCCGAGATTGTAATTCTCGACTTTAAAGAGATGATGTTCGCGCGCCGGCTCGAAGTAGCGTGGGTCGTCAAAGACGTCGTATTCAGGCAGGAGCGTCTTGTCGGCAAAACCCAACAGCCTCCGATCGCGAATGATCGCCGCTGAATTATATAGGCGGCGACCGTCACTCAGTCCCGAGGGCCGCACGGTTCCGACTACTGCGGTGATTCCCTCGGTGGCTGCGATGATCTCGTCCAAAGGTTTCAGAGACGAGCGCACAAAGTCGCGGTCGAGAAACCAGTCGAGGGAGGTATATCCCTGGATGCACACTTCCGGCACGACCACCAGATCTGAACGGTCTGCTTTGCCTTGTTCGATCGCGCGAATGATACCGGCGGTATTCGCTGCGTAGTCGCCGTTGATGGTGTTGATCTGGCCGATAGTTACGCGCATGCTGGTGATTTGATCTTAGACCTTTAATCTTGAAGCGCGCAAACCGCTGAGGCAAATCAGCCACAAATCAGCGCAGATAAGCGGATCCACGAACTTACACGAACTTTTGTGTGATTTCGTGGATCGTTTGTCCGCCCAGAATGCTCAAGTAAACAAGAAAATTGGAATTTGCTGCGCACGGGTCGCAACGACTTCAAACAGAAAAAAGCTCAAAATTAGAGCTCTAGCTCGCGTCGTCTTCTGTCTGCGACCAGGGTTGGGTTATATTGCTCTTCCGGCCGTTATGATCCGCGCTTATCTGCGTTCATCTGTGGCTGGTTACTTGCGGAGGGGTCGCATAATGGTAGTGCAGCGGTCTTGAAAACCGCCGGCCGAAAGGCTATGCAGGTTCGAGTCCTGTCCCCTCCGCCACCTCCTTCAACGAGTTAAGCGACAATGCGTTGACTTAGGGCTTCGGTTGCCGTAGGTTTAATCCTCAACAGGCTTGACTCGCAAAAAGCTCCTGCTTTCTCCTCAGATCGCGCTAGTCTCTCTGCCATCTTGTCCTGATCCAAGGTTGGAAATGGTTCAAAGGCCATTCATCATGAGGGTGTCATCACCTTCATCCAGGAGAATCTAATGGTTCGCACTAGCCGGTCAACAAGCAACCACTCTGTTGATAAACAGGTAGGCTTAGACGCTTCACTTTTATCACTTCCGCTGCGGCGACTTTCAGTGCCGCGGCGGCGACAAATATCAGCGGTGATACTTTTGCTATCGGTGATCTTCGCGCCCACCCGCGGCATTGCTCAATCGAACGAACAGGAGAAGCGAGGGATTGGTATCTCTCCCGGTTCCAGGCAAACAACCGTCCCTCCATCGCCTGGCACTCCAGGCGATAAACCGGAGTTGATTCTTCAAACCGGACACACAAGATCCGCGAACGCCGTAGCCTTCAGCCCCGATAATCGCTGGCTGGCCTCGGGTGGCAAAGACAACATAATAAAAATTTGGGACCTGGCCACGGGAAACGTACTACGTACGCTGTACGGTCATACGAGAAACGTTAACGCACTCGCCGTCAGTCCCGATGGGAAACTGCTTGCTTCGGGTAGCGGAGATATTAATGACAAGCGAGATTTAGGCACCTTCACTCAGGGAGGCGTTGTCGGCGGGGCGGAGGATAATACAGTAAGGATCTGGAGTGTTCAGACGGGACGACAGTTGCAGGTTTTGCGCGGGCACGAACTGCCCGTCGGCGCAGTCACTTTCAGTAACGACGGGCACTCGTTAACGAGCGTGAGCGGGGATGCGGTCAAAGTTTGGGACGTGTCGGCAGGCACCGAGTTGCATTCGCAAAAAACACAATATGGAAAAAGCGGCATGGAAAAGCTCAACTCCTTAGACTCATTTGGCTGCGTTTTCGGTTGTGGAGACAAGCAACGGAAACAAGAGGCACAGCGCTTAAAGAATTTCAAAATGTCGGCGTCGAAAATAGCAGTTAGCTCGAACGGGCAATTCGCAGCGGTCGGGCAGCCTGATAAAGCAGTAAAGATTTATGACGCACAAGGGGGGCGTGAACTGCGGGAATTGTCATTCAAAGCGGTCCCGGAAGCGGAAAACTCGAGCCTCGCGTTTAGTGCGGATGCCCGCCTCGTTGCCTTCGCCAAAACGAGCGAGGCGGTCAGCATCCAGGAAGCGGCCACAGGTCGCGAGCTCTACAGCATCAATACCGGATTCAGCAAAACGCCCCAGCGGGTGCAATTCAGCGCCGACGGACGATTCCTCGTTACGACTACCGATAACAACGCGAGCGCCGCGATGAAGTTGTGGGACGCAGCGACGGGTCAACTGATACGCGAGATAAAAACGAGTGCAGACGCTCTCTTGAGCGTCCGAGTGATTAGCTTCAATCGCGACGGCAGCCTGATCGCGGCGGTTGCAGCGGGGGCTAAAGCAATCAGAATCATTGAATCCGCAACGGGACACGAATTCCGCACTCTACAAACGGGAACGACGGACGACGGGGCGCGAGCCGAGCAAGCAGCGTTTATTAAGACCATTGATCCTAAGACGATGGCGATCCTTCAGAAGCGGGATATCACGACGCCCGAACAAATCATTGAGGCCGTCGAAGCGATGGGAACTATTTCAAGCGAAAAGCTTCAGGCTGGCGGCGCCGTAAGTTTCAGCCTCGACGGTCGCTTTCTGATTTCGAGTCACGTGCTTTTGAAAAATCTGGCGACGGAAGTGTGGGATACCGCTGCGGGAACGATCGTGCGTGGTAATGACGCAGCGCTTCGGGGCCGCGGCAAGCCTTTCTTTAGTCCGGACGGACGCTTCAGGGCAGCACCTTTCTTCCCCATGAAGAACTTCTACGACCCTTCGGCCGGCGAACTTCTAAATCCTTTTAGTCTCGATGTCTATAAAGATGTCTACAAACAGAAAATAGATCTCTACGACGGCGCATCCGACAAACGTCTGCGAGAGCTGGACGGAGGCAAGGCACCCATCATGGGGATTGTTCCGGCGTCAGGTTTTAGCTTCGATGGCAAGCTCATCGCGATGACCGGCTTCGAAAAGAAAGAGCGTTCCATACTCATTTACGAGACTGAAAACGGGCGGAAGGTCAACAGTTTTCAGATCAATGATGACGACCAGAGCGGGGCGGTGACAACGCTTTGCCTAAGCGCGGACTCGCGTCTACTGGCCGCAGGATACGCCACCAAGATCGACATATTTGAAGTTGCCTCAGGTAAAACAATTCGCACCTTGCCACACGCTGGACGGATACTCTCCCTGAGCTTCAGCCCTGACGGGCGTTTTCTCGTAGCCCTCGGTTCCAACAACGACAAGTATATTTGGGACGCTTCGTCGGGCGAAAAACTCGCCACGCTGGTAAATCTCGGCGGGGCTCTCAACAGCGGCGGCAGCGATTGGTTAGTTGTCACTCCCGACGGCTTATTCGACGGCTCGCCCGCTGCATGGAAGCAAATCCTTTGGCGGTTTGGAGGCAACACATTTGATGTCACGCCTGCAGAAACCTTCTTCAATGAGTTCTACTATCCCGGGCTGCTCGCTGAGGTGATGGCTGGGAAAAAGCCTCGCGCGCCTAAAAACATTTCCCTTCTTGACCGCCGCCAACCTGAACTAAAATTGATGTCTCACAACCCACTAGTCGGCGCCGGAAACACATCAGATCGCCACCTGACGATAAAGATTGAAGTAACTGAAATGCCGGCCGACAAAGATCACGAATCAGGGAGCGGGGCGCGCGATGTGCGGCTCTTCCGAAACGGTTCGCTCGTAAAGGTTTGGCGCGGTGATGTGCTGCAAGGACAAACTACGACAACCCTGGATGCGAAGATAGCGATCGTCGCCGGAGAGAACCACTTGGTGGCCTATGGGTTCAATCGTGATAACGTCAAAAGCAAGGACGCTACCCGCAGTTTCATAGGAGCGGATAGTCTGAAGCGGCCCGGTACTGCTTACGTTTTGGCCATCGGTGTCAACTCCTATTCCAACACTCAATACAATCTCAAGTACGCCGTCGCGGACGCAACGGCGTTTGGCGAAGAGGTACGACGCCAACAGCAGCAGATTGCGAACTACGAGCATATTGAAGTCGCCCCTCTGCTGGACGAACAGGCCACGAAAGTAAACATCTTATGGGCATTGAGACAACTTGCCGGAATCCAGGAAGCCCGGGACGCCGATGTGCCCGCAGCACTCGAGAAACTGAAGGCGACCCAGCCGGAGGATGCAGTCTTCATCTACTTCGCGGGGCACGGAACCGCTCAGGGGCAGCGGTTTTATCTATTGCCGCACGACTTGGGCTACGCGGGGGACCGAACGAGGCTTGACGCACCAGGTTTGCAAATTATCCTCGAACACGGAATCTCGGATGAGGAGTTAGAGCGGGCGGTTGAAGGAATCGATGCGGACAAATTTCTGATGGTCATCGATGCTTGCAATTCCGGGCAGGCACTCGAAGCCGAGGAGCAGCGGCGCGGTCCGATGAACTCCAGGGGTTTGGCACAACTGGCTTACGAGAAGGGGATGTACATCCTGACCGCGGCGCAGAGTTATCAGGCTGCCCAGGAGGCATCACAACTGGGGCACGGACTGTTGACCTACGCGCTCGTCGAGGAAGGACTGAAGCAGGCCGCGGCAGACAGTAACCCCAAAGACGGTGAAGTATGGGTGCGTGAATGGTTCGATTACGCGAGCACGCGTGTGCCCAACATGGAACTAGAGAAGATGAAGCAGGCGCGGGGCCTGGGGCTCGATCTTTCTTTCGTCGCAGGCGAGGAACGCGTTCCCGATCTGGAGCGGCGCGCCGTACAGACGCCGCGAGTCTTTTACCGGCGCGAATCAGAAGGACGGCCACTGGTCGTCGCAAAACCATGAGGAGATGCTCGAGATCTCGAGAGCTCGAATGCGACCGACATGAATATGCTCAGCAATGTTTGCTTCTCAGAACCAGACCGGAGCGAGGATAGTGGCCGATATCTTCAGAAAGTACCACATCAAGGGAAAACGATAATGGGACAGAAGTCATCCATCGAATGGACCGAGTCGACGTGGAACCCTCTCACTGGTTGTACCAAGATAAGTCCGGGTTGCAAACACTGTTATGCCGAACGAATGGCGCGACGTCTCAAAGCAATGGGCCAGGCAAACTACGTAAACGGGTTTGAACTAACTTTGCATGAGGATGCCCTGGAATTGCCGTTGCGCTGGAAAAAGCCGCAGACAATTTTCGTCAATTCGATGAGCGATATGTTTCATTGCAACGTACCGAGCGAGTTCATTCTTAAAGCCTTCGATGTAATGTGCCGTGCGCCCTGGCATCGTTTCCAAGTCTTGACCAAGCGCGCTGAACGATTAGAAGAACTAAGCGGACTGTTGCCCTGGCCGGATAATATTTGGATGGGTGTAAGTGTAGAAAGCGAAGAGTACGTATTTCGAATTGCCCACTTGCGACGAACCAGTGCTGCGATAAAGTTCATTTCGTTAGAACCACTTCTAAGTCCCCTGGACAATTTGTGCTTGGATGGGATCGACTGGGTGATTGTCGGAGGTGAGTCTGGTCCGGGGGCTCGTCCAATGAAGTTGGAATGGGTGCAAGCTGTGCGCAATCAGTGCCTCGGCTCCGGTGTACCGTTCTTCTTCAAGCAATGGGGCGGTGTCTGGAAAAAGAAATTCGGAAGGATATTGGACGGGCGGACGTGGGACGACATGCCGGTGGCCGGACTGAGGGCTACCTGAAGGATAATTAGGTGGAATGAACGAACAGAATTCGAACCGCCTTGAAA
>Ga0137404_10002546_pt1 | contig 12090 bp, 10 predicted proteins | sample CZOMad2_1_16fung_FD_108285 | JGI IMG/M metagenome (GOLD analysis project Ga0137404, IMG submission 108285) | Vadose zone soil fungal communities from Angelo Coast Range Reserve, California, USA - CZOMad2_1_16fungal (Illumina Assembly) | ecosystem: Environmental > Terrestrial > Soil > Vadose...
CTACGACACGATGTCGGGATTCAAGGCCGTGAAGGCCGACGGGCCGATCGGCTGCAAGTTCCAGTTCGAGACCATCCTCGAGTAGCCCTGTCCGGGCACGCAGAATGCCGAGGAGCGCCACGGCTCCGCCGGGGCGCGACGAGCCTCCCAGGGGCGTAGGGGGGCCCATGTCAGGGTCCCCCGAAGCCGCATCGCCCGATCGAGACACGCCTCTACGCAGGGGCGTGTCCGACGCGGCCATTTCGGGGGCCCAGAACCGTGAGGCAATCCCGAGGGGCGCCCCGGCTTGGCCGGGGCGTCTCCGAGCGTCGGGGGGCTTGGGGGGCCCTTCGAGGCCCCCCATCTAATGGAAGCCTGGGAGGTCCTCGTCCAGCAGACGATCAACGGCCTCACTCGAGGGGCCGTCTTCGCGCTGATCGCGCTGGGCTACACGATGGTGTACGGCATCATCGAGCTCATCAACTTCGCGCACGGCGACGTCTTCATGCTGGGCCTGTTCATCTCGCTCTCCTGGTTCGCGCTCCTCGGGGTGACGAAGACCTTGACGGGCTGGCAGCTCCTGACGATTCTGCCGCTCGTCTTCATCCTGACGATGCTCACGACGGCGGCGCTCAACGTGGCGATCGACCGCGTGGCCTACCGGCCGCTCCGACGCTCGACGCGCCTGGCGCCGCTGATCACCGCGATCGGCGTGTCCTTCATGCTCGAGAATCTCGCGCTCCTCTGGAAGGGGCCGGCGCCCATCGCCTACCCGGACGTGTTCCCGTCGGTCGATATCCTGCGCGAGTGGTTCGGGGTCGATTCCGCAATCTTCATCACCACCAAGGACGTGCTCGTGGTGGGCGCGACGATCCCGCTCATGATCGCGCTCAACTATTTCGTGACCCGGACCCGCTGGGGCAAGGCGATGCGGGCGACGGCGCAGGACCGTGAGACGGCTCAGGCGATGGGCATCAACGTCGAGCGGACAATCTTGGTGACGTTCTTCGTGGGCGGAGCGCTGGCCGGCGCCGCCGGATTGATCCAGGGCATCTACTACAACATCGGCATGTGGTGGATGGGCTACCAGGCGGGCCTCCGCGCCTTCACGGCGGCGGTGCTCGGCGGCATCGGCAACATGCCCGGCGCCGCGCTCGGCGGGCTCTTCATCGGATTTCTGTCGGCGTGGAGCGACCAGTACATCTCGGCCCGCTGGACCAACGCCATCGTCTTCTCGATCCTCATCCTCGTCCTCGTCTTCCGTCCCCAGGGTCTGCTGGGCGCGCGGTCGGCCGACAAGGTATGACGCCGGCGCTCCGATGACGCCGGCGCTCCGATGGACGGCACTGGTCGCCGCGCTGCTCGCCTACCCGTTCGTCGATCGAGCGCTCGGTTTCCAGACGGTCCACGCGGTCTCCGACGGGATGATCTACGTGCTCCTCGCGCTCGGACTCAACATCGTGGTCGGCTACGCGGGCCTGCTCGACCTCGGCTACGCCGCGTTCTTCGCGATCGGCGCCTACGCGATGGGACTCCTGAACTCACCGGTCCTCGGCTCGCCGCTCTATGGTTACCCCTGGAGCTTCTGGGTCTGCATCTGGATCGCGGCCGCGGTGTCGGCGCTCCTCGGCACGGCGATCGGCGCGCCGACCCTGCGGGTGCGGGGCGACTATCTGGCGATCATCACGCTCGGGTTCGGCGAGATCATCCCGGTGGCGATCCGCAATCTCGGCGACATCACGCTCGATATCGGCGGCTGGCGGCCGATCGAGCGGCTCAACCTGACCGGCGGCGAGAACGGCGTCAATCCGATCGGTCGCCCGTACTTGCCCGGCGTGCCGTTCGAGACCGATCCCGTGCCCTGGTACTTCCTCATCTTGATCATCGGCGCCGCCTCGCTGTGGGCGATGAATCGCCTGCGCGATTCGCGGCTGGGCCGCGCCTGGATGGCGATCCGCGAAGACGAGACCGCCGCCGATTGCACGGGCGTGAACCCGATCTCGACCAAGCTCCTGGCCTTCGCGCTGGGCGCCTCGTTCTCCGGGTTCGCCGGCTCCGTCTACGCGGCGAAGCTGCAGGCGATCACGCCGGGCGCGTTCGAGTTCCAGGTGTCGATCATGCTCCTGTGCATGGTCGTGCTCGGCGGCGCCGGCAGTCTCAAGGGCGTGATCCTCGGCGGCATGCTCATCACGATCTTCGATCGCGTCGCGCTCTCGCAGATGACCTTCTTCGTGCGCTGGGTCGGACGCGCCACGGGCGTTCAGGCGCTCGCGGTCGCCGACGTCACGCTGTGGCGCTGGTTCTTCTTCGGCCTCGGGCTGGTCCTCGTGATGCTGCTGAAGCCCGAGGGGCTGGCCGGGCGCCGCGTGCGTCCGATCGCGCCGGCCGACGACGATCTCGACTCGCCGCGCATCGAGGAGGCGCCGCGCCGCATCCAGGCCCTGCCGGCCTGGCTCCTCGAGCGCGCCCGGCGCGGCAGCGCGACCGATCCGATTCTCGACGTGCGCGGCCTGGCCAAGCGCTTCGGCGGCGTCATCGCCCTGGGCGAGGTCGACCTGGTCGTCCCCCGGGGCGCCATCATCGGGCTCATCGGTCCCAACGGCGCCGGCAAGACCACGTTCTTCAACGTCGTGACGGGTCTCATCGCGCCGGACGGGGGCCGCATCGCGTTCGAGGGCGCGAGCCTCGTGGGGCTCCGGCCCAACGCGATCGTCGAGCGCGGGATCGCGCGCACCTTCCAGTCGATCCGCCTGTTCCCCCAGATGACCGTGCTCGAGAACGTCCTCGTGGGCGAGCACTGTCGGCTTCGCGCGAGCGTCCCCGGCGCCGTGCTGCGACCGGCGGCCGTCGTCGCCGAAGAGGCTCGCGCTCGGGAGCGGGCGCGCGAGCTGCTCGCCTTCATCGGCCTCGACGGCAAGGAGCAGGACGTGGCGCGCAACCTGCCGTACGGCGACCAGCGTCGCCTGGAGATCGCCAGGGCACTGGCCACCGAGCCGCGACTTTTGCTGCTCGACGAGCCGACCGCGGGTATGAACCCGCGCGAGACCGAGAACCTGACCGCCCTGATCGGATCGCTCCGGCGGGAGCTCGAGCTGGCGATTCTTCTGATCGAGCACGATATGGAAGTCGTGATGGGGATCTCAGACCGCATCACCGTGCTCGACTACGGCGTGCGCATCGCCGAGGGCACGCCGGCGGAGATCCAGCGCCATCCCAAGGTGATCGAGGCCTACCTGGGCACGGGCTACGAGCGCGAGCCCCATGCTTGAGCTGGCCGACGTCCAGACCTACTACGGCAACATCCGGGCGCTCCGCGGCGTCTCCCTCACCGTCGCGCAGGGCGAGATCGTGACCCTGATCGGGAGCAACGGCGCCGGCAAGACGACCACGTTACGGACGATTCTCGGCACGGCTCGGCCGCGACGAGGCACGGTCACCTTCAGCGGCCAGCGTCTCGATACGCTCGCCACCGACCGCATCGTGCGGCTGGGCATCGCGCAGTCGCCCGAGGGCCGGCGGATCTTCCCGCGCATGACCGTGCTGGAAAATCTCGAGCTTGGCGCCTTCGTGCGAAAGGACCGCTCGGCGATCGCCCCCGATCTCGAGCGGGTGTTCGCGCTCTTCCCGCGGCTGGCCGAGCGCGTGGCGCAGCACGGCGGGACGCTCTCGGGCGGCGAGCAGCAGATGCTGGCGATCGGCCGGGCGCTGATGGCGCGACCCACCTTGTTGCTGCTCGACGAGCCGTCGATGGGTCTGGCTCCGATCCTGGTCGAGACGATCTTCCGCATCGTGCAGGACATCAACCGCCAGGGCACGACGATCTTGTTGGTCGAGCAGAACGCGCGGATGGCGCTCGGGGTGGCGCATCGCGGCTACGTCATGCAGACCGGGCGCATCGTGCTCCAGGCCGCGGCCGCCGAGCTCTTGCGGTCGGATCTAGTGCGTAAGACCTATCTCGGCGAGAAGTAGGTCCAGGCCGCGTCTCGACGCAGATTCAACGCGGCTGCAGTGCCGGTTCGCCCCACTCGTACTTCAGTGCCACGTCACAGGATCGACCCTTGGATGCGCCGAAACCAGGCGGCGTCCGAGCGGCAGCGCCCGCTGACGACCGCGTCAGCGCTTGAGCGTCAGACCCTCGAGGTCGAGCGACGGCATGCGCCCGGTCATCAGGTCGGCGACGATTCGCGCGGTGCCGCACGCCATCGTCCATCCCATGTGGCCGTGCCCGCTGTTGAAGAACAGATTCCGATGGCGCCCGAGGCCGAGGATCGGCGGCCCGTCCGGCGTCATCGGGCGCAGGCACGCGCGGTACTCGCCGCGATCGTAATCGGCGGCGTCGGGGAAGAGATCGCGGGCGAGCTTGAGGATGTTGTTGAAGTCGCGCGGCGTCCAGCCCCAGTCGTAGCCGGCGAACTCCGCCGTCGACGTGAGGCGCAGTCGATCGCCGAGCCGCGACCAGCCGACCAGCCACTTCTCGTCGACGCCCGGCACCGTCGGCGCCCGGCCCCCCGGCTTCAGCGGAAACGTCGAAGAGTAACCCTTGGCCGGGTAGACGGGCAGCCCGACGCCGACCGTGCGCGCGACGATCGGCGCGCCGACGCCCAGCGCGAGGACGTAGTTGTCCGCCTTCAGCTCGCCGGCGCCGGTGAGGGCCGCGTCGATCCGATCGGCGTCGCCGCGCAGCGCCGTCACGCGGGTGCCGAGCTTCACCACGACGCCGAGCTTCTCGCGGCACACTCGCGCGAGGTTCTCGACGAAGAGCCGGGAGTCACCGCTCGAGTCGCCGACGTCGCGGATCGCGCCGGCGATCTTACCCTGCACCGGCTCGAAGACCGGATCGAGCTGGGCGACGCCGCGCGCATCGAGGATCTCCTGCTTCTGGCCGTGCTCGGCGAGCAGCGCCATCTTCTTCGTCCCGGCCTCGAGCTCGGCCGCATCACGATAGAGGTAGAGCGCGCCCTTCGCGATCGCGTGGTACTCGATCTGCTCGGCGCGGACCAGCTCGTTCATGACCGCCTGGCTGTACTGGCAGAGCCGCAGCTTGACCAGCGTGTTCCGGCGCGCCCGGTCCGCCGTGCATTCGCGCAGGAAGCGAAGCCCCCACGTGTACAGGCGAATGTCCGGCGTCAGCCGAACGCGGATCGCCGTCTCGCCGCCGCGCAGCGACTCCCACAGCATCCGCGGCGCGCGCGGCGAGGCCCACGCGAACGAGTGGCCTGGCGCGATGATCCCGGCGTTCCCGGCGCTGGCCTCGAGGCCGAGCGCCTCCTTCTCTTCGATCAGGGTCACCTCGTGGCCCGCCTGGGCCAGGAAGTAGGCCGTCGTCACGCCGACCACGCCGCCGCCGAGCACGAGGGTCTTCATCGGATCAGGCCTCGAGGAGATACCCGGCGCGCACCGGGTCTTCGGGATCGAAGAGGAACTGGCTGAAGCCGGTGAGGTACGCGGTGCCGGTGATCTCCGGCAGGATCGCGCGTCGCCCCTCGACCGTGGTCTCCCCGGCGATGCGGCCGGTGAAGTCGAGCCCCAGGAGCCCGCGGCTCGTGATGCTCGAGCCCACGCGCATGAGACCGCGATGGTGAAACAGCGCCATCCGCGCGCAGGTGCCCGATCCGCACGGCGCCGCGTCGACCTGGCCCGGGCCCCACACGAGCGCGTTCGGCGACACGCCCGCGCCGTCCGGCAGCTCGTGGACGAGCACGTTGTCCACGCGGGCCTTGCCGAGACCGGGCACGTCCACCTGGAGCTGAGCGTTGACGGCCTCGCGGATCGCCATGCCTCGCTGCGCGATGCGCTTGGCGAGGTCGCGCCGCACGGCGACGCCCACCCTGGGCGCTTCGACGATAGCGAAGACGTTGCCGACGCCGAGCGCCACGTCGACGGGCACCTCGCCCACCGACTCGACCTCGACGCTCTGCCCGGCGAGCAGGACGAACGACGGAGTCCAGCGCAAGGTGACCTCGCGGACGCGGTCGCCGTCCGCGCGCGCGATCGTCTCGACGGCGCCGGCCTCCGTGTCGATGACGACTGGAGTCTCGGCACCGAGCCGCGGAACCATCCCGGTCTCGATGGCCACGGTCGCGGCGCCGATCGTGCCCTCGCCGCACGAGACGTAGTACCCGCCCGGGTAGATGAAGAAGAGCCCGAAGTGAGCCCCCGGCGTGACCGGCTCCGTCATCACCGCGATCAACAGGCTGCGGTGCCCGCGCGGCTCGAGGCAGAGCCCGGTCCGGAGGTCGTCGTGGTGCTCCTGAAAGAAGCGCCGCTTCTCGCCGATCGTGGCTCCCGGGAGTCGCCCGAGGCCGCTCGTGAGCAGACGCATGCCGATTCCAGCGGTGTGAAAGTCGATGGTCGAGATCACGCGATCGGAGCGCATGGCCACCTCTCTTCGGATCGCACGGTCGCGACGCGATCATACCGCAGACCATCGCCGGGCTCGACCGCTAGCCACACGCCTGAAAGTACGGCGCCGCGGTCTCGGCGAGCACGAGCTCCGGGCCCGCCGCCGCGCGCACCTCCGCCGAGACGGCCGCGACCTCGTCGAGCACGGCGGACTCGTCGAAGCTCAGGATCCGGCCGTCGCGGAGCGCCCACGCTCCGTCGATCATGACCGCCGCCACCGCGGCGGCGCCGGCGTGCTGGACCAGATGCGCCACCGTCACGGGCGCCCCCGCCATCGCGGCGCCTCGCGGGTCGAGCAGCACGAGGTCGGCTCGCTGGCCCGGCTCGATGCGGCCGAGCGTTCCGCCCTGACCGATGGCGCGCGCCCCCCCGGTCGTGGCCATCTCCAAGATCTGACGCGCCTCGGGCCACGCGCGCGGCTCCGTCGTGTCGGGCCGCGGGAGCATGAGGGCCAGGCGCATCACCTCGAAGAGATCGTGGCGGCCGCCGGAGTTCGACGAGTCCGTGCCCAGCGCCAGCGGCAGGGCGCGCTCGAGCATCGTCGGCAGCGCGAGCCGTCCGCTGCCGAGCATCAAGTTGCTGGCCGGATTATGGACCACCGTCACGCCGTGACGGGCGAGGACCTCTCCCTCGTCCGGCGTCAGCCAGAGCCCGTGGGCAAGCGAGAGCCGTTCGCTCAAGAGACCCGCGCGCGCCATCTCCTCGACGGTTCCGCCCGGCCACATCGCGCGTCCCCGCAACGCCTGGACCCGCGTTTCCACGAGATGCGTGTGGGCGTGGAGCCCGAGCTCCCCGGCGAGGCGCCGCCACACGTCGATGAGCCCGGGCGAGCAGCGCTGGAACGCGTTGGGGCCCAACAGGATCGTGACACGCGGGTGACCGCGCCACCGGATCGCCAGATCGCGGTACATGCGCTCCGCGGCCGCGGCGCTGGAGCGCGGCACGACGTCGAGCACGGCGCGGATCTCGGGCGGCAGCGCGATCTGCAAGAATTCGTGATCGAAGACGTCGTGCATGAACGGCGCGAACGCGACGCGCATGCCGCTCGCCTCGTGAGCGGCCAGCGCCGCCTCGGCCCATCGCGTGTGCGGAAAGTGATCGAGGCAGCCCGTGATCCCGTTGTGGATCATCTCGGCGGCGCCGAGCAGGACGGCCAGGCGAATCGCCTCGGCGCCGAACGCCCGGCCGTAGGCCACCGTGTAGAGAGCCCACGGCTCGAGCGGCAGCCGGTTCTGCGTCCCCTTCAGCAAGGTGCTGTACGAGTGATAGTGCGCGTTGACGAGGCCGGGCATCAGGATCATCCCGGCCGCGTCGAACACCTCGCGCGCCCGGGCCAGAGCCTCGCGCTGCTCCCGATCCGTCACGGCGACGGCCGCGATCGAATCGCCCTCGACCAGCACCCCGCCGGGGCGTGGCTCGCTCGCGTCGAGCCGAACCAGCCGCGCGTTGGCGATGTAGACGCTCGGCGTGCTCGCGGCCACGACGCTCAGGCCGTCAGGGACGGAAACCAGTGCCGCTTGCCCGCGCGCGTCAGTCGCGCGTCCCACTCGGCGAGGATGCGCACGGCCATGTTCGCCGTCCGCACGGCGTGCTCGATGCCGCCGTAGACGAAGCGATCGGTGATCCGATTGGCGATCACCGTGCAGACCGCGCCCGCGCGCAGGTTGTAGAGCCCGGCCATCGTGAAGATCGTGGCGGCCTCCATCTCGAAGTTCAGCACGCCGGCTCGGCGGAGATCGTCGACCTTGTCGCGGAAGAACGCCTGCTCGTATCCGTTGAATCCGGGTCGCCCCTGGCCACAGTAGAAGGACGCGGTCGAGCAGCTCACGCCGACGTGGTACCGGAGGGCCAACCGCTCGGCGGCCTCCACGAGCGCCGCCGTCACCGCGTAGTGTGCGACCGCCGGGTATGCGGGGTCGACATAGTACTGGCTCGTCCCGTCGTGGCGCATCGCCCCCGACGAGATGACGATGTCGCCGCACTCGATCTCGGGCTGCAGCGCGGCCGTGGTTCCCACGCGGATGAACGCCTCGCCGCCGAGGACCGCCAGCTCCTCCAGGGCGCTCGAGGTCGAGCCCCCGCCCGCCCCGGTCGAGCAGCACGTGAGCGCGACCCCGCCGACGCGGCCGGAGAACGTCCGGTGCTCGCGGTAGTTGGCGATGCGCCGCGACTCGTCCCAGTCGGCGGCGATGAGATCGACGCGCTCGGGATCGCCCGGCAGGAGCACGTAGCGCTCCACGTCGCCGCGCTTGCACCGGATGTGATATTGCAGGCCCGCGTCCATCTCGGGCCGAGTCGCCGCCGAAGTCCAGTCTGGTGGAGTCATCCCATGGTCTCCTTCCTCACGACGATGGCGGGAGTCCCGGTGCTGAAGGTCACGACCGGAACCAGCCGCGATACGTTTCCCTCGGCGCAGTAGCCCACGTCGTCCGGCGAGCCGATGCGCCGTATCACGGTGGCCGACATCGACTGATCGAACGCCTCGCGTGTCCCGGCGAAGACCGACGCGGCGTTGAGCGCAATCCTCGCCGACTCGCGCAGGGACGCGGCGGCTCCGGAAGCCCGGATCAGCTCCTCGCCGTGGCGCAGGAGCGCCGCGGCGCAGTACGCGTCGTCGAGGGCCGGGATCAGGCTCGCTTCGCGTCCGGCGCACACGAGGCTGATGCTCCGGTCGAGGCGCCGCGCCAGCGCGATCGCCGACCGCATGACCGCGGCGCCGTTGCGCATGCACCCGATCAGCACGTGCTCGACGCCGCACTCGCGCACGAGCTCGGCCGCGAGCGTACCGTTGGTCGTGGCGAGGATGACGCGCCGGCCCGTGAGGTCGAGGGCGTGGAGAGCCGCCGGCGAGGGCGTGAGATCCGCGTCGGCGGCCGGGAGCCCCGAGGCGTCCTCGGCGCACACCAAGGCGTCGAGCGTGCCGCGCAGCTGGGCGAGCCGCGGACGCTCCTGCCGGCCGATCAGGACCACCTCGGCACAGCCGCGGTCCAGCAGGGTCACGATCGTGGTGCTGGCGCGGATGACGTCGATCAGCACCGCGACCGGCGACGGCTTCCGAGTCGCCTCGCGCGGCAGGAAGCAGACCTCGAAGTCCACTGAGCGCGCTTAGGCGCTGGCCGGCCCGGCGTTCGGCGAGGGGACGTCGCCAGGATCGGCGCCCTGAGCGCGCATCGCCCGTTGGATCGCGGCCGGGTCGACGTCGCGCACGCGTGCCCCGCTCGACAGCGCCAGCGCGGCCGCGATGCCGGCGGCCTGCCCCTGGACCATGCACGGCGGGATCTCGCGTGAGATCTTCTGCGCCTGCGGCTCCGCCGAGTAGTGCCGCCCGGCCACGATGAGCTGGTCGACGTTCCGGGGAAGCAGCGCGCGGTACGGCGTGTAGTAGTCGCGCCCCCGGCAGACCGTATCGGTGAAGTGGCGGCGCTCGAGCACGTCCTGCTTGGTGACGATGTACTCGCCCTCGAGCAGCCGCGTCTGCCGGACGCCGAGCTGGGGCGCCACGTCGATCAGGTAGCAGTGCGCGAACCCGGGAAGCTCGGCCCGCGCAAAGGCCATCAGGGACGCGATGCGCCGGCGTCCCTCGAGCTCCGCGGCCGTCATGTCCTCGACGCGGAGCGCGTCGTAGCCGGTCATGTGCGGGCAGTTGCACCAGACGATGCCCGGCAGCGGCGTCTTGAGCCACCACATGTCCCACGCGCCGCCGAGGAGGCGCTTGGCTTGCCGGTCGAGCACGCCGAACTCGTCGGGATGCTCGTGCTCGAAGCGCAGGGCCGCCTCGGTATCGACGTTACCGAGCCGGAACACCGTCGTGACCATGTAGGCGCCGACGACGTACGGCGCGCCGGCCCGGGCGGCGACGTCCAGATCGCCGGTGGCGTCGACGACGATCTCCGACAGGAGCGTTTGGCGTCCCGACTTGGTCTCCACGACGACGCCGCGGAGTCGTCCATCCTCGACGATCGGCTCCGAGAACCAGCTGTGCAATCTCAAGTTCACGCGGCTCTCGACGACGAGATCCTCCGACACGCGCTTCCAGCCGTCGGGGTCGAACGCGACCGCGTAGACGATCGGCTGGGGTTTCCCGCGCGCACGAAAATCGTTGCATCCCCAACGCGCCCAGGTGCGCCACACGTCCCAGCCCGCGCGGCGGTCCTGGGGCGGCGGCGACACCGCCAGGCCGAGCTTCTCGAGCCGCTCGATGGCCTCGCCGATGAGGCCGGTCGTGGTGATCTCGGCGCCGTTGACCATGTCGTCGAGCACGAGCACCATGCCGCCGGACGCGAGGCCGCCGAGATACGGATAGCGCTCGATCAGGGTGACCCGCGCGCCGCTGCGCGCCGCGGCCACGGCAGCGCTGACGCCGGCCGGACCGCCGCCCACCACGAGCACGTCGCTCCGGTCGACGACCGGCGCCGCGCGCGTGGCCTCGGCGGGCGTCGGCGGAAGCGCCATCAGGACACCTCGCCCTGCTTCCACGTCACGATGCGCCGCTCGGCGAAGCTCACCACCGCGAAGAAGACCACCGCCCAGCCCGAGGCGACGAACACCGTGGCGTAGAGCAGCGGCGACCGGAAGTTGTGAGTGGCCTCGATGATCAGGGCGCCCAGGCCGAGATCGGCGCCGATCCACTCGCCGACGATCGCGCCGAGCACCGAGGTGGTCGAGGCGATCTTCAGCGCCGAGAAGAGGAACGGCAGCGAGCTCGGGACGCGGAGCTTCCAGAACACCTCGGACTTGCTCGCCGACAGCACGCGCATGAGCTCGAGCGACTGTGGATTCACCGACGTGAGGCCGCGCACCATGTTGGCGAGCGTCGGGAAGAAGCAGATGAACGCGGCGATCACGACCTTGGAGGTCATCCCGAGCCCGAAGATCAGGACGAGGATCGGGGCCTTGGCCAGGATCGGAATCGTGTTGACGAACACCGCGATCGGATAGAGCGCGGCTTCCAGCCGCCGAGAGTGCACGAACACGACGGCGACGACGATCGCAATCGTGTTGCCGACGACGAAGCCGACGAGGCTCTCGAGCGCGGTCGGCACGAAGTTGCGCACGAGCATCGGCAGCTCGCTCACCAGAGTGCGCGCCACCTGTATCGGGGTCGGGGCGATGTAGATCGGCAGCGAGAACACCTGCGCCAGGATCTGCCACGCCGCCAGGAGCACCGCCGCCGCGATGAAGGGCAAGAACGCCTGAGACCGCGCGCGCGGCGGCGGCGATCCCGACGGCGCGCTCGCGCGAAGCGGGACGGCCGGCTCGGCGATCACGGCCGTGGGCTTGTCGGCCATCAACAGGTCTGCAAGAGCGCGCGCAGGTGCGAGGCGATCCGGATGAACTCCGGCGTCTCGCGGACGCTGAGCGGTCGGGGGTACGGCAACGCGCATTCGACGAGCTCCCGCACGCGCCCCGGGTTGGTCGCCAGGACGAGGACGTACTGCGACAAGAACACGGCTTCCGGGATGCTGTGCGTGACGAACAGGATGGTCGTGCCGGTCTCCTGCCAGATCCTCAGGAGCTCTTCGTTCAGGGTGTCGCGCGTGATCTCGTCCAGCGCGCCGAACGGCTCGTCCATGAGGAGGATGCGCGGCTCCGAGACCAGCGCGCGCGCGATCGCGACGCGCTGCCGCATACCGCCGGACAGCTCGTGAGGCAGCGCGGCCTCGCGGCCGCCGAGACCCACGAGCCGCAAGAGCTCTTCCGGCTTGCGCA
>Ga0137404_10002548_pt1 | contig 12088 bp, 8 predicted proteins | sample CZOMad2_1_16fung_FD_108285 | JGI IMG/M metagenome (GOLD analysis project Ga0137404, IMG submission 108285) | Vadose zone soil fungal communities from Angelo Coast Range Reserve, California, USA - CZOMad2_1_16fungal (Illumina Assembly) | ecosystem: Environmental > Terrestrial > Soil > Vadose zone...
CGTGCGGTTCAGATAAAGATTACCGCAGACCAGTTCGGCTTTGGCGCGCTCAAGGTTCACCGGACTTCGGGAGTAACAGCCACCTGTCAGCGCGAATTCGCTGTGATTGGCCAAATTGAGGGCTTCGTCAAAGTCCTTAGCTTTGGTCACCGAGAGCACAGGGCCAAAGATTTCTTCACGGAACAGGCGGCTATCAGGCGGCACATCGGTAAAGATAGTCGGTGGCACAAAACAGGCGTTGGGATCGTTCGGCACGGTGCCTTGCCACGCCAGCGTTGCCTCCTGCTTGCCGGCTTCGATAATGGCTAAGATCCGCTGTTGCGCATCACTGTTTATAACGGGGCCGAGGATGTTGCCAGGGACTTCCGCCGGGCCGACGCGCATGGAAGCAGCGGCGGCTATGAGTCGATCGAGGAATTTTGAGTAGTTGTCCGCAACAACGATGAGGCGGGATAGCGCACTGCATTTTTGTCCCTGGTAGCCAAATGCTGATGCAATGCAACCGAGCACCGCCTCATCCAAATCGGCGTCACTATCCACTATGAGGCAGTTTTTGCCACCCATCTCGCAGACCACTTTCTTAAGGTTCGCCTGGCCAGGGGCAGCGCGACCGGCGCTTTCCCAAATTCTCAGCCCGACTTCTTTTGAACCGGTGAAAGCGATAAAATCAATTTGTGGATGTCCAACCAGGTGTGCGCCGACCCTTCCGCCAGGACCGGTCAGCAGATTGACAACACCGCGCGGAAAGCCAGCCTCCATGAACAAATCCATCAGGCGGGCGCCAATTACTGGCGTCTGATCCGATGGTTTCATGATGACCGCATTGCCGGCGACGACAGCCGCGCTGGTCATTCCTGTGAGGATTGCCAGCGGGAAATTCCATGGGGCAATAATGATGCCCGCGCCGCGCGGCCACCAATGTTGCACGTTTGATTCGCCGGCTACCGCTTGTGTGCGCAGCGGCCTGCCCAAATCGCGCATCACGGTAGCATAGAAAGCGCAAAAGTCAATCGCTTCGGCGACATCGGCATCGGCTTCCGACCAGTTCTTGCCCGCTTCCAGAACCTCCAGGGCGCTCAGGGCGGCTTTATCGCGGCGCATCAGGGATGCGACCTTCTCCAAAAGCGCGGCGCGATCGGCGGCTGAAATGCTCCCCCATGCCGGTTGCGCTGCTCGCGCCGCCGCCAGCGCAACTTCCGCCTCCTCGACCGTCGCTTGCGCCGCATAACCGATGACTTCCTTCAGGTTAGCCGGATTCAAAGAGGGCAACCACTCGGCAGTGCTTATAGGTTTGCCGTTGATAATCAGGGGATGACGTTCACCGAGTTTTCGCCGTTCCTCCTGGATGGCGCTGCGCATCTTCTCGCGCGCGGCGGCGACCGCGAAGTCAGTGTGCGGTTCGTTATGGAAATGGTGGTCCGCGGCCTTCTCCACCGCGCTGTCCTGGTCCTTGAGGACGTCTCTGGCGGACTGAGGATTGACGCGCCCTACGTTTGCTGAATCACCGTCCTGTGTTGGGCTTTTCAGCAATTGGACGCGGCTGGCGCCCTTGCCAAATTTATTTGCCAGAAACCCTTCATTCGAGGTGTTCTCGAGCAGTCGCCGCACCAGGTAAGCCATGCCCGGAAGCAATTCACCGACAGGGCAATATTCTCGCAGGCGGCAATCCAGTTGCATCACCGCGTTCTTAATGGGATCGGCCATGCCATACAGCATCTGGAACTCAAAATTCCGCCGCTCCACACCCAGGCGATCGGCCTGCGCCAGCACATGCGAGATACTGCGAACATTGTGGGTTCCGAAAGCGGCATCGACGACATCTTCGTTCTCGAGCAACATCAAGGAGAGCTTCTCGAAGTTTGCGTCGGTTTCGGCTTTGTGCGCGAAAACCGGCACGGGCCAGTGTTGCTGCTGCGCAATTACAGTCTCATAATCCCAGTAAGCGCCTTTGACGAGCCGAACTGTAATCCGCCGCCGGGCTGAGCGCGCCCAATTGATGATCTTCTCCAGATCAGTTGAAGAATCCTTCAGATACGCCTGCATCGCAAGACCACAGGCCGGCGTTGCGCTAAACTGTTGCTCGGCGAAGATGCTTTGGAAGAGGCGGAGTGTGAGATCCTTCAAGACGTAGCTTTCCATGTCGAAATTGATAAATGCTCCAAGCTCATTTGCGCGTTGAAGAATAGGGCGGAGCCGAGTCGAAATGCTCTCGATGGCGGTGTCTGGATCGGCAGGCTGGATCTGTGAGCTTAGTGCGGAGATTTTAACCGACACGTTTAGTGGGGGCAAGTGTCCGCGCGGGGAATCATTGCTCTTGCAGGGATGTGGCCAGCGGGCAATTTCGCGTCCGAGTAAATCCATCAGGTCGAGATAGCGTTGCGCATATTGATCGGCTTCTGCCTCGCTCACGACAGCCTCGCCCAGAATATCGACAGTAAAGGCGATGCCTTGCTCGTGGGATTTGCGGAGCGTGGCGACGACCTCCTTGTCGTCATTACCGAGCATGAATTGCCGCGCCATGCCGGTGACCTGGGCCTTGATTCCTGCGCCAAACAGCCACGACGCGCCGCCGGCGGCCTTCAATCCCAGGCGCAGAGCAGGTGAGAGGTTCACTTGCTCGTCACCGAGATACTCCTTGAGATGGCGCCCTATTTCGCTTGAGGAGCTCAGCATCGGCAGGACATCCACAAATCGGAAAAGCTGGGTCTTGAAATGCTCATCGCGCATCGCCCAATCCATGAGCGTGCCGTAAAAACCCTTCTTGCTGAACAGCGACGGCGATTCCGCCGCATCAATCGCGGCAAATATTGTTTCGCCATATTCCTGGATTTGAGATTCGAGCTCGGGCCTCTGGACCTGGTTTGTTTCGAGCGTGCTCAGTGGCATAGTCATCCTGCAAAAAAATCCGTTATTTTGTCAGCGGATGCAAGCAGCGTGAATACGAATCGCAAGCACTGCCTGGTCCCACGAAATTGTGGCGACGCGAATCTCCCTCCCCAATCATCTCAAGACCACATCCTGCCCGCCATTCTCGCTCCACTGCCTTCTCCGGTCTTGCCCTGCTTTACGAGGCCAGTACCATTGCATTTGTGAGTGATTTCCTGGAGCACATCGAACAATCCATCAAAAGCCGCCGGCTCTTTCGCGCCGGTCAACCCATTCTTGTTGCGGTTTCCGGTGGGTTGGATTCGATGGTCTTGCTCAGCGCATTACATGAACTTTCTCCAAAGCCTGGGTGGAAACTAACCGTTGCCCATTTCAACCATCAATTGCGCGGTCGAAACAGTGACGCCGATGAGAGGTTGGTGCGACGGACTGCTGAGAAGTTAGGGTTGCGGATCGTAATCGAGAGAGCAGACGTGCGGAAATTCGCAGCGGTGAACCGAGTCTCAATTGAGATGGCCGCCCGGAAGCTGCGCCATGATTTCCTGGCGCGAACTGCGCTGCGATTGGAAATTGCGACCGCTGCGCTAGCGCATCACGCCGATGATCAAGTTGAATTGTTCTTTCTTCGGTTCCTTCGGGGAAGCGGCGGCGGAGGCTTGGCGGGAATGAAATGGCGTAATCCTTCTCCCAGCGATGCTCAGTTTGAATTAGTCCGTCCGCTCCTGGATTTGCCGAGGTCTTCTTTGCAAGAGTTCGCTGCTGGAAAACACATCGTGTTCCGAGAGGATGCGAGCAACAAGTCGCTCTACTTTCAACGAAATCGCATCCGTCACGAGTTGCTGCCTATGCTGCGTCGAAAGTATCAACCCGCCCTGCAAATGACTGTTCTGCGGGTGATGGACATTATCGGGGCGGAGGCGGATTTCGTAACCTCGGCGGCCATGGACTGGTTAAAGGGAGCTCGTCATCGTTCAAAGCTCATAGCTCAACGCTCAAGCGCCTTCGACAGACTTCCCGTGGCGGTGCAGCGACGCAGTGTACAGTTGCAATTGCTTGGCCTGGGGATCAAGACCGATCACGCTCTGGTTGAGAGTCTTCGTCTGGCTTCAAATCGCCCTGTGGCTGTCGCAGTCACAAACACAGACGGCAATCATGTAACCGGGCAGTTCATTTTGAGGAAACAGACAGGTTTGCTTGAGTTGCAACCACCACAGTCGCCCAGGTTCAAGACCGGTTCCTTGGCGGCGTATGTGAACAAAGGGGCAGGGGAAATGCTTTATCATGGCGTCTGCATCAATTGGCGCATCGTGTCAAAAAAACTTACCCGGACGCCGCGTTGCAGCGCCGGATGCGAGACCTTTGATGCGGAGAAGGTTGGCTCTCCGGTTTTCTTGCGTCATTGGCAACCAGGAGACAGATTTCAGCCTATCGGCATGCCGAAAACTGTTAAATTGCAGGATTTTTTTACGAATGAGAAAGTGCCCCGAAGCCGCCGGCATGACCTGATTGTTGCGGCCAGCGAAAAGGGCGAGATATTTTGGGTCGAAGGGCTGCGGATTTCGGAACGATTCAAGCTTACAAAGCAGACCAAACGCGGTTTGCAATGGCACTGGAAACGGGTTTAAGTCAATTCGCCGGGGAGGCGAGCCCTGCCTCGCACGGCCAATAATCCACTACCATTGTGTCGCTGAAATGGTTGCGGCTTGGGGTTGCCCATGCTAAGTTGGCCCGAACTGAAAGCAAAAAATGCCAGAAGACAATAAATCGAACGACGACGAGAAGACGCCTAAGAAAGGCGGCGAATTCCGCGTGCCGCCGCGTACTTGGATTGTTTGGATAGCCATTTTTGGAGGCATCATCCTGCTGATGCTCATGCGCGATAAATGGGAAACACAGGGCGATCCGATCCCCCAGTGGAAGTTCATGCAGCTTTACGATTCGAATTTGATTGCCCAGGCCGTAGTCAACTACAATCCGCAAAATCCGTTACTGACTGAGATCGTCGGCAGATATATTGACGCCGACAAGGACGGGAATGTCATAAAAGGGGCCAAGGAGAAGCCATTCCGCACGCGAGCGCGCCTGACCGAGAAGTACGAGGGCAGACTCTTCCGCGATCCGCGTATCGAGCCCCGCGAACCAAACACGATGCTTTTGAGCGTGGTGTGGAGCGTGCTGCCCATCGTCATCATTGCGGCGCTGATTTGGTTCTTCTTTATCCGCCAAATTAAGATGGCTGGCAAAGGCGCGCTCAGTTTCGGCAAGAGCAAGGCCCGTCTCCTGGCCAAGGAACGTAATAAAACGACATTCAAAGATGTTGCCGGCATAGATGAGGCCATCGAAGAAGTCTCCGAATTGGTGGAATTTCTGAAAGATCCCAAAAAATTCCAACGGCTCGGTGGCCGTATCCCCAAAGGCATTTTGATGGTCGGTCCTCCAGGAACCGGAAAAACGCTCCTGGCAAAGGCGATAGCCGGAGAAGCCGACGCCGCATTTTTCAGTATCAGCGGTTCGGACTTCGTCGAAATGTTTGTCGGCGTCGGCGCGAGCCGTGTGCGTGACATGTTCGAGCAAGCGCGCAAGAATACACCCTGCCTTATCTTTATTGATGAAATCGACGCCGTCGGCCGGAGCCGGGGCCATGGCCTGGGCGGCGGCAACGATGAACGCGAGCAGACTCTCAATGCGTTGCTCGTGGAGATGGACGGCTTTGATACTCAGGAAGGCATTATCATTATCGCCGCGACCAACCGGCCTGATGTCCTGGATCCTGCTCTCCTGCGCCCTGGCCGTTTCGACCGACAGATTACGGTGAATTTGCCAGATGTTCGCGGCCGCGAAGCGATTCTCAAGGTCCATGCCAAAAACGTGAAACTGGCACCCTCGGTTGACTTGTCCGTGATCGCGCGCGGGACCCCTGGTTATTCCGGCGCCGAGCTGGCGAATCTGCTCAATGAGGCAGCGCTGCTGGCCGCAAGCACAAACAAGAAAGCCGTCAGCATGCCGGAATTGGAAGAGGCTCGCGATAAAGTGCGTTGGGGCCGCGAGCGGCGAAGCCTGGCGATGACCGACGAGGAAAAGAAGTTTACCGCCTGGCACGAAGCCGGTCATGCGCTGGTAAACGTGATGCTTCAGCACACGCACCCGCTCCATAAAGTAACGATTATCCCACGGGGGCAATCGCTGGGTTCGACCATGGCTTTGCCAAAGACCGACATCCTGAGCAGGCGCAGAAAGGAAATGCTGGATACTATTGCTGTGATGATGGCCGGCCGCATCGCCGAAGAAGTTGTTTCGGGTGACATTTCCAGCGGAGCCGCGGGAGATATTCAGCAGGCAACGAACATGGCCCGTGCGATGGTGACCCAGTGGGGTATGAGCGATCGCCTTGGCATGGTCCAGTATGGCGACGATGACGAATATGTCTTCCTTGGCCGGGAAATGACCCGTGCGAAAATTTATAGCGAATCCACCGCGCAGGAAATTGACGGCGAGGTTAAGCGCATCATTGACCAATGTTACAAAACCGCAAAGGATCTCATTACCGGCAATGCGGACAAACTCGAACTCATTGCCAAATCGCTGCTTGAGTACGAGACTCTGGATGGTCAGCAAGTGGAAGAAATTGTGCGGACAGGCAAGTTCACGCCGCCCCCGCCGCCGCCGGATGTTTCCGCCCCTCATGGTGCTCCAGCCGGAACCTCCCTGCCGGAAGCTCCAGCAAAACCGGCTCCGCCCAAGCTGCCGGGCGGCTTGGGGACACCCGCGCCCGCGCCGGTTTGAAGTCGGAGCAGTTCCCAAGCACCGAACCAAGGTTGCTAATTTGCCATTCCCCGCTTGGAAGCGGCCGTAGGAGGACAGATTAAACTCGCCGACAAGGTGCCCGGCGCTCCCAAGCATTGGCACCAAATTCCTCATTCGACAAATACAGTTCCCATACTTAGCGTAGGCGAATGATTATTGCGCCTTCATTGCTGGCGGCGGATTTTGGCCGATTAGCCAAAGAAACCGAGCGCGTGGACCGCTCGGGCGCGGACTGGTTGCACCTGGACATCATGGATGGCCATTTCGTGCCTAACATCTCTTTTGGTCCTGCAGTCGTGAAGCGGATTCGCCCACTCACGCGACTTTTTTTTGACGTGCATCTTATGTGCTCCAAACCACAAATTCTACTGGAGCCATTTGCTCAGGCCGGGGTAAATCAGATGAACATTCATGTGGAACTGGGAGAGCAGGTCACACCGCTTTTCTGGAAAATCCGATCACTTGGCAAGAAAGTCGGGCTTGCCATCAACCCGCCCACTGCGATTTCGACCGTCGAACCGTACCTCAGCCAAATTGATTCGTTGCTGATAATGACGGTAAATCCTGGATTTGGTGGACAGTCTTTTATTTACGAGACGCTGCCAAAAATCCAGCAAGCGCGGGATTGGCGGCGGGAGAGAGGATTGAATTATCATATTGGTGTGGATGGCGGGGTGGATTTCAAGACGGCGGCCGATTGTGCACATGCCGGGGCTGACGCTTTCATCAGCGGCACGACGCTGTTCCACCAGCGAAACCTTGGGGCAGCGGTGAAGAAAATGCGCAAGATTGCGGAAACATCCCAGACACTTTCAAAGCCTGCTGAGCACGGAGCGGTGGAAACGACGATCTAATGGTGCCGGTTATTCCGGGACTCAAGCTGAGACTTTATTGTGGCTGCGATAAAATTCGGGACTGACGGCTGGCGGGCAGTTATCGCCGAGGATTTCACTTTTTCGAACGTAGAACGCGTGGCCCAGGCCACAGCGGATTATTGGAGCGCTAATCCCGTAGCGGGGACACACAAGCGCGTTATTATTGGATACGACCGGCGGTTCTTGTCAGACCAGTTCGGCCAGTGCACCGCCGAGGTTTTCGCCGGCAATGGCTTTGAAGTCGTCCTCACGCCAGTTCCGACGCCAACGCCTTCGGTTTCCTTTGCAGTGAAACGGCAGCGGGCAGTCGGCGGCGTTATGATCACCGCCAGCCATAATCCACCGATGTTCAACGGTTTTAAACTCAAGTCTGATTATGGCGGGTCCGCAGAAGCTGCCACTTGCCAGGCAATCGAAAGCCTCCTGAATCGCAACCCGGTGAAGTCCTCCCCACTGGCAGATGAGCTGAAAAACAAGCGCATCATCATTCAGGATGTGCGGGGAGATCACTACTCAGCGCTCAAGAAGCTTGTTGATTTCAAACTCATCGCCCGGTCCAGGATCCGTTTCGCGCATGATGCCCTGTTCGGCGTTGGTGCGGGATGTTTCGATGAAATCCTGGCGAGGACGAGTTGCCGAGTGACAACGCTTAACGGAAAGCATGATCCTCTTTTCGGTGGCATTAATCCGGAACCGATTGAAAAGAATTACGCCCGTAGTGCCGCTTTCCTTAGGAAGCATCCTCATGACATCTGCCTGGTGACCGATGGGGACGCGGACCGTGTGGGCGGAATGGATGGCCGGGGCAAGTATCTGAGCACGCACCAGCTCATTTGCCTTTTGCTGCATCACCTGGTCGTAAACCGCCAGGGCAGGGGACGCATAGTGAAGGCACTGACCACCACCTCGATGGTGGACAAAATGTGCGCCGCCCATGGACTGCAATTGGTGGAGACCGGCGTTGGCTTCAAGTATATCGCTGCAGAAATGATTAAGGGCGGCGTGTTGCTCGGGGCCGAAGAAAGTGGCGGTATCGGCTTTTCTGGGCATATTCCGGAGCGCGATGGAATCGCCGCGGGGTTGATGCTCCTGGAACTGCTCGCCACCGAGCGGATTTCCGTCAATAAAATGATTGCGAAATTGGTGAAAGATTTTGGCCCACATTTTTATGATCGGAACGACATCCATTTTCCGTTGGAGAAACGCGCTCCGCTGATGGAGTTTCTAAAAAAGAATCCACCTGCGAAACTGGGTCGTTCACCCGTGGTGGACGTGAAGAGTTATGACGGCATCAAATTTGTAGCCCAGAATACTTCGTGGCTTATGCTGCGTGGCTCAGGCACGGAACCGATCCTGCGAATCTACGCCGAAGGGAAGAATCCTGGAGACGTGCAGAACTTCCTGAAGCTCGGCCAGCGACTAACGCAAGAGGTGTAAGCTAGTCCAGAAACTCGGCAATGGCACTGTGTTTGAGCTTGAGCTCCTTGATGATCCGATCGTAGTGGCGTATTCGCAAAATCGAGTGCCAGATCAAATAGCACCCGAGCACCACCAGGGCCAGGTTCAGCAACAACAGCGGAACCAGGAATTGCAAGACATGAGTTGGCTGGTAGTGCCTGGAGGTGGCGACCAACACGCTGAGCACAGAGAGGGGCAGGGCGAAAACAGCAATCCCGGCACGTAGCGTGGAAAGGGCCGTGCGTTTTTCGGCGAGCAACAATTGGATTTCGCCGAAAATTAGGTTGTCAATGCCTTCCTGCGGGTCGGGTTTCATGGTCCTGGTAATTAGCACCCGTGAGTCTAATCAATAATAGGTAATCGATGATGGATGATCCTGGGCGGCCGAAGCGAGCCGTTAAGTCAAAAATCACTCTTCGCCAGTCACCACTTCGAACATAGCGCAGGTCAGGCCTTGCGCGCCAGCATGCTTTCCACGCGGTCGCGGTAATTACGACTCATGTTCAAACGCGAGCCGTTTTGCAGGATCACAACGTAATCGCCGTAGAATAGCGGTTGAAGCTCTTTGACTCGTTCCAGGTTGACCACCGCCGAGCGGCTAATGCGCATGAAGCAGGCCGGGGGCAACTTCGCTTCCAATTTCGCCAGCGTTTCGCGAAAATAATGTGATTCACTGCCGGCGTGCAGCCGCACGTAATTTCCATCCGCCTCAATCCAGTCGATGCTCTCAGTGCGCACAAAAATGACCCGGCCGTTTTCCTTGAAGACCAGGCGATCTTCTTTTCGGACACCCGAGCGCAACTCATCCAGGAGGGCTTCGAGGCGTTGGACTGCCGGCAAGCCATTTGCACGGCGGAGTTGGTCGCGCGCATGCTTGAGGGCCATCTGAAAGCGTTCGCGATCGAATGGTTTTAGCAGATAGTCAATAGCGTGCAATTCGAAAGCCTTCAAGGCGTGTTCGTCGTAAGCCGTGACGAAGATAATCAATGGATGCGTGGGCGCTGAACGAATCGCCTCGCAAACCTCCAAACCGTTAAGGCGTGGCATCTGCACATCTAGAAAGACCATGTCGGGTTTTTCGGAGATAATGCGCTCTACGGCTTCGCGTCCATTGGCGCACTCGGCCACGATCTCGAAATCGAACTCGCCTTTGAGCAACTGGCGGATGCGAGTGCGAGCTGGCGCTTCGTCATCAACGACTACGGTTCGGATTCTCGCCTCGCCAGCCATGTTTTTCTAGGCCGCTGGGACCTCTAGCCGATAGGGAATGGCGATGCGAGCCTCCAAGCCTCCCTGCGGCAGATCGGCCAGCTCGAATTCGAATTCTGTCCCGTAAAGATGCTGCAAACGCGAGCGCGTGTTTGAAAGCCCGATTCCTTCTCGAGCGCCGGTCGATGCCTTGCCGGAAAGCCCCGCACCGTCATCGCTGATCCTCAACTCCAGCCGGCCGTTGCTACGCTGGGCGCTAATATTCACGTGGCCGGTTTCTTCGCGTGGCTCGATGCCATGGCGAATAGCGTTCTCCACCAACGGTTGCAGAAGCAGAAATGGGACCAGCGCATCTTCTGCCTCCGCAGCAATCTCTTTTGCAATTTTCAAGCGATCACCGAATCGAGTGCACTCGATTTCCAGGTAACTGTCGAGGAAGGCGATTTCCTCACTCAACGGCACCTCTTGCGGTTTGGATTGGTCCAGACTCAGGCGAAGCAAATCGCTCAACCGTGCCACCATGCGGTCGGCAGCTTCCGGGTCTTCATGAATGAGAGCGGAAATAGCGTGCAGTGTGTTAAACAGGAAATGCGGGTTAAGCTGCAATCGGAGTGCATCAAGCCTGGCCTCGACCAGTTCCCGTCCCAGCTCCGCGGCCTGCAGCTCGCGTTCGCGATAGCGCTGGTAATAATGCCATCCCAAATGGCCAAAGACCACCAACCAATACATGATCAAGTTCAGTACCACATAATGAAGTGCCATCTTCTTGAGCAAATAGGAGAATGTGAGGATTTTTCCCGGGACGGCGACCGATTGCTCTCCTGCTATTAACCACGAAGTGAGGATTGCATAGATGGCCGAAAACGCGCAGGCGGCCGCGAAATGCACCAGCACCCATTGTTTGATCCTTCCGGGTTCCAGCCGGTTCCGGCCGCAGAACCACAGGACGCCCAGGGATAGCGCCCCGCAAGCATACCAATCCTTGAACTCCTGGCGGAGCAAAGGACCCAACGGTACAGGTTGGTCAACGCCAGCACCGGAAATAAGGGCTCCGAGCGAGGACAACAGGGCCAACGCTGTGCACAGGCCGAAGAACAAAGCCCCAATGAGCGATAGCCTTTTTGCAGTCGCACTTAGTGCCATAGATGATGAATTTCTATATTCGATCCCGGCTCCTTTGTCGCTTGAAATCGGATCAGCCACTGTTTGCAGAGCCAGTACTCACATTGATTGTCCTTGGGGCCGAACTGTACAGGCCGGACTCGTGAGAAGCGGATCAAGTGTGTGTGCGCTGTGCAAACGAATCAGGTTTGTGAGCCCGTTGGTTGCATTGACACTGGCCAGTACCCGGTCCGTTGCAACAGGCATGGTTAGTGTAGTAACAATATCATCGCGGGCTGCCGCAAATTTAATCGCATCCGAAACCGCAGCCGTGACCAGCGCAGTCCCGACGAGGCCAAGGCTGCAAAATGCCGTCAGTTCTGCGCGGCTTGTTCTGCTGTCATAACCAGGCAAACGTTTCATAGGTCTTCTTTTGGTTATTATCACCCGACAGTTCCATAATTCTTTGCAGCCGCGAACCACAATGTGACGAGGCGCTCCTGGCCGGTTGCGAGTTGCTGTCCCAAGGGGACGGAAGTGCGGAGGGCGAAGGCGAACATCCAAGATCCAAGCGCCAAGATCCAGAGAAGATCCAAGCTCCAATGGAGAAGTCGTCATCATAGTAGGAATCTTTCATATTTCTTCAATACGGCGCGAACTTCTAAGAGAAGATCCAATTGCGCGAAGGCCTCATATGTACCGCCATGGGGCCAGGAGCGGATGAGGCCGGTGGTGTCGCGGTTGCGGAACCAATA
>Ga0137404_10002557_pt1 | contig 12051 bp, 6 predicted proteins | sample CZOMad2_1_16fung_FD_108285 | JGI IMG/M metagenome (GOLD analysis project Ga0137404, IMG submission 108285) | Vadose zone soil fungal communities from Angelo Coast Range Reserve, California, USA - CZOMad2_1_16fungal (Illumina Assembly) | ecosystem: Environmental > Terrestrial > Soil > Vadose zone...
CCCTCATCCCAGTGGGCGCTCTCCTCGCGTTGGCTTGGCCGAGGCTCTCAGATCATCTGACCGCCGACGAGCTGATCGCCCTCATTGCGGCTATCGTCGTCGTCGGCCTTCTCACCCCTTTGACGCGCGATGTCGCGGGACGCCTCCTCGATCGCTACGTCTACCGAACCCGCGTGAACTACCAGCGCACGTTGCGGGAAGCGAGCGAGGCTCTCACGCGAGTGCTGGATCTCAAGGTTTTGCTGCGGTTCGTGAATCATACGGTCGCGACGTCGACGAACTCGGAGGGCGCCGCAGTGTACCTCAAAGGCGCCACGCCCGCGCTCGCGTCGCGGTTCCGACGGGCGATTGCGGAGAAAGGTCACGCGCAGAGCCACTTCGATACGCCCGAGGAGGCGCCGGAGGCAATCATCGCGGCCCTGACGGAGACCAAGGATCTCCTGCTGACCGACGAGATCGGCCACGAGCGGCCGACCAGCGAGCGCGAACGGCTGCACGAGGCGTTGTCGCGCCTGAATTGGGCGCTCGTACTGCCGCTCGTCTCGGAAGATCAGGTCATCGGCGCCATCGTGGCGGGGCCGAAGCTTGCGGGCGATCCGTTCTATCCCCAGGACCTCGATCTGCTGATGACGCTCGCCAACCAGGCTGGCGTCGCGGTAAAGAACGCCCAGCTCTACGCGCAGGTCGTGCTGGCCAACGAGCATCTCAACAACATCGTCTCCACGATCGAGAGCGGCGTGGTGGCCGTCGACGCGACCGGCCAGGTCACCCTCTTCAACCGTGCCGCGGAGCAGCTGACGGGGCTGGCGGCCGAGCGAGTACGGTTCCAGCCGCTGAGCGTGCTGCCGGGGTGCGTGGGCGGCATGCTCACCGAGACGATCGTCGAAGGCGGCGCCCGAACTCAGCCCGAGGCCCAGCTATCCGACGGCACGACGACACGCCCGATCATCTGCACGACGTCGCCGCTGCACGATCAGGGTGGCGCCGTGCTGGGCGCCGTCGCCGTCTTCAGCGACCTCACGCCGCTCAAGGCCCTCGAGGTGGAACGACGGCGGGCCGAGCGGCTGGCGTATTTCGAGATGCTCGCGTCGGGCATCGCCCACGAGATCAAGAATCCGCTGGTCGCGGTCAAGGCGTTCTCGCAACTCATGCCGCGCCGTCGCGGCGACGACCGCTTCGTCGCCGAGTTCGAGCGCGTCATGGGCCACGAGATCGCGAAGATGGAGCGCCTGCTGGACCGGCTCCGCACGCTCTCACGGCCCGGCGAGCGGCCGCATCACCCGATCGACGTGAGAGCGCCGATCGGTGACGCGATCGAGGCGATGCGGCCGGTCTTCGCCGAGAAGAGTGTCGTCCTCTCCTCGGCCATGGGCGCGTCGCCGTGCATGATCCGCGGCGATCATTCCGAGCTCGAACAGCTCTTCCAGAACCTCTTGATGAATGCCCACGAAGTCACGGCGCCGGAGGGCATGGTACGAGTCGAGGTCGCCACCACGGCGGACCGTGCTATCGTCGCCGTCGTGGACACTGGTCCCGGCGTCCCGCCGGAGCTCCTGGAGCGGGTGTTCGACCCATTCTTCTCCACCAAGGAGCGGGGCACCGGTCTTGGTCTGGCCATCTGCGCCTCCATCGCGGAGACGCACGGCGCCCGTATCAAGGCGACGAACCGCAAGGCGGGGGGCGCCGTCTTCACGGTCGAACTCCCCCTCGCCGTCACGGCGCGCTCCCCGGTGCAGGCATGAACACGATCCTGGTCGTCACCTCCGACGACGCGCTCCGGGCGCGCCTCATGTCCGGGCTCGGCGAGCATTCGGTGTTCGCGGCCCCGAACGACGCCGAGGCCCTGAAGACGCTCCGGCTCATCGAGATCGACGTGGTCCTGCGCGGCGGCGCCGGCATGCCGAGGGACATCGAGTCGTTCGTGGCGCGGGTGCGGGCGATCGCGTCCTCGACCATCACCGTCGCCATCGGCGTGACCGCCGAGGAGGGCGAGACTGTCGACTTCACGCTGCCGGCGACGTTCACGCAGCGCGAGCTGGACGGCGTGCTCCGGCGGGTGATCGACAAGCTCCGGCTGGCCCGGGAGATCACCGCCCTGCGCTCGAGTCTCGCCCCCGAGGCGCCGGGCCTAGCGGCCGGCGCCGACGAGCCCTGGGAGGGCGCCGCGTTCGCCCGCGTGCTCAAGGAGTTCACGCGCGCGTTCGCCGCAGGATTTGACCTGCCGCGGGCGCTCGAGATGTTCCTCGACGCCATCGGCGAGCTGGTACGGCCGACGCGCATGGCGCTGTTGCTACCGGACGCGGATGCCCAGGAATATCGCGTCGCGACCCATCGCGGGCTGGCGCGGCCGATCGTCGAATCGGTGCGCCTGCACGCCGGGCAGGGCCTGGCCCGTTGGCTCGCCGCCCAGGGGCGGCCGGCGCGACTGCACGACCTGACCGACCCGGAGATCACGCGCGAGCTCAAGCTGCTCCAGAGCGTGCTCGCGGTGCCCCTGCTCGCCCACGGCGAGCTGGTCGCGATTCTCACCGTCGGGCAGCCGGTCGTCGGCTCGTCGTATCGACGCGGCGAGACCGAGACGCTCTTCGACCTCGCGTCCCACCTGGCCACCGCCATCCGCGACATCGCGCTCCACAACCAGCTCGAGCGCGAGCAGCAGTTCAGCGAGCGGATCCTCGCGCACATGTCGAGCGGTGTCATCACCATCGGACGCGACCAGCACATCGGCACGATCAACCGCCGGGCCGAGGAGATTCTCCAGCTGTCGGCCGCCGAGGTCCTCAAGCAGGACCTGCGCGCGCTTCCCTCGCCACTTGGCGACATGCTCTTCGACACCCTGAAGACCGGGCGAGCAGCAGGCCGCCATGAGATCCAGATCGCGCTGCGCGGCCTCTGGCTCGAGGTCTCCACCTATCCCGTCCGCGGCGAGGACGGGGCTCCGCTCGGCGCCGTGCTCGTCTTCGAGGATCTGACGGCGCAGAAGGAGCTCTTGACGCAGAAGCGCCAGGTCGAGCAGACCCAGCTGCTCACGCGCGTGGTCGCGCGCATCGCCGACGAGATCAAGAATCCGCTGGTGTCCATCAACACCTTCATCGAACTCATCGGTGAGCGCTACGACGACCCCGATTTCCGCCGGCATTTTTCGTCGGTCGTCCGTCGGGACGTGCGCCGGTTGGTCGAGGTCTTCGAGAAACTTGCGGGGCTCGTGACGGAAGGTGAGTTAAACTTCACGACCGTGGACGTGCACACGGTCGTCGACGATGTCGTGACCGCGATCGAGTTGGTCGACGAGGTACCGGCAAGGCCACTCCAGCTCGACGTGACCCGCGAAACGACGCCGCAGGTCGTGAAGATCGATCCGGCGCAGCTCCGAAAAGCCCTCTCGTATCTCATCTGGTATCTCGCACACAACTCTCCCCCGGATCAGGCGCGCGTCTCGGTTTCGGTGGCTCGCCACTCCGAGCGCGAGGGCGGCGAAGGCGTGCGAATCCTGGTCGGCTCACGCACCGCGGCGGTGCCGGCCGAGAAGCTCCACCGCGTCTTCGACCCCGTGCAGATGGTCCAGGAGAGTCTGATCGACGTGGGACCGGCCGTCAGCCAGCGTCTCGTCGAAGCGGTGGGCGGGCAGCTGGCCGTCCGTCAGGGCCGCCACGAGCTCCACTTCCTGGTTACGCTCCCGCTCGCGACTTCATGAGCACGACCGCCAACGCGCTCGGGCGCGTGCTCGTCGTCGATGACGAGCTGGGGCCCCGCGAGTCGCTGCGCATGCTGTTGAAGCCCAGCTATGCCATCCAGACGGCGGAGAACGGCCGTACGGCTCTCGACCTGCTGCGGCGGTTCCAGCCGGATGTCGTGATCATGGACATCAAGATGCCCGAGATGGACGGGCTCGAGCTGCTGCGCCACGTCAAGCGAGCCGATCCCTCGATCGAGGTCGTGATGATCACGGCCTACGCGTCGCTCGAGACGGTCCGGCACGCGCTCACGCACGGCGCGTTCGAGTACCTCATCAAGCCCTTCTCGCGCCAGGATCTCGAGGACGTCGTCCACCGCGCGCTCGTGCGCCGGCAGGCGGATCTCGGCACCCGCGGGCAGGTCGCGCGCCTCGTCGAGGAGATGCGGAAGCTCTCCGCCAAGACCCGCGAGCTCGAGGAGGCCGAGGCGACGGAGCAGTCGCTTCGCGTCACGCAACTCTCCATCCTGCGCGAAATCTCACGGACGATCGTCGGCCACCTCGACCCCCAGAATCTGACCGCCGCGGTCACTGAGCAGCTTCGAGCGGCGCTCGGCTACGACAGCGTCGAGATCATCCCCGAGGTGCCGGCGGGCGTCGACAAGAACGATCCGTTCGTCGTGGCGTGCGTCATCCGGGACATGCAGGGCCCGCTCGGGCATCTCGTCGTCGACAACCGATCCACGCGGCGCGCCATCGATCCGCGCGAGCGCGAGCTGCTCGAGATGCTCTCCGAGTATCTGGCGATCGCCTTGCGTAATTCACGCCTGTACGGTGAGATCGCCGACACCAAGCAGCGGCTGGAACAGACCATCTCGTCGGCCGGCGAAGCGATCATCTCGGTCTCCCCCGACGATCGCATCGAGAAGTGGAATCCCGCGGCCGAGCGCATCTTCGGCTACAACGCCGCGCAAGCGATCGGGCGAACGATCACCGACATGCTGCCGCGCGGCGACTACGCCGAAGCCCGTCGGCGCCTGGCCGACGGTACGCCGCGGCACGAATTCCAGACCACGGCCACCGCCGGGCAGCCGCGGCCGGTCGAGCTGGCGGTGACGCTCTCGGCGCTGCACGGACGCCACGGCGGGCTCGAGGGTCTGATCGCGATCGTCCGCGACATCACGGCCCAGCGCGAGGTCGAGAAGCAGCTGCACCAGTCGGAGAAGCTCACGGCCCTCGGCCAGCTCGCGGGCGGCATCGCGCACGACTTCAACAATCTCCTGCAGGCGATCCTCGGCTACGCCCAGCTCATGAAGCAGAGCCTCCGCGACACCGAGTTCGTCGCCCGCTCGCTCAACGTCGTCGAGGCCGCGGCGGTGGACGGCGCCGAGACGGTGCGGCGGATCCAGCAGTTCGCGCGCCTGCGCCCCGACGGCCCGCCGGTCGGAGTGGACGTGAATCAGAGCGTCCACGACGCGGTCGCGATGATCCGCCCGCGGCTCGAGGAGAAGATCGCGCGCGACAACCGGCCGCTCGATCTGCGGCTCGATCTCGGGACGATCGAGACGATCAACGGCCGCCCGGCGGCGCTGACCGAGCTGATGACGAACTTGCTCCTCAACGCCCTCGACGCCATGCCCGACGGCGGCACCCTGACGGTCACGACGCGCGGCGAGCCCGGGCGCAACGTGGTGCTGACGGTGACCGACACCGGCGTCGGCATGCCGGAGGCCGTGCGCCGGCGGATCTTCGAGCCGTTTTTCTCGACCAAGGGCGAGGGCGGCTCGGGACTCGGTCTGTCGATGGTCTACGCGATCGTCCGGCGGCACGGCGGTGACATTCGCGTCGACAGCGAGCCCGCGCGCGGCGCCACCTTCACGCTCACCTTCCCCGTCGCGAGCGAGCCCGTCGGCACCGAGCCCGAATCCGCGCTGCCGCGGGCCCGCCGGCCGGCCCGGGTCCTGCTGGTGGACGACGACCCGAAGGTTCTCGGCACGCTGACGGAAATCCTGAGAAGCGTGGGCCACACCGTCAGCGCCGCCGCCAGCGGGGGGGCCGCGCTCAACGCCTACGGGCCGGGACGCTTCGACGTGGTGCTGACGAACCTCGGCATGGCCGGGATGAACGGGTGGGAGGTCGCCGAACGCCTTCGCCGCGTCGATGCGGACATCGCGATCTTGTTGATCACCGGCTGGGGACTGCGTGACGAGGAACACGGCCGGCTGAAGACGCTCAAGATCCGCAAGTGTCTCTTCAAGCCGGTGCGGCCTGGCGAGCTCGACTCAGCGATCCAGGACGCCCTCGCCCCCGTCTGAGGTCAGGCGCGCTTCATCGGGCGGCCGCAGCAGATCTTCTGCGCCATCGCGACCTTCCCGCACTTCGCACAGCGAAATCCGGCCATGTCCCCTCCGTGCCGTCGTGCCTAGAGCCGCTCGATGATCGTCGCGATGCCCTGACCAAAGCCGATGCACATCGTCTGCAGCCCGTAGCGCTTGCCGGTCCGCTCCAGCTCGTGGAGTAGCGTCGTCATGAGCTTGGCGCCCGAGCAGCCGAGCGGATGGCCGAGCGCGATCGCCCCACCGTTGACGTTCACCCGGCTCATGTCCGGGTGATACTCACGCTCCCACGCGAGGACTACCGAGGCGAACGCCTCGTTGATCTCGACCAGGTCGATCTGGTCGAGCTTCATCCCCGCCTTGCGCAGCACCCGCTGAGTCGCCGGGATCGGGCCCGTCAGCATGATCGTCGGATCGACGCCGGCGAGCGCGGTCGCCACGACGCGGGCGCGGGGCTTGAGACCGAGCGCCTTGGCACGGTCGGCGGACATGAACATCAGCGCCGCGGCACCGTCGGAGATCTGCGAGGAATTCGCGGCCGTCACGACACCATCGGGCTTGAACGAGGGCGTCAGCGCGGCCATCTTTTCGCGGTTCACCGGGACGCGGACGCCCTCGTCGGTGTCGAAGACCGAGCCGTCGGGCAACGTCACCGGAACGATCTCCCGCTTGAAGCGGCCCTCGGCGATGGCACGGCCCGCCTTCTCGTGACTCCGCGCAGAAAACTCGTCGAGCTCCTCCCGCTTGAGCCCCCACTGCTCGGCGATCATCTCGGCCGAGATGCCCTGCGGGACGATGTTGAAGCGCTCCTGGAGCTTCGGCGAGAGCGGCCCGTCGCCCGGCCCCATCGCGTTCGAGCCCATCGGCACCCGCGTCATGTGCTCGATTCCGCCGCCGATGACGACGTCGTACTGGCCCGCCATCACGCCCATCGCCGCGAAGTTGGCAGCTTGCTGGCCCGAGCCGCACATACGGTCGAGCGTCGTGCCGCACACTTCGACGGGAAGACCGGCGATGAGCGCGGCGTTCCGCGCGATGTTGAACCCCTGCTCCCCGAGCTGGTCGACGCAGCCGAGGATGACGTCTTCGATCTCGGCCGGATCGACCTTCAGCCTCGCGACCAGGTCTTTCAGGACCAGCGCGGCCAGGTCATCCGGGCGGATGCCCGAGAGCTTTCCGCCTTTTCTTCCAACGGCCGTGCGCACGGCGCCGACGATCACTGCATCCCGCATAGCGACCTCCCGGTGAGACGACACAATGATTCATCTTACCGGGCCGCCGGGGGTGGCGCAAACAACGCGGCGCTATCGTTTGACGCGCCGCGGATGTCCGTCGAGCGCGGGGTCTCGACCGCTGCTGCCGGTGAGCCCACTGAATGGGGGCGCGCCCGGAATCGAGGGCCGTGTCACGAGCACGGGGGTTGCGCGTACGCCGCTCTCGCTCGCCGCCGCCGGCGAAATCTCTGGCGCCGGCGCCGTCGATTCGACGATGAGCTCGGAGCGGACCGGCGATGGCGCCGGCGCGGAAGGGATAGCGCGTGAGTCGTCTCCGGTGCCCGAGGTGGAAGCAGGACGCAGGGGCCCGGGTTGCGATGGAGCATCCTGCAGTCGTACGTTCGGAGCCCGCTGTTCGCTGGGGTGGTCGATGGCAGGTACACGGCGGGCCTCGCTTCGGGGCGTGGGAATTCGCCGCCTGGCCGCGGCGGGCGTGGGTTCGATCGGCGCCGACGCGATCGGGGTCGGCGCGATTGGCGTCGGCGTAGTTGGTGCGGGCGCTGGCCGCTTCGACTCGAGGCGCGGTCCCGTAACCGAGACGCTGTCGTTGACCGCGGGGCTCCGGAGAGCGGAGTAACCCTTGAACACTATCGGCAACGACAGGAGCAAGCCCGCGGCGAGGCCCATCGGAAGCGCGAGCGGCCTGAGGCGCTCGCGGAGCGTTCGTGCACGCCTGGAGGGCATCGCCGGCGCAAGCTCGGACCACCGCTCTTCGTCGCTCTGCGCAGGCGTCCTCTTGCATCCCGTGCATTCGGGGAGCGCCGCCCGAAGCGGTGCTGAGCATCCGGTTTCGTGTTGCCAGCTGTGTCCGCACTCCGGGCAGTAGTGGAAATGGGGTCCGCGGCGCACTCCCGGCGTCGGCTCCGAATCAGGCTTCGGAAAGCACCAGGGACAGTAGGCGGCGAGACCGTCCACGCACACTCCTTCATGGTCCCAGTCGCCGTCGCACAGGTTGCAGTAGTGCACATGAAGCTCTCGGACGAGCAAGTCCTGCCGACCGCAGCACACGGGACAATCCTTCGCTGCGACGAACGGCAGATCGCCTGTGACCATGTCGTAGGCGGGAATTTCGCACACGACCGCCGCTGATCCGGTGTGCTGCCAGCGATGGCCGGCCGTACATCGGTGCGGATGTTCGGTGCGCGATTCCACTTCCACGATCACGATGAGACTCCCGTGCGCCGGAGGCCTTCGCGGGCGGCCTCGTCGATAGGACCGAGCTTCATCGCCCGTTGAAATGCCGCCCGCGCTTCAGCTTTCTGGCCGAGCTTGAGGTAGGACCATCCCATTCCAACCTGGTACTGGTACGAGTCGGGCGCGGCCAGGCTGGCTCGGATGAACATCGCCAGGGCCTCTCGGTGGCGCTCGAGGTAGTAGAGACTCCACGCCAGCTTCCCCCTCAGGGTCGTCACTTCCGGAGGCTCCGAGCCGATGAGACGCCGAGATCCGCTGAGCGCTTTCTCGAGTGGCGGAAGCGCCGCTTCGTAGTTGCCGCGCTCGAACAGCGCCGAGCCGAGGCCGTTCGAGGCGTCGACGTAGTCAGGGTTTTTGTTCAGCGCGGACCGGAACGCCGCCGCGGCAAGCTGATATCGGCCCGCGCGAAGCCGGCTCCATCCCAGACCGTTGTAGAGGCCTTCCCACGTTGGTTGACGCTGCAGCGCCGCCTTGAACGTGACAACAGCACCCCGGAAGTCTCCGAGGAAGAATTCGGACCATCCGAGCAGAGCCCTGGCCTGGTCGTGCTCCGGATACAGAGCGACCGCCTCCGCGAAGCTGTCGCGCGCCTCCCTGTACTTCCGGTCCTCGAGAAGGGCGTTTCCGCGCGCGAAGCTCGCCTCCGCCTGCATGCTTCGGCGAAAGCCCTGGAACAGTCCGGGAGACGAGGTCAAGACCACGGGCAGAGATGACGCGAGCTGAGCCGGGCGATCCTTTGCCTCGTCGACGGCTTCCCACGCGCGCTCGGCGGCGTCGCGTGCGCGGTTCGTCTCCCGCCGGACGATGAGGGCGGCGTCGGGCGACGAGGAATTAGCGGCACGGGCCGCCGCCTCGGCGGCGCGGGACGCGTCGCGAGCGGCATCAGCCGCCGAACGCGCGGCGTCCTTTGAGGCATCGGCGACGGCGCTGAGTAGGTCCGCCCGCGCGCCAGGCTGTCCCTGGGTCTGCCCCTCGCCGGCCCGTCGCGCAGCGTCTGCGGCGAGCGCGGCAAGCCGCGCGGCCTCCGTCGCACCCTTCGCCGCGATCTGAGCGGCACGCTCCGTCTCCGCAAGATCGACGGGCGGATTGACCGGTCGGGCCGTTCCGCCGCCGGCTCCGGCACTCGGACTTGCGGCGCTGGCGCCGTCAGCGCTCGCGCTGCCGCTCGGACCCGACGCCCCGGCACCCGCTCCCGCGGCTCCCACGCTGCCGCTGACTCCGACACCGCCCGCGCCAACCCCTGCCGCGGCCCCACCACTGCCTGGTCCAGCCGCGCCGCTGACTCCGACCCCACCTACGCCGGCGCTCGCCGCGGCGCCGCCATCGCCTACACCGGCCGCGCCACTGACTCCGACCCCCCCAACGCCAGCCCCTGCCGCGGCCCCGCCACCGCCCGCACCGGCCGTACCACTGGCTGCGGCGCCGCTAGCGGCGCCCCCGGCTCCGCCACTCCCTGCACCGCCGGGGCCCAAGGCGAAGGCGGCCATGACGGGCACGGTGAGCAGCAGGAGCGCGAAAATGACGACAAGCGAGCGCGAGGAGCGCGGCAGGTGGGTCATGGCGGAGTTCCCCCCAATTCAGCAGTCAACGGCGTCTAACACCGGGCTTGTTCTAAAGTCTGCGTTCCGTACGAGGACGGAACAATCGGGTGAACACTCTAAAGCGAGCCGCGGGGAGACCTGTCGTCGAGCCCTTTATCTCGCCCGCCCTTCTGGAGATAATCGGCGGCCTGGGGGAGGTGCGACATGGCTCGTGACGGCTATCTCATCCTCGACAGCGACCTTCACATGATGGAGCCTGATGATCTCTGGGCGCGCTACCTCGAAGGGCCGCACCGCGCGAACCTGCCGCGGTTCTTCGGAGGGCAGCAGCGAAAGCTCAGCGAGAGCTCCGAGGACAAGGGCAACGCCGACGCCATCATGGGGATGGAGGTCCAAGGCCTCGCGATTCCCGCGCATGCGAATGCGACCGGCGCCACCGCGTCGAGCCGCGAGCTGCGGCGACGGAGCCGGGCCCGCCATCCGCATTTCCAGGTGGCGCGCGGGCGTGGCTTCGATCCCGAATCGACCTTGACCGCGATGAACATCGAGGGGGTCGACGTCGCCGTCATGTACGGCACGCGCGGGCGCCAGATCTTGATGCACGACGACCTCGCGCCCGGCTACGCCGCGGCGCTGGCGCGCGCCTACAACAACTGGGCCTACGACTACTGCCGGAGCCAGCCGGCGCGGCTCAAGTTCGCCGCGCAGATCGCGATGCACGACATCCCGGCGGCGACCGAAGAGGCTCGCCGATGCGTCAAGGAGCTCGGGGCGGTCGGCGTCATCGGCACTCCGAACCCGGTCAACGGTCAGCACTTGCACGACGAGGCCTGCGAGCCTCTGTGGAGCGCCCTGGAGGAGCTCGACGTGCCGATCGGATTTCATCCGACCGGCAACACCTCGCTCAAGGACGACGCCGGGCGGCGCTACGTCGGCCACGCCAACTTCCATCCGATCGCCCACGCCATTCGCAATCCGGTCGAGCTGATGGGGGCCATCGCCAGCATGACGACCGGCGGAATCCTCGAACGCCACCCACGCCTCCGCTGCGCCTTCCTCGAGGGCACCGCCGGATGGCTCTACTGGTGGCTCTGGCGGCTCGACGACCAGTGGGAGAAGTTCGGCCCGGGCTGCGAGCACCAGCTCTCGCTGCTGCCGAGCGAGTACTTCAAGCGCCAGTGCTACATCGCGCTCGACGTGGACGAGGAGCCGGCCGTCGACGTCGTCAACAAGATGGGCGCCGACTATTTCGTCGTGTCGACCGACTATCCGCATTCCGACGGCGCGTTTCCCGAGGCGATGGAGCAGTTCTTCGAGCTGCCGTTCGGTGACGAGGTTCGCCGCAAGATCCTGTGGGAGAATTGCGCGCGCCTCTACAACATCAACCGCGTCTCCGCCACCCTCGACTAGGAGTCCCGAGGCGACGCGAAACTGGACTCTTCCAACATCACACACGGAGGGAAGGCTCACATGGCTCACGCGTACCAGACCGATCAGTACGAAGGCATGATCGCCGAAACGGTGTCCATGAAGGGGCACAACGGGGACGCCATCAACGCCTACGTGGCCCGGCCGCTCGGCTCAGGTCCGTTCCCGGGCATGGTCGTCATCCACCACGCGCCGGGCTGGGACGAGTGGTACCGCGAGTGCACGCGCAAGTTCGCCCACCACGGCTTCGTGGCGATCTCGCCGAATCTCTATTTCCGAGACGGTCACGGCACCCCCGAGGATGTCGGGGCGAAGGTGCGCGCGGCCGGCGGTGCGCCGGATGCTCGCGTGCTCGGCGACCTCGACGGCGCGAATGCCTTGCTTCGCTCGCTGCCGTACGTGAGCCGCAAGATCGGCATCTTCGGCACGTGCTCGGGCGGGCGACAGGCCTTCCTCGCCGGCTGCCGTCTGAAGGGCCTCGACGCCGTCATCGAGTGCTGGGGCGGACGCGTAGTCATGTCCAAGGAGGAGCTGACCCCGAACCAGCCGGTGGCGCCCATCGAGTACACCAAGGACCTCTCGGCTCCGATCCTCGGGCTCTTCGG